>Ga0224497_10000416_pt1 | contig 30113 bp, 28 predicted proteins | sample SF_Jul11_sed_USG_4_FD_167970 | JGI IMG/M metagenome (GOLD analysis project Ga0224497, IMG submission 167970) | Sediment microbial communities from San Francisco Bay, California, United States - SF_Jul11_sed_USGS_13 | ecosystem: Environmental > Aquatic > Marine > Sediment | place: USA...
TTGACAAAGCGTGCGTGGATCCATACCCGCTGACCATACCAAGGATGCCAGCGGTACAGTACCTCACGCGAGTCGATAATATGGGTATAAGGATGTGGACTTGTACCACGCGGAACGCAATCACCAAGGACGAGGCAATCGGTTGATCCGGCCCGAACTGGGGCGTGCCGCGAATGACGGCGTTGTTCATCGGCGTCCACGTCTTGGTGGAATGCTCAACTACTACCACCGCGCGGCGGCGTGAGAGCTTCGATCGAGATTTTGGATACTACGGCGTTGACACGATCGGTGCCATCGCCTATCATGTATCTACGTGTAGATACAACGGGTGATGCGATGGCGACCAAGGGCCTGCGAATGGAACTCATGGTGTCGAAGTGGGGCAACAGCCTCGCGGTGCGCTTGCCGGCTGAATCGGCCAAACGGATCGGGGTGGGCGAGGGCGATACGCTGATTGCGGAGGTCTCGGCTGACGGGCGCCTGGTCCTTGCCCCGGAAGGCCGCGTGATCGGCAAGGCCGAGACGCGCCGCCTGCGTCAATTCCTTGGCCGCCAGAAGGAGACGGCGCCGGTGGTCGGGGACATGCGCCGCGGCGCGCGCTACTGATGATTTACGTCGATACGAGCGCCCTGGTTCCGGTCTTCATCCGGGAGCCGAAAAGCGAGGCAGTCATAGGGTGGCTCGAGTCCTCGGGCGAGCGTCTGGCCATCAGCGAGTGGTCCCTGGTCGAGTTCGCATCGGCCGCCGCGATCAAGGTGCGCACCGGCCAGGCGGAAGCGAACCTGGCGAAACAGGCCACGGCGCGGGTCTACGATTTTGCGCAGAAGCATTGCACGGTGGCCGTTCCCGGGCGGGCGGAATTCCGCCGCGCCGCCGAGTTGGCGGGTGACGGCACTTTGAAGCTGAGGGCGGGCGACGCGCTTCACCTTGCCATTGCAGCAAGTCTGAGCGCACAGGGCATACTCTGCCTCGACGACGCGATGATCGAGAGCGCCAGGTCGCTCGGGATGAACGTCGTAACGGTTTGACGCAGTGCATGTGGACTTTCTGCTTAAGGCGGCGTAGGTGCCCATGACCTGTGAAAAAAGATCTAAAATCACAAAGTGTAGTCCGCATTTATTCGATTCGAGGTCGGCTGTCCTTCCCGAAATCTCGTAAATATTAAAATCGTTGACGTTTCGCAGCCGTGAAGCACATCCTATCGGTGCCGATTTTGGCGACATTCGCTGGAGTCTTTTCGTATGTGGCCTGTGTTTCAAGCGCTACTGGCGATCATTTGTACCGCAGCCAGGTCGCGACTGTCGTTGCAGTTGGAAGTTGTTGCCCTGCGGCATCAACTGAGCATTTACGGACGATCGGATAGACGTCTGAGAATTGGCCCGGGAGATCGAATCCTTTGGGCTTGGCTGTCTCGGCACTGGTCAAAATGGCGTGCCATGCTGCGACCTTAGGGGTTGCGACCTTAGGGGTCAGACTCGACTTTCCCTCCTGCCGATTTCGTTAGTTTGACTGCTCGCAAGTAAGTTGAGTCTAACCCCTAAGCCACGCTGCTAAGCCGCGCTCGGCTTGGTGAAACCGCACGAAGCTCGAAGGGCGCAGCACAATCGGAGTCTTCGTTCGCTGATGGGTGACAAACAATGCGAGTACAGGCCAAAGAACAGGCGATCCCACGGGGTCAGCCGGGGTGCGCACTTTCGCCCTCGCTGCAGCACCAGCAACTGGTGCCTGAGGGCCAGGGACTGCGCGATCACTAACCTCACTCCGCCAGGCTGCGCGAGCCTGACCAATGTCGTGAGCAAATGGGCGACCAGGATGAACAGCTCTTTCATTGGTGGCTACATTACCAGTGTGCCACCTTGATTCAATACTGCCCGAAGCCGGGCATGTATGTCAGTATTGCAATTCGCCTACTTCAGGCTTTGTCTTGCCGGCGATGCGGTCGATTTCGGCAACTTCCTGCGGGCTGAGCTCCCAGGCGATGGATTTCGCGTTGAGCGCCACCTGTTCGGCCTGGGTGGCGCCGGCGATGATGCTGGCAACCACCGGTTGCGCCGCGAGCCAGCCGAGAGCGACTTCCAGAAGAGTCCGTCCGCGCTCCTTGCCGAATCTCTCAAGTTCTTCGAGCGCGTTCCAGTTCGCTTCGCTCATGAACCGATCGGCATACCGCTTGCCCTTGGTGAGCCGTGCCCCCTCCGGCATTGGGGCGTTCCTCTTGTACTTGCCGGTGAGGAATCCGCTCGCGAGCGGATAGAAAGGCAGCAATCCCGCGCCATATGCCCGCATCGCCGGTATCAGTTCCCGCTCCGCATCGCGCGCGAGAAGGCTGTATTCCGCCTCGCAGGCCGTGTGCGGAGTCAGGTCATGGTGGCGCGCCATCCACTGCCGTTCCACGAGTTGCCAGCCGCCGAGCTGCGAGCATCCGATGTAGCGGATTTTCCCTTGCTTTACCAGGTCGTCGAGCGCGCGCAGCGTCTCCTCGACCGGTGTCGCAGGATCCGGACGATGCATCTGGTAGAGATCGATCCAGTCGGTCTTCAGCCGCTGCAGGCTCGCTTCGACCGCCGACATGATGTAGCGACGTGAGCCACCCTTCATGGTCCCGGAGTCGTCCATCGGATTCCCAAACTTGGTGGCAAGGAAGATGTCCTTACGCCGGTCACCCAAAAACATTCCAAGAGCGATTTCCGAGCCGCCGCGTTTGCCGTAGACATCGGCCGTATCGAAGAAGGTGATACCAAGATCGAGCGCCTTGTGTATGACGGCGCGCGAGGCTTCGATCTCCATACGCAGGCCAAAATTGTTGCATCCCAAACCGAGCAGCGAAACCTTTGGGCCGGATGCGCCCAGCGTGCGTTGTTTCAAATGATGACTCCTTCATTGACGGTGAATGCGCGGAGCAAGACGCCGTGACGTGAGCCGGGCGGCGGCGCCTTCGCGCCAGTCACCCAGTCAGACGTAGTTCTACGGTAAGCTACACGCCGCTTGAATGGTTATCAACCGCCTCGAATTTCGCGGGCGGCGTGGTCGGTAGAACGCGCGCGCAATATGGTCTGAAACGTCGGGGGCGCGGGGCCGACGACCTTGATCGACGAGAGTGCGTACGCCTGTGCCTGGCGAATTGATACTCACGCTGCCGCTGGGAGGAACAACAATCCGAGGAATTGCCTCGCGGCCAACCTGTCCATGGCGCAATGTAGCGAGCCCGTAATCTGCCGTAGCGAAGCACGATGGTCAACGCGGTTGTCCCGCCACGCCGGTCAGTTCGAACCAGCGCCGGGACGCGCGGCGTCAGCAGGTAACGATTTTCCCTGACAAAGGCGGAGGCCGACAGCTTAGCTCCTGCGTCCGTTCAATTGGCGCGATGCGAGCTGGTCGACCTTCTTGAAGAATCACGCGAAGGCTGTTCTAGCGTGTAACCAACAGAGGACCTCGTCACAGCGCGCTCGGGCCCGGCGTGCCGGATCCGTCGCAAGAAGCGGCGATGTTCCCGAGGTCCGAGTCCCGACATCGACTGGCGTCGGGTACACTTGTGCTCGCGAAATCGGTGCTCGGAGGTTTGCATCACGAGTATTCCTCGCAACGCACCGGCGAGCGCGTGATCGTTCCAAGGAATCGGGCGGAACCAGGCTCGGCGCGAATATTTGCGGAGCCCAAAGGTTTCCCACCGCCGCCGGTCCGCCTATTTGACGCGGAACATGTTTCGTGCGATATCGTAGTCCAGGTCGCGCTCGGCCACGGCGCCGTTCAGCGCGGCGTCGAAGAACTGGCGAACGTTGGCGTTCTTTTTGATCGGGTCTCCCTCGAAGTACGCGTGGGAATCGCCGACCCCGCGGGCGTCGGTGAAGTTGACGTACACCGCCCGTTTGGATTCGAGCCCGTAGGGCCAGTGCCCGAGGCGCGCCTTCTGCTCCTCGCCGGCCTTCATCCGCGAGGCCCGCAGGGCGATGTCGTTCTCGTTGATCGTGATGTAGACGCGATTCCGGCACTGGATCCGGTCCACCCAATCCACGTGACCGGCGTTGTTCGCGTCGGCCGCTGCCATGACCACGTTGTCGAAGACGAGGCGGTTCCCGCAGAAGGTCGACGAGCTCATGAAGTGCTTGAAGATGTAATTCCCCATGCTGTGGAGGAGGAGGTTCAGCGTAAAGGGACACTCGCGCACCATCTCTCGCGTGAAGTGCCCATCCCAGCCCTCGGCATCGTCCCCATGGTCCCTCGTGGCCTTGCCCTCGATCCGCTCCACGCGCTCCTGATTCATCTCCTTCAAGTATTCGTCCAGCTTCAGGATGGCCCGGTCGAAGGCTCCGACCGAGGCTAGGGCATCACGCTTGTCGCTGAGGTAGCTCATGGTTCCGCCCAGCCCGCCGCCGTTCGCCGGCCACGTGAAGGCGATGACCTCGACCCCGTAGTGGTCCTCGAAGGCCTTCGCGCGCTCGAGGACCGCTTCCACGTCGTTGTTGTATCCGTGCACGAAGAAGGCGAGCGCCGGCGCTTTGCCCGAGCGCTTCTGGCGCGCCCTCAGCTGGAGCAGGAGCTTGTAGGCCACGTACCGGCTGCTCCATACGGACTTGTCCTTTCCGGCCGCGTCCTTCGAGGGCTTGATCCCGGCGGACTTGAGCATCGCCCGGGTGCAGGTGTCGGGGAGCACCGAGACCTTCCACCTGCCGCCTTTGCGTGTCGCCTCGGCCAGGCGCAGCTCGTTCGGCCCCTTCTCGTTCGGCTTGCTACCGAGGGCGTCGGGCCCCTTCTTCTTCTCGTTCACGTCGCGGTTTGTGATTAGGAACATGGCGTCGTCCTCCTCTTCAATGCGTCGCTGGGTGTCTCCGGGAAGTGATAGGAAATTCGATCCGCCCTTCGCCGGCGTCCTCTGCCGCTGCAACACTATACAGTGACGCCCGATTGGCGCTCCGTGCGCCCGATTGCGTTTGATCGGGGTTGCGCGCGCGTTCGACCGTCCAATTTCAGCGCTTTCCGCGCGTCTCGTGTGGCGCGCAAAAATTCGCGTGGTCCATACCTGAACGGTGGTAGCCATTGCGCTTCCCGGATTATGGCATGATGAGCGCATGGTATGGCGTGCGGTTTTTGTTTGTCGCCGTCACGGCTGCTTTTCGATTGCTGTACGTCTTCGTGGTCACCGGGCACGGCAGGCGCCGGATTGCGATATGGGCGTGACGAACCACCCGACGGCAGACTGGACGCTACAGCAGTGGCGAGAGGTGGTTGAGGATGAGAGTTCTTACCGGTACCTGATTCATGATCGTGACAGCATTTTTGCCAAGCACTTATGAGACGGACATGATCGAAGCCGCAGCGCGCAATCGTGCCTTTGTGCCGGCCTACCGGCGCCTGCTCGAGACCGGCGAGCTGGCGCGACGGGCCGAAGCTGCATACGAGCGCCTCGCGGATTGCGATCTCTGCGCGCGCTACTGCCGCGTGGATCGACGGAAAGGCATCGAAGGCGCGGTGTGCCGCACCGCGATGCGTGCCGTGGTCGCGAGCCACGGAGCGCACCATGGCGAGGAAGATCCGCTCCGCGGACGCGCCGGATCCGGGACGATCTTCTTCAGCTGGTGCAACCTGCGCTGTGTCTTTTGCCAGAACTGGGATATCTCCCAGCGCGGCTCCGGATACGAGGTGGAACCGGGCGCGATCGCGGACATGATGCTCGAGCTGGAGCGCCTGGGTTGCCACAACATCAACTTCGTCACGCCGAGCCACGTCGTCGCGCAGATCATCGTTGCCGTTCACGACGCGGCACAGCGCGGTCTCGCCGTACCGCTTGTCTACAACACCGGCGGCTACGACAGCCTCGAGGCGCTGGCGCTGCTCGACGGCATCGTGGACATCTACATGCCGGACATGAAGTACGGCGACTCGGCCCTGGCGCACAAGCACTCGAAGGTGCGCGGCTACGTCGAGGTCAACCGTTCAGCCGTGAAGGAGATGCACCGGCAGGTGGGCGACCTCGTGCTCGATGCGCACGGGGTCGCGCGGCGCGGCTTGCTCGTGCGGCATCTTGTCCTGCCGCGCGGCATCGCCGGCACCGCGGAGGTGCTCCGCTTCCTGGCAACCGAGATCTCACGGGACACCTATCTCAACCTGATGGCCCAGTACCGACCGTGCTATCGCGCGGACGAGTACCCCGGGCTCGACCGCCCGCTCACCCGTGAGGAGTACCGGGAAGCATTAACGCTGGCAGAGCAAGCGGGGCTCAGACGGCTCGACAACCGAAAGATGTAGAGGCGGCGTGTAGGCGCGGTATCGCGCGGGTTTGGCGGCGCCTGCAGGAACTGCGCGGCATGCAGGGCTACTGGAGCCGAAAGGCGCGTGACAAAGGCATTCTCACCGAACAGGATCTGGAGCGTTACCTGCGCCGGTGAAGGTCGTCTTTGACACCAACATCCTGGTATCGGCCTTGGTGTTTCCCGGCGGCAGAGGCGAAGCGGCCCTGCGGCGCGTCGTCGAAGAGCAAGATCAACTCGTCGTTTCCAAGCCTATCCTCGACGAACTGCTCGGCATCCTCGGACGAAAGTTCGCGCGCGATGCGGAAGAGCTGGCCCATGCCGCCGTATTTCTGTCGGAGCTCGGCATCCTGGTCAAGCCGCGGCAAAGACTTCGTGTCGTAAGAGACGGCCCCGACAACCGCATCCTCGAGTGCGCCATCGCCGGACGCGGGGAGGCGATCGTCACGGGAGACAAGGCGCTGCTGGCGCTCCGCGAGTACCAGGGCGTGCGTATCCTCAGCCTGAGAGAATAACGACATCTTCCCATCAGTCGCCCTTAAGTCGCTTTACAAGCGCCGCCCCGGTGAGGAGCTCCAGCTGAGCCTCAAGTCGTATCACCCGACCGGTAAGATCTTCGATCTTGAGTTGCTGAGTTTTCATTGCCTCGGCTTGTCGGTTCACCTTGTCCTCCAACTTGATAATAGCGGTGAGGGCACCCCAAACCTTATCGGTGACCCCCATTAGGCCGCCTTCCGGGTCGATGACTTGGCTGCTTTATCTGCCTTGGCCTCCATTGCCGCAATGCGTCGATCGCTCGCTTCGACGAAGGCGAGCGCGTCGTCGATGGCGGCGCTGGCCCGGTCCGCTGCGCCTTTCGCGGAATCCGCCAGGGCTGCAAGATCCGCATCGGCTTCATTGGATTGATAAGCAAAGGCCCCGCGCCTCATCAATTCCGCGATCGGTATACCGAGCTTCTTCGCCTTGGCGGCGATGACCTTCTTATCCTGTGTCGTCGCTTGGACGACGATACGTTGAATTGCTGCTGCCATCTGATGCCTCGATTAAACTCGGAATGTCCATGGACAGTGTATGTACATGGAGAATCGATGTCAAGGTAGCATCTGTCCTTCCCGAATATCCATATATACTGAATTCGCAGCGGAACAGGTCCAGGCTTGGGACTTTTTTGGACAGTTGGCGGGGAAAAGCGGTCACACAGAGTTATTGTTAGATATTGCTAGAAATTGCAAGACGCTGTTCTAACTGGAGTCGCGCTGTAACTCATTGTTCTGCTTGAAGGCATTTTCGCCCTGCAAAGCCGTGTACGCCGCTTCGATTCCGACCCCCCGCCTCCAGTATTTTCAATGCGTTACGTATTAAACTTGCTATTCCCCGCGGTCTTGCTGCGGGGAATAGCAAGTTAATGATAACGAGCTGATTCTTGAGCAGCAAAGATTGTGCGGCGACGGCGCGTGCGCCACCCGGGCGGAGGAGTTTTGCAATGGTAAAGACATTACACGTTACGAATTCGCCTCCAACAACAAGAAGCGGCTCGACTGCTTTAGGGGCACCGACCTGGAAAATTTCCTGAACTTGCAAAGCTTTAGACGCCGGGAGGGGCGAAACGATGCAAGACACCAAACAACATCACCAGAAATACAAGACTGACATACGGGATGGCATGGCAATCGATTGGGATGTGCCCATCGAAATGGACGACGACGTTGTCTTGAAATGCGATGTCTACCGGCCGATTGAACCGGGCAGATACCCGGTCATCATGAGCTATGGCCCCTATGGCAAGTGGCTGCATTTCGAAGACATGTACGGCGATCAGTGGCGTCGTATGTGTGAGCAACACCCGGATGTGCCTGCCGGTTCGACGAATAAGTATCAGCAATGGGAAGTTGTGGACCCGGAAAAATGGGTGCCGGACGGTTATGTGTGCATCCGCGTGGACTCCCGCGGCGCTGGCCGTTCACCGGGAGTGATCGATATTTGGTCGCTGCGTGAAGCCCAGGACCTGGCGATATGCGTTGATTGGGCGGGTGTTCAAACCTGGTCCAACGGCAAGGTCGGCCTGAACGGAATTTCTTATTACGCCGAAAATCAGTGGCAAACCGCCGCACTGCAACCGAAACACCTGGCCGCGATCTGCACCTGGGAAGGGGCGGCTGATTACTACCGGGATATGGCTTGGCATGGTGGTATTTTTTGTCGTGGATTCGTGCAAGACTGGTCGATCGCGCAGGTCTATTCCGTACAGCATGGCCGCGGTAAGCGGGGGTTCCGCAGCCGCATGAATGGCGATTGGGTTTCCGGGCCAGGTACCTTGCGCGAAGAGGAACTTGGCCAGAACCGACGGGATTTCTATCAGGATTGCCTTGCCAATAAGCTCGACACCGACGAATTTTGGCAATCGCGTATGCCGGACTGGTCCAAGGTCAAGGTACCGTTGTTATCGAGCGCCAATTGGGGAGGTCAGGGGCTTCATCCGCGCGGCAATTTCGAGGGTTTTGTGCGCGCCGCATCAAAGGAGAAGTGGCTTGAGGTTCATGGTATCGAGCACTGGACCCATTTTTATACCGACTACGGTGTCAACCTCCAGAAGCGCTTTTTTGGCCATTTTCTAAAGGGCGACAACACCGACTGGCAGGACCAGCCTAAGGTGCAGCTGCAAGTACGCCATCCCGGCGAGAAATTTGTCGAGCGCTTCGAGAATGAGTGGCCGTTGGCGCGCACGCAGTGGACCAAGTTTTACCTGCACCCAGAAACGAAGGTGCTGTCCGCCACCAGCCAGTCTGTTGACGGCAGCGTTACTTACGGCGGGTTCTCCGATGGAGTCACCTTTCTGACCGAACCCCTCGCAGAGTCTGTGGAAATTACCGGACCGATCGCCGCAAAAATCTGGGTGTCGTCGACTACCGAGGACGCGGACTTGTTTTTGGTGGTGCGGGTATTTGCCCCGGATATGAAGGAAGTCACCTTCCAGGGCGCGCTTGACCCGCACACCCCCATTGCGCAGGGTTGGCTACGGGTTTCGCACCGGAAGCTTGATGAAACTCTCACCCTGCCTTACCGCCCCTATCACAGCCACGACGAAATCCAACTGTTGAACCCGGGCGACGTCAGTGAAGTCGATGTCGAGGTCTGGCCGACCTGTATCGTGGTGCCCAGTGGTTATCGGCTTGGGTTATCCGTGCGCGGCACGGATTACGTCTATCCGGGCGACTCGGGCGGCGGTCTGGGCGCCTATGCCAACTGGACCGGCTGTGGCATTTTCAAGCACGACGATCCCAACGATCGCCCGGCACACATCTTCGGCGGCGATGTGACTCTGCATACCGGCGCGAAACGCCAGGCCTTCGTGCTACTGCCGATAATTCCGACCAAGTAATCGATCATGCGGGTGGAGTTGTCGACATTGCTTCAACACACCGCTCTCCGGCTCCAGCGGTGATCAGTTCTACCAATCTTTGTGGTGTAACCGGATAATAGCCGATCACCACACCAAACGATTCGAGCGCGTTTTCGATCGCCGCGACCACTGCCGCGGCAGCTGGGATCGTCCCGCCTTCGCCCGCCCCCTTGAGACCCAAGGGATTGAGAGGCGAGGGCGTTTCCTGGTGAACGATATCGATGCGCGGCATCTCAGTAGCAAGAGGCAGCAGGTAGTCGGCGTAGGTCGTGGTCTGGGGCTGTCCGGCTTCGTCATAGATCATCTGTTCAAACAGGGCGTTGCCGATGCCGTGCACGACACCACCGATGAGTTGGCCGTCAACAATCATCGGATTGATCATCGTCCCGCAGTCGTGAGCTACCGAATAGCGCAAAATTTTCACCTTACCGGTGTCGATGTCTACTTCAACTTCGGCGATATTAACGCCGTTGGCGTGGGGCGGCCCCTTAGAGGCGGCATAAGAAGTCGCCTCCAGGCCTGGGGTAAAGCCCTCCGGCACTGCGCCGCCGGTCATCGGCGTCAGCCGTAGCGCCACTTCGCCGAGCGCGATACTCATTTCCGGTACGTGCGTTACCCGTACGATGCCGGCCTCGATTTCCAATTCTGCGGCGTTCACCTCGAGGGCTTTGGCGGCGAACTCGAGCGCTTTTTTGCGCACACTAGCAGCCGCGTCGTTGGCTGCAGTGCCCACGTTAACTCCGACCCGGCTGCCAATGGTGCCGACCCCCTGGGGAAACTTGCCGGTGTCGCCGATGGTTACATGGACCCGTTCGAACGGCACGCCGAGGCCGTCGGCGACGATCTGGGCGATGATGGTACGGTGCCCCTGGCCCTGATCGGCGGCCCCGCTTTCCACCAACACCTCGCCGGATGGATCGACGCGCACCGTGCAGCCTTCGTAGGGTCCCACCCCGGTGTCTTCGACGCAGGCGCCGATACCGATGCCGAGATAGCGGTCCTGTTGACGGGCGGCGACTTGCCGTTTTTTGAAACCTGCGTAGTCGCCCAGCGCCATGGCCTTGTCGAGGGTGCCGATATAGTCGCCGCTGTCGTAGACGATGGGGCGGCCGTTGGGGTGGATTTGCCCGGTGGCGTAGGGGAACTGTTCCTGCTTGATGAGATTGATGCGCCGCACCTCGGCGGGGTCTAGTTGCAGACCGCGTGCAACCGCCTCAATACAGCGCTCCATGGCGTATGCGGCGTTGGGCCGCCCGGCGCCGCGGACCGGCGAGTTGGGGGTGGTGTTGGTGAACACCACATCGAACTGCACATTTACCGCTTCGACGGCATAGGGACCCGGCAGTGGTGCAAGTGTGGTAAACGGCAGCAGCAGTCCGTAGGACAAAAACGCCCCGCTGTCGAGGATGGCACGACCGCGCACACCGAGGATGTGCCCTTTATTATCCGCCGCAACGTCGAGGTGCCAGTGCTGGTCGCGCTGGGTGTTGGTAGCGGTAAAATGTTCGCGCCGGTCTTCGATCCACTTCACCGGCCGGCCCAACTTGATGGCCGCGATCGCAGTGACCACTTCTTCCACGTAAAAACCTGCCTTGGGCCCGAAGCCGCCGCCGACGTTGGGCGCGATCACCCGTACTCGGCTCTCCGGTAAATCTAGCTGCCGCGCTAGCATGCGGCGGATTAAATAGGGACATTGGGTGGATGACCAGAGCGTCAGGCCGTCCTGATGCGGGCTGTACTGCGCGATCACGCCGCGGCACTCGGTGGCGTGACAGCCGCCGCGATGCTGCAAGAAGTCGATCTCATACACCTCATCCGCGTGTTTGAACGCCGCTTCGGTGTCGCCGAAGGTGTTGGAGAACGATGCGGCTAGATTGTTGGGCGCAGAACTGTGCGCCTTGGGCGCAGCGCTGTCCAACGCCTTGCGGCAATCGACCACGGCGGGCAGCGGCTGGTAATCGACCTCGATTAAAGCCAGAGCGTCTTCCGCGATGTAACGGTTGTCGGCCACCACCAAAGCGACCGTCTGGCCGACCAGTGCGACCTCGTCGCGGGCCAGCAAATGGGGGAGGATATTTTGCTTGATCCGCGGGTTGGGGTAAGCCTGTAGCATGGGTCGGTCTGCGTGTTCCGGGCCAAGGTCGTCCAGGGTCAAAACGGCGTGCACGCCCTCCAGCTGCGCCGCTGCCGTGGTATCGATGCTACTGATACGCGCGTGCGCATGGGGACTGCGTAAGAATGCGGCCTGCAGCATGCCCGGCAACTTGATGTCGTCCACATAGCGTCCTTGACCGGTGATCAGTGCTAGGTCTTCGGTGCGTGGCAGGCGAGTTCCGAATAATTGTGTACTCAACGCTACTCCTCGTGCTGCGTGTAACACGCTGCGGCGGCTTCCAGCGCTGCATCGACAATGGGCTGGTAACCGGTGCAGCGGCAGAGGTTTCCAGAGATTGCCTCGCGAATAGCACCCTCGTCGGGGTTCTTATGATCGCGTAGAAAGGAAACCAGAGAAATCAGCATGCCTGGCGTGCAAAAGCCGCATTGCAGACCGTGATGCTTCTGAAAGGCGGCCTGAATAGGATGCAGGCTGCCGTCGTTGGCGGCGAGACCTTCGACCGTGGTTACGGTTTTGCTGTCGGCCTGGACCGCCAGCAGCAGACACGAACGAACGGCGTCGCCCTCGAGCATGACGGTGCATGCCCCGCAGACACCGTGCTCGCAACCCAGGTGGGTGCCAGTGAGGTCTAGTTCCTGGCGTAGAAAATCTGCCAGGTGCATACGGGTTTCCACTCGCCTTGTGAAACTTTTGCCGTTTATGGTCACGGTGATCGTGCGGATATCAGGCATATGCCGGTACTCCTGTCGCCGAGGCGGTGGCTGCGACCAAGGCCCGTTTAACCAGGGCGCCGGCGAGCTTCCGGCGGTACTCGCGAGAGATATAAGCATCGGACATCGCATCTAATTTTGCCGCCTCGGCGGCCGCCGCCGCGAAGGTCGCTGTGTTCGTCGGCTGACCGATAAGGGCAGTCTCGGTAGTCGTTAGACGCTGCGGTTTTACGTTGGCTCCAGCGACAGTTAATGCCACCCGCGTGATTGAACCAGACCCATCTACAGCCAGCAGGCAGCCCACGGCGACGATGGCGAAGTCACCGTGGCGGCGCTGAAACTCGACAAAAGCGTGGCCGTGTCGCTCCTCCCAGAGCGGCAGATTAACCTTTTCCAGAACCTCGTTCGGGCCAAGGTTTGGGGTCATGTATGCCAGCGGCCATTCATCGAAGTTCACGTTGCGGCTGCCATCAGGACCGCGCAACGTTAGCTTGGCGTTATACAGGGAAGCGATTGCGGCGAGCTCTGCCGACGGGTCAAGGTGGCACAGACTGCCACCCAAGGTGCCGCGGTTACGAGTTTGAAAGTGCCCGACATACTGTAGTGCCACCTGCATCACCGGACACGCTGAACGAACAGTATCGGATTGCAGCAGATCCTTTTGGCGGGTCATCGCCCCAATCATCAAGTCGTTGCCCTGGCGGCCGATAAATTGCAGTGCCTGAATTTTGTTGATGTCGATCACGTGGTCAGGCAGTAAAAAACGCAGATTCAACATCGGCAGCAACGATTGGCCCCCGGCAAGAATCTTAGCGTCATCGACCTCGCTCAACAGGGCGATGAGGTCATCGATATGCTCCGGATCATGATAGGTAAAGGGCGCCGGTTTCATGCAGATGTGCCGAAAGTTTACACGGTCAAGGCAAAGGTACAGGTCATGTTATGGCCGCGCCGCTAAGCCAAACCAGCGCCGGAGCATCGCGCGTAAAGACTGTACTATGAGGGCGAAACCAGAGATCGGCTTTACTGCCTGTTTGCCATCAGCAGGCGCGGATGATCGTTCAAGCAAAGCGACCGCTTCGGGATGCTGCACCATAAGTTGCCGGCGCAGATTGTCGGCGAACTGTTGCGTGAATTGTTTGGCGACGTCGCTGATCAGGCCAGCGGCCCGCCCGTATTGGGCCACGGAACCGCTGAGTGTCAGATCGGTCTGCATTTCGACCCAAGTTTGGCCGGCGTCTTCGGCTAACCGGAACGCAGTTCTCGCTTCTGCTCCGCCTCTACCCTTGTTGTCGGCCCCCTTGGTATGGAGGGTGGCCGTGCCCGCGGCTCGGTCGATTTCAATAATCCTGGCCTCACCGCCAAATGTGAGTGTTACCGGTCCCAGCCGCATTTTGAGTGCACCCCGGTAAACACCGTCGGTGGCAATTGCGGTGAGCTCAGCCCCCGGTATGCAAGGTGCAATCATAGGAACATTGGTCAGGATGTCCATGGCCTTCTCTTTGTCCACTGGTACGCTAAAGCTGTTTTCGATTTTCATGCTGTTTCACTATGCTAACAGTTAGCATCGAGATAGTGGTTGTGCCGATGATCGGGCAGGCACGAAATGAAAGCCAGACTTAATAATATCATTCTTGCACAAAATATTTATGATCAATGACCCCAGGCGCAGTTCACTTTTAAGCTAAAACCCATTTAACTCGATTGGCAAAGTGGCGGCAGTGAATGCATGAAAGTCTCCAGATGTACTTGTTGGTCCTTGAGTCTTAATTCTATATTACTAAATAGGTTTGGGAAAAACCCGGAACGAACGCTTAGACGGTTGTGCTTTATGTAAAGCTGGCGGATAGATCGAAAAAATCGATTATTTGACTTCTCGGCCCGAGTTTGGTTTGATGCATGAGGTTATGTAAATGTTTTAAGGTGAAATGACGATGTGTCTTGCGGTTGCATTCTACCCAGGTTAATCGCAACCGAAAAATGAATCTAGATTCTCTATGTATATAGAGGAGGTGTGGACATGAAATCACCTAATATCCGTCGCCGAAATCTCCTAAAGGGTAGCCTCAGTGTCGCTGGCTTATGTGGATTGCCATTGGTCGGTCTGCAGCGGGTGCTGGCAGCGAGCGAGGAGCAGATGATTATTGATGCCGCGAAGAAAGCTGGGGGCGCCGATCTTAACGGCATGATTTGGTCTCTGTACTACCGCAACATGAAGCGCCTGGCGGAGGAGTTCAAGCAAGCCTCCGGTACCGGTATCGGCAAGATCCAAGATATCAGTATCTTTCAAATTCCGCAGCGTTCCATGGCGGAAGCCTTGTCGCAGTCCGGCGAATTCGACTTCTTCCACGTCGATTCCAATATGATCCCGTCGCTCGCCTCCGCCGGCCTGTTGGAGCCACTGGACAAGTACATTAAGGCCGCCGGCGTCGATCCTTCCAGCAACATGGTCGGCAACTTCGGCAACTTCATGCGATTCGGTGGCCACACTTACGGCGTGCCTACCGACGGCAACGTGCACATCGAGTATGTGCGCAAGGATCTGCTGGAGAATCCAGAAGAACGGAAGAAGTTTGCCGATAAATACGGCCGCGAGATGGCTTTTCCGGCGACCTGGGAAGAAGAGCACGATCTACGCAAGTTTTTCACCCGTCCGGATGAGGATATGTATGGCTCGGGAGATCTGCGGAACCGCGCCAATGGCGTGACTTGGTGGTACATGTACTTCTACAGCGCTGGCGGCTTTACCTTTGACGATGACATGAAGCCGACTATCAACACCGATGCGGGAAAATACGCAGTCGAGCACTACCTCAGGATCAAGGAAACGTCACACCCTGAAGCCGCTGGTTGGGGCACGCCGCAAATGATTCCGCGCATCGTCAGGGGCCACGTGTTCTCCTGCCAGTACTGGGACGGCACGATCGCGCAAGCTGAGGGGCCGAAATCGACGACCCAAGGTAAGTGGGCCTACGGCATCCCGCCGGGATCCAAGCATTCCGGCAAATTAATACACCGTTCGATCTCGTCGCCCTTGGCGGCTATCCTGGTGAATCGCTATAGCAAGCGCAAAGAACAGGCCGCTTATATGGCGCTGTATTGGGGAACGCTCAAGAACAGCGCCGAGATTGTATCGCACCGTTCCTGGACCTTCCACGATCCCTGGCACGAAAACCATCTAGGGCACAAAGACGTCACCACAGCCTATACGCCGGCGGGCATTAACGCGATTGGCCGGACCATGCAGATCACCACTCCACCGATCTATTTGACCGGTTATCTCGAGTTCCAAGATGCACTGGCGAAGAACCTTTCGGAGGCGTACGTCGGGCAGATCAAGGCCGACGAGGTATTGCCGAAAACAGAAGCGGCATGGATTCGTCTCATCGCTGTGATTGGCAAAAACAAGTTGAAGAAGGAGCTGCAGAGCTACAAGGCGGCCATGCCGAGTGTGGACGTTCCCGTATAACGGGACGCTGTTCCTTTAGCAGTCACCAGCAATCGGCCGGGGTGATGTAGGCTGCCCCGGCTGCAACGGCGATGAGCACGACCAATTCCGATACCCGGGGCGGCGGCGTCGACCAACCGCGGGTTGCGCAGCGCGAGGTCACACGCGCGCGTGCGGTGCGGCGTTTCAAGTGGACGATCCTTACTCCGTTCATTGTGCTGCTGCTCGCCATCCTCATACCGGTGCTGCTCCTGCAGCTGTACTTCTCGTTTAATTCTTGGACGATATACCTCGGCTCATGGTGGGACGCCGACTTTGTCGGCCTCGGGATGTTCAAGGAGGTGTTAACCGACCCGCGCTTCGGGTGGGCCATTGTGCGCTCACTCTATTTTGCGGTCGGTTCGACATTCGGTTGTTTTGTTATCGGCTTCGGCTTGGCGCTGCTAATGTACCGGCCGTTCAAGGGCAATGCGCTGTATTACGCGCTGTTTATTTTGCCCATGCTGACGGTGCCCATCGTCATCGCCTATACCGCTGAGATGCTGCTCAATCAGAATGGCCCGGTCAATGACATCCTGGCATGGTTGACGGCCAACGAAGTGACGATCCGCTGGCTCACCAGTCCGGATTTGGCGCTGACCACGGTCATGATCCTCGAGATCTGGAACTGGACGCCGTTTACTTTCATAATTATGTTGGCCGGTTTGTCAGCACTTCCCAAGGAACCCATCGAGGCTGCGCAGATTCTGGGTGCCAGCCGCTGGCGCATTTTCTGGGAGGTGCAACTGCCACTGTTGCGGCCGGTGATTTTCCTGGCCTTAATTCTGCGCTTCCTTGAGGCCATGGCCGAATTTCCCAAAGCCTGGGCGCTGTTCCAGGGAGGGCCGGGCACTACCACCGAGACCATTCCCGTCTATATCTATATCACCACCTGGCAGTACTTTCATGTTTCCAAGGGTGCCGCCATGTCTTATGTGGTCATGTTGATGATGATTGTCATCGTGTTAATCGCAATCCGCGTGTTGCGCCGTGAGAAGCGGTCTCTCGATGTGATCTACGAGCGGCAACGCACCGAAACCGCCGGGGTTGGGGCATGACGGCGAAGGTCGGGGCCAGCGAACTGGCTGCAACAAAGTTAAGGAAACCGGCATGAAGCGTTCCACCAAACGCAGGTGGTTCACGCTGTTTCGTTACACTATCCTGACGTTTTGGGTCTTGATTGTTGGTTTCCCTATTTTTTGGATGGTGTCGACTTCGTTTAAACCGGATTCGGAGTGGTATGCGAACCCGCCGGTCTACATTTCAGAGGATCCGACGCTGGATAACTTTGTCACCGTATGGACCTCTCATACCAGCACCCTGAAGACCCAGGAAGCGGAATCGATGCAGCGGCCGTGGACTGCGCTGGGCAACACACTACTCGTATCACTGTTGTCGACCACCCTCGCGGTAGGATTCGGCGCTCTTCTTGCCTATGGCGTGTCGCGGCATCGCATACTGTCTGAGGTGCGCATGTTCCAGCTATTGATCCTACGGATGATACCGCCCATTGTGGTGGTCGCACCATTGTCGCTTTACTACTCGACGCTCGGACTTCTGGATTCCGTTTCGGGGCTCGTGATCGTTTACTTTCTGACGACGCTGCCCTATGCGGTGTGGATGTCAAAAAGTTTTATCGACGAGGTACCTCGTGAAATGGAACAGGCTGCTGAGATTCTGGGGGCAACCCGCTGGCAGACCATTCGCGAGGTGGTTCTGCCGCTGATTCGTTCGGGTCTGGTGGCGACCTTTCTGTTTATTTTGATCCTGACCTGGAGTGAGTACTTGCTGGCGCTGATATTATCCAAGGCCGAAGTGGTCACCTTGCCGATCGAATTGTCGAAATACGAAGGGTCGACCGAAGGCCGCGTTTACGGCCGCCAGGCCGCGTTGGCGGTAGGTATTACCTTACCGCTTGTAATCATCGGTATTTTTATTCGCAAGCACCTGGCCCGCGGGTTTAGTTTTGGTATGGTGAGGAAATAAGTTGTTATGTCGCGCATTGAATTGAGTGCGTTGCGGAAAGAGTTCGGCAACGTGGTCGCGGTCAACAACCTTGACCTTACCATCGAAGACGGCGAGTTCATCGTACTGGTGGGACCGTCCGGCTGCGGCAAGACCACGACACTGCGCATGATCGCCGGTTTCGAGGACCCGACGGCGGGCGAGATCCGTGTCGACGGCCGGGTAGTCAACGAGATGGAGCCGCGCGATCGCGATCTGGGTATGGTCTTTCAGGACCATGCTTTGTTTCCACACAAAACGGTTGCCGAAAACATCGAGTTTGGCCTGCGCATGCAGAAACTAGCGCCAGCAGTAAGACAGCAAAAGCTCCAGAAGGTCGCCGGGCTGGTCCGCATTACCCACCTGTTGGACAAGATGCCGGCACAGTGCTCAGGTGGCGAATCCCAACGCGTGGCGCTGGCCCGCACCTTGGTGACGGAACCGTCTAATTTCCTGCTCGACGAACCGCTGTCGAGCCTGGATGCGAAACTGAGGCGCGAGATGCGCGCCGAATGTGACCGCCTGCATGGCGAGCTGCAAAAGACTTTCGTATATGTTACCCATGACCAGGAAGAAGCCATGACGCTTGCCGACCGCATTGTGGTCATGCGCGCCGGGCGGATCGAGCAGATCGGTACTCCGATGGAGATATACAGCAGCCCGGTGAACCAGTTTGTGGCCGACTTTTTCGGCTCGCCGTCGATGAATTTGATTGAGGGTAGCCTCGAGCATAAAAAAGGGCACGCATGGTTTCGAACGCCGCGCTTCAGCGTCGAATTGCCGGATCGGTTCGCACAGGCGGAAGCCGGGCCGGTCACTCTCGGCATCCGTCCCGAGCACGTTACTATCGGCGAGGCGGGGCAATTCGACGATACCATCCAGCTCATCGCGCCGCTCGGTAAAGATACGCTCATTTATTTTGACATCGAACACGAACGCCCACTGGTGGTGATCGTGGAAGGGCTGCAGATGCAGAATTTCAACGTCGGCTCCACTGTGGGTGTCACTTTTTCAGCCGATAACATCTATCTGTTTGCCCCCGACGGTCGGCGGATCGATGGCAATGGGCTTTAAGAATGGAAACAGACTTGTCGGTGGCGAATTCGTAATCAAGCCGCTACCGGCGTCTGAAACAGACCTCGGCAATGCTTCCGCCAGGCCTGTCGGTTGCGAATTCGCAATCATGCGGCAACCGGGGTTTGAAATAGACTCTGGCAATGCTGCATTCGAGCGTAGCAATCGAGCGCAGCACCCACGGGGGAGGGCGCTTCGGCGCGTTGCGTTAGAGTGGAGCCGGCGAGCGCAAGACTGCACGGCGCAGGCGGATTCCCTCAACCTACGAATTCGCCACCGCCAAGTTGGTTGGAACTCGCGCGGGGCAGCATGAAGCGGAATGTGGCGCCCTGTCCGGCTTGGCTGCTCACTTGGATATCGCCGTCGTGCAGCTCCAGGATACGCTTGGCGATCGCCAGGCCCAGGCCTGCGTGCATGCTATTGCGGTGTTCGTGGGTCGCCCGATAAAAGCGCTCAAAGATATGCGGAATATCCTTCTCCTCAATACCACAGCCGGTATCGGCGATCTTTACCTCTACCGCGTCGTCATGCGCGCGCAAGCTGACGCCGATCTTGCCGCCCGTCGGTGTGTGCTGTAGGGCATTGGTAATAAGATTTTCCAGCACCCGTTCGATCAGCGCAATATCGGCATAGACAAAGGGATTGTTGTCCGCGGTGCCCATGTGCAAGGCGACACCCTTTTCATCGGCTTCAAGCTGGAATTTCTGCAACACATCCTGTACCAGTTCGGCTGGGTGAAACGGTTCGAACGTAGGGGCCATCTGATGCGCGTCCAGCTTGGCGAGCTCGAAGAGCTCGCCAATCAGGCGGCCCAGTTGTTCGCTGTTACGCAGGGCCGCGTCGAGATACTCGTTGCGCTTTTCATCGTCAAGCTCAGTTGCCTTGAGCTTGAGTGTCTCTAAATAACCGTGCAATATGGCCAGCGGGGTACGCAGATCGTGTGAGACGTTGGCCACCAGCTCACGGCGTAGGTTGTCCTGTTCTTCGAGTTCATCCAATTGCTCCGTGATGCGCAGGGCCATCTGGTTAAATGTGATGCCCAGTTGATCGACTTCATCGCCATGTTTATGTTTTGCGGTGTAGGGCATGAGGTGTTTGAAACCGCTTTGCCTAAAGTCATCCATCAGGGTCGAGAGACGATAAAGCCGTCGGGTCATCAGATGAAAGAGCAACAGGCCGGCCAATAGGCCGAATAACAAGCTTCCTGCCACTGACCAGCCGCTCAGCTTTAGAAAATAGTTCGCTTTAATCAGCCCTTCGACGTCATCGTACTGCTGACCGCGAAGCACCACGTAGAGGTAGCCCTTGGGATCCGTTTCCGAAGGTATGGCCGTGACCGAAAATGCCTTATGCCTGTCATGGCTGCGGGGGTCATCGCCTAGCAGGGGGTAGGTGGCGTTGCCACGGAGGAAGGTGTGGATCGGTTCGAGGGAAACCCGATTGCGCTTGACCTTTTTGGGGTCGGCGGAATAGGACAGGATGGTGCCGGCAGGGTCCAATAAATAGATCTCGATGCTGGGATTGATCACCATGTATTCTTCAAAGGTCTCCTTAAGCGCTTGTTCATTGAGACGTCCGGCCTCGACAAGATTGCGGTCTGCGACCAAGTCGCGCGCCAGGTCACGGTTGAGTGCTTGATCGACTTGCTGTTGGTAGTGACGGGTGGTTGAGATACTGAGCAGAACGTAGACTATTCCGATCGAGGCAAGCAACAAGACCAAAACCAGGGACAGTTTGGCGTAGAGGGTGCGGGGCATCAGTTCTCCTCATCGGCGAATTTATAGCCGACGCCCCACACCGTGAGGATGAAGCGAGGATTGACTGGGTCGTTCTCGATCTTGGTCCGCAAACGATTGATATGGGAATTGACCGTGTGTTCATAGCCTTCGTAGCTGTACCCCCAGACCGTGTCTAGCAGTTCAGCGCGTGTGTAGACTCGTCCGGGGTGGCGTGCGAAGTGCGACAGCAGATCAAATTCCTTGGCGGTAAGCTCCACTTTTGTTCCGTCGATGAGTACCCGGCGTTTTTCAAATTCTATGACCAAGTCACCGACCACCAGTTTCTTTACGGTCGATTGTGTATCCGTGCTGTCCAGCGCCTCCATGCGGCGGAATTGGGCCCGCACCCGGGCCAGCAACTCAGGGAGACTGAAGGGCTTGGTGACGTAGTCGTCCGCCCCCATCTCTAAGCCCACCACGCGGTCGAGCTCGGATGACTTGGAGGTGAGCATAATAATGGGAACATAACCGGGTAGCGCACGCAGACGTCTGCAGACCGCCAGACCATCCATTACCGGCAACATCAGGTCGAGAATCACCAGGTCATAGCGGCCTTGCTCAAAGAGTCGCAGACCCTGTTCACCATCCTGGGCGATGTCCGCTAGGCAATTGATGTCCTTGATGTGGAGCTGGAGCAGATCCGCGATGTCGGAACTGTCTTCGATGATGAGGATGTTGCGCGTCATGGCCGGCGTGCCCGGCGAGTTGCTCTAAAGAAATGATCGCATATCTGTGCTCATGAGCATACGCCGGTTACACGAAGCCGATGGGGACAACCCTCCCCTGGAATCTGGGGAGGGTTGTGGGGTTCGAGAAAACAACCTCGTCTCAATATCGTTTGTCCCTCCCAACGGTGATCACCACTTTGGCCACTGGGTTCAGCCAGTGGTGAACGCTGGCGTCCAGGTCACTGAGACCGCCGCCGGGATCGTCGTCGCCCAGCACACCCCGGTGGACATGGACCGTGTTATTGGCCTCGGACGTCGTGACGCCGATTGCGCCGCTGCCACTGTGGCCGCCGGGGTCGGCCGGGATCCCTAAGACACCGGGCGCCCCGCCGCCGTTGATGACCTCATTGTTGGCCTCGGTGCCGGCGTCATATCCATTTAGGTAGATGGTATACGTGCCTGAGTGCTTGGGGACCTCCAGGCTGTCCAGACCAACAAAGCCGTCATTGGTCGGCAGCAGCATGGCGACGACAGAGAGGCGGGGATTGTGGGGTGAGTATTTGAACATCGCCGTCGCGCTGGCCCCTGGCGCCAGCACACCGCCCGCAGGGTTGTCGACAATGTCGGCGCCGATGGCTTGCAGCTCAGTGATGAGGCCGGAGATATCTCCCCCTTCAGCCATCGCCTGCAGATTGGCCGAAGCAGGGGTGCCAGGCTCGAAGACATCGGCACCGCGGCTATGCGCCGCGATCATGAGAGGGGTGAAGTAAATGCCGTTGGTCAAGTTGGTGATTTCAACACTGAAATCTTTCGCCAGTGCTGGGGTTGCGGATAACGTGCCTGCCACAAACAATGCGGCAAATGTCTTTTTCATCATGAACTCCTTGAGTTGAATGGTCCGGTTGCTTCTGACTGCAGGGTAGATTTAAAGTCAAGGAGTTCACGGCGCGGTTGCGTATCTATCACAAATTCATAACGGCAAGTGTTGGGAAGCGGGGCGTATATGCTCCGGAGATAACGCCCAGTAACCCGTACTGTCCATTTACTCGGACGACAGCCCGCGTTAGCCTTCTGGCATGGGTTGCGCGCCACCGCTGCTCACATTCTTATTGACGATCATGTCCGGATGGGTCTCCTTCCCGAATACTTGTAAATGTTGAAATCGTTGACGTTTCGCAATGGTGAAGCGCATTGTCACGGGGCCGGCCACTTGCACTATGACCATCGATGGCGGACGCATTTGAGTATTCGGGAAGGACAGGAAGGGTTGGCGCGTCACTTCGTCACCGCGTCACTTCGTGACTGTTGTAACATCTGGCCGTCAACACTCGAAGGGGGAGAAGTCCATGATGTACACCTGCGCGCCGAGCGGCGCGGTATCCCATTCCAGCCACCGCAAGCTCGTGAAGCGTGGCGGAAAGACCCTGGCGGTCGACCTGCACTGCCACGTGCAAACGCCCGCCGCCGACGACCTCGCCAGGCAGACCGCCGTGCCGCTGGGTGACCCGCTGGCCCAGTTCGGCAGCCAGCGCACCGCCGACCTCCAGAGGCAGCAGCGCGAGGACATCGACAAGCAGCTGACATCCATCGAGCGACGCCTCGCCGACATGAACCGGATGGGCATAGACGTGCAGGCGATCTCGACCTCGCCCAGCCAGTACTTCTACCGCATCGAGCCGGACCTCTGCCGCCAGACCTCGCGTCTGATCAACGAGCGGCTGGCGGAAATGGTGGCGCTGCACCCGGACCGCTTCGTCGCGCTTGGCACGGTGCCAATGCAGGAGCCGGAACTGGCCGTAAAGGAGCTGGAATACTGCATGCAGCGGCTCGGCTTCCGCGGCCTGGAGCTCGGTACTAACATCCGCAAGATGGAACTGTCCGATCCGCGCTTCGAGCGTTTCTGGGCGCGGGCGGAGCAGCTGCGCGCCGTCATCTTCCTCCACCCGAGCGGCTTCACCGACACCAGCCGGCTGAAGGAGCACTTCCTCACCAACGTCATCGGCAACCCGCTCGACACCACGTTCGCGCTGTCGCACATCGTTTTCGGCGGCGTGCTCGAGCGCTACCCCGGGCTGAAATTCGTCGCGGCGCACGGCGGTGGCTACCTCGGCCACTACCCGGCACGCATGGACCACGCCTACAAAGTGCGCCCGGAGTGCCGCGACTTTATCAAGCGCCCGCCGTCCTACTACATGAAGAAGATTTACTTCGACACCATGGTGTTCGGCGAGAAGCAGCTCGAGCACCTGGTCAGCCTGTGGGGCGCGGAGCGCGTCGTAATCGGCACCGATTACCCGTACGACATGGGCTACTACAAGCCGGTCGCATTCGTGAACGGCACCCAGTCGCTCTCGCGCGCGCAGAAGGACGCCATCATCGGCGGCAATGCGACCAAGCTGCTGGGCCTCAAGCGCAAGAAATGACGACTACGGTTCAAGGGATAGCGCGTCGAGGGGCGCATGAAGGGCCCCGACGTTTGACGGAGAATTGACCTCCCGGTGGCGCGCGAGACGATCGATGCGATGAGATCGAATCGAGAGAGCGTTATTCTGAGTGTTCGAAACTTCAACTGCAATATCGGCTAACCTGCGGCTGTGTCCTCGAGGATCATCTCGGCGCCTTTTTCTGCGATCATGATCGTCGGCGCGTAGGTGTTTCCCGAGACGACCGTCGGCATGATCGAGGCGTCCACCACGCGCAGGCCCTGCAACCCGCGAACGCGCAAACGGTCATCGACAACCGACGAGAGGTCGTTTCCCATCTTGCAGGTGCCGACGGGGTGGTAGGCGATTCCGCCGCGCAGGCGAAGAAAATCCAACAGGTCGGCATCGCTCGCGCACGAGGGCCCGGGATCGTGTTCGCGCACGATGTAGCGGCGCATCGCGGCGGTGTCCGCCAGGCGCCGCGTTGCCTTCATTCCCGCGAGCAGGACCGCGCAATCCTTCTCGGCCGCGAGGTAGTTGGGCCGGATGGCGGGCGGTCGCAACGGGTCCGTGCTCTGGATCAGGACGCTGCCCCGGCTCTCGGGCCGCAGCAGCCTCGCCGCAAGCGAGAAACCCGAAAAGCGATGAAGGGTGTCGCCCGCCTTGTCGGCGCTGAAAAGCGAGATGCTGGTCTGAATATCCGGCGTTGCTGATGCGGGGTCGGCGCGAATGAAACCTGTTGCATAGGATGCGCCCATCGTCAGCGGCCCCTTGCGCAGGAAGACGTAACGTAACGCGGCGGCCAACCCTTTGCCGAAATTGCCCACGACGTCGTTTAACGTGAAAGCCTCGGTGCATTCGTAGTTCAGCCGGCCGGTGTAATGGTCCTGGAGGTTCATCCCGACGCCGGGCAGGTCGGCGACGACGCGGACGCCAAAGCCTTGCAGTAGCGAAGCCGGGCCGATGCCCGAGAGTTGGAGCAGCTGTGGGGAGTTGAACGAGCCCCCGGCCACGATCACTGCCTGGCGTGCCACCGCGGAATCGAGGTTGCCGCCATGCAAGTACTCCACGCCGGTGGCGCGCGATCCCGAGAACAGGATGCGGGTTGCGTGCGCGTGCGTGATCACCGTGAGGTTCGCGCGCCGCCGGGCCGGGCGCAGATAGGCCGTCGCCGCGCTGCTGCGGAATCCGTTGCGCAACGTCCACTGGTTATAGCCAAAGCCTTCCTGAGCCGCGCCGTTGAAGTCCGGATTGCGCCGATATCCGCACGCCTCCGCTGCCGCAAGGTAGGCCTCGGCCAGCGGATGGGGTTCGGGCGGATCCGAGACGGCCAGCGGGCCCCCCGCGCCGTGATAATCGTCGGCGCCACGCTGCTGATCCTCGGCCTTGCGAAAATAGGACAGCACGTCGGCGTAACTCCAGCCCGCGTTGCCGAGGTCGCGCCAGCGGTCGTAATCCTCACGCTGCCCGCGGATGTAGAGTAGGCCGTTGATGGAGCTCGACCCGCCGAGCACCTTGCCGCGCGGCTGCGCGATGCTCCGGCTTCCCGTTTTCTCGTCCGCCTCGCTCTTGTAGAGCCAGTTCACCTTCGGATTCGAGAAGTGCTTTCCGTATCCTAGCGGGATATGTATCCACGGGCTGCTGTCCTTGCCTCCGGCCTCCAAAAGCAGCACGCTGTGGCGTCCCGACGCGGTGAGCCGATTCGCGAGCACGCAGCCCGCGGCGCCCGCACCCACCACGATGAAATCGAACTCGGCGCTTTTCTGCATCGGGTTACGCCCTCACGAGCACCACAACATTTCACCGCCAGAACGTCAAGCGCGCCAAGAGGAAGAACAATTCACCGCCAAGGCCGCAAAGGTCGCCAAGGAAAAAAAAGCTTTACCGCAAAGTGCGCCAAGGACGCGAAGGAAAAGAAAAGCCTCACCGCAGAGAACGCGAAGGACGCGGAGGGAATGATAATCAGAGGCCAACCTCCAGACCGCCAAGGTAACGCCAAGTGAGGATCTGGACGCCGATCTAGAAGTACCAACACGAACGAGCCATCGCGAATTTCTCATTACAGGAATCTTTTGCCTTCCGCCTTCTGACTTTGGGCGCTCAAGCTCCTTCCGCCGCCTCCGGATTCAACTGCCCCTTGCGCATGCGCGTGATCTTGACGTCCCTGAACATACTGGCCTTCATGAACGGGTCGCCGTCCGCGAAGGCCTGGGCTTCCGCACGGGTACCGACGTTGACGATCAATAAGCTGCCAACGAACTCCTTGCCGTCGTCGGACGTCGTCGCGCCCGACAGGACCAGTATCTTCTTCTGGCTTTTCAGATAGTCGAGGTGGGGCTGCAACCCCTTTTCACGCAATTCGGCGAAGTTCGACGCGGCTACGCGCGAGATGGCCCAGAGCATGGATGGTCTCCTTTTACTTCTGAAGGGGTGACGAGCACTGGTGACGAAGAAAGGTGACCATTACTGGTGACGAAAAACAGCGCCCGGATGTACCCCACCATTACCTCGTTACCTTAGGACGTTAATTTCGACCTAGAAAAGGGGCGTCTAAGCCGATATACGGACTACTCTAGCGGACTTCTTTCTTGCAAATCAACTTTCTGCGCTGGTCCGACCCTGCTGACTCGCGCGCCGAGGGGCGGAGCAGGGCGGTAGTGATCTTGGGTCCCCTGCGAGACGCCAAGCAGAGCATGTAGGTCTCAGGCCTTTAGGTAAAGGCCTTACTCTGCCGTCCGTTCAAGGTTTTCAGGTTCCTTCGGCACCAAATCCTGGATTGACTGTGCATGTCACGCCCGAGATACGCACGTATGTGGTGTAAGCTTGTGCGCGAAAAGGAACCGACATGAGAACGATTGCCATCGAGGAGCACTTCATCACGCCGAGGTACCGGGAAGAGGTCTCGGCGAACGAGTTCCGCAACTTCTACCTCAGCTCCCGCAGCGAGCGGCTGGGACACGACATCGTCGAGCAGAATTCGGATCTCGGCGCGAAACGCCTGGCGCACATGGACGCCGCGGGGGTCGACGTGCAGGTGCTCTCGTTCGGCTCTCCGGGGCCCCAGGGGTTCGGCGCCAAGGTTGCCGTCCCGATGGCAATAGACGCGAACGATCGCGCGCACGCGGCGGTCAAGGCGCACCCGGACCGATTCGCCGCTTTTGCGGCGCTGCCGACGGCCGACCCGGACGCCTCGGCGCAGGAGCTCGAGCGCTGCGTCGCGAAGCTCGGCTTCAAGGGCGCTATGATCCATGGCCACACGCAAGGCAGCTTCCTCGACGAGAATAAGTACCGGGTGATCTTCGAATGCGCCGAAGGGCTCGACGTGCCGATCTACCTGCATCCGACCCTCGCGCATCCGGACGCGATGAAATCCTACTTCGCCGGCTACGAGGAGCTCGCCCGCGCGGGCTGGGGATTCGCGATCGATACCAGCTGCCACTTCCTGCGGCTGGTGTTCTCGGGACTGTTCGACGCGCATCCGAAATTGAAGATCATCCTCGGGCACCTGGGGGAAGGACTGCCGTTCGCGATGCACCGCCTGAACGACCAAACCGCCCCGGCCGCCGCGCGCCGCGGCTTGAAGAAGCAGCCGATCGAGTACCTGCGCGACAACCTGCTGGTCACGACCAGCGGCAACTGGTACGAGCCGGCGTTCCTTTGCACGCTGCTCGCGCTCGGCGTCGACAACATCCTCTTCGCCGTCGATTGGCCCTACGAGGCGAACACGACGGGGATTGATTTCCTGAAGAAAATATCGATCGGCGACACCGACCGTGAAAAGATCGCGCACGGCAACGCCGAGCGCATTCTGCGCATGTGAGGTTCAGGCGGGCCTGGGCGTGACGTGCCCACATCTGGCGCAACTGCGGTGCCTTTCCTCGGCATAGAACTCCTCGTACATGCGCGACAGCAGGTCTTCACGGTAGTTGGCGACGTGACGCACGGCCTGGCCCCTTTAATCCCTGGTGAACTAAGAGCCACTGTTCGCAGGCCGCTATCAGGCGGCGATTATCCAGCTGATTACCCAATATCGGCCGAACGGATTCTTTGTCGCCGTCGCGGCCGCTTTTCGATTGCTGCGCACCCGACAGGGTCAGACCCCATTAAAACTCGCAGACCAAGATCCCTCCTCCGCCATCAAGGCGGCCGCCGCGATCAGCCATGCGGTCGAGGCGTTGACGCAGCACCCTTTGATCAGGCGTATCGTCAGCGGCGGGTTGCGGGAGCTGGTGATCTCCTTCGGGAAAACCGCGTATGTCGCGTTTTACTGGTTTTTTCCCGAGCGCGCTGAGATTTGGATACTCGGCATCCGCCACCAGCGCGAGCTGGACTACCCGTAGAATGGCAACAGTGCTCCAAAACAGGGACAGACCCTAAGAAAATAAATATGCATCCCCAGGACCTGGAGGTGATCGCCGGGCGCACGCTGGAACACTACGACCAGAGTGCCAAAGGTTTCTGGCAGGGAACGCGCGACCACGACGTCTGCCAGAACATCGACGCGCTGCTGCAGCATATCGAGGGCAAGCCGCCGTTCACGATACTCGATCTCGGGTGCGGGCCGGGGCGCGACCTCAAGGCGTTCACCGAACTCGGTCACGTCGCGATCGGCCTGGACGGCGCGACGCGCTTTGTCGAGATGGCGCGCGCCTACAGCGGCTGTGAAGTCTGGCAGCAGGACTTCCTCAAGTTGAGTCTTCCCGCCGGGCGTTTCGACGGCGTGTTCGCCAACGCCGCGCTGTTTCACGTGCCGAGCCGGGAGTTGCCGCGAGTGCTGCGCGAATTGCGCGCCACCCTGAGGCCGTGCGGCGTGCTGTTCAGCTCGAACCCGCGCGGGGACAACGAGGAAGGGTGGGACCGGGGGCGATACGGGGCGTATTGGAATCTCGAGACCTGGCGCCGCTATCTGTCCGTCGCGGGGTTCGTCGAGCTCGCTCACTACTACCGCCCGGCTGGGCAGCCCCGGGAACGGCAACCGTGGCTGGCGAGCGTGTGGCGCTCATCTGAGCTAACCCCGGTGACGAGATGCGGGTGATGAGGTAGCGCGTCGAGGGGCGGCTGCGTGGCAAGCGAATCCGATGTACCGATCCGTGGAAGTGGTTGAGGTGAATTCTCGTCCGGATATCGAGTCGTCGGACAGCAAGTCTTCATTTACTCAGCCTTAGCCCGGCTTGCGTGTACCATCTTGCGCAATGTTATTAGGATATATATCACGCTAATCGCGATCCCAAGGCCCGACATGCTTTCGAATACTTCGCCAATATTATTCATCTGGTTATATGAATCCGAATATACAGCTTTATCGACAAACACACGACGGATCATACCCAGTCCTTTCCAGACAAACAGCGGTATGAGCCCCACCGCAAGTGATATGGGTATAAAGCGCACCTTGAGTCCCTTCAGTCGCAACCCCGCGCTGAACAGCGTCGTCAACGCGATTAACAACAGAATGAACGCCAGTGAATCTTCAACAAGTCTGATATTTGAGACGATGTCCATCGATGTCACTACTTCTTCAAAGGTGTGAGTGTGATATAGCTATAACGCATGATTCCAATAAACAAACATACGATTCCTACGATACCGATGATGTAGCGTAGCGCCTCTGTAAATTCAGTTGCCTTATAAAATGGCAGCAACTTATAGCCAATCCGAAAACCGATCAGCAGCACTCCCCAAGAGATAAGCGTCCATACGTTTCCCGCACCTTTCATCAATTTACTGAAGTAGACAATGGTCCCTGCCGCTGCAGTCCACATGAATAACTGTGTCCACGCGTTACCCAAAAACTCCAACATGATTATCCTCTGCTATTTTTGATTCTAAGTTTCAGCCACCGGGACTGGTTATTTCCTCAAACATCATCACGGCTATATGTTCGCCCACGAACGGGGCAGCGAGAGCGATACAGGCTTCAACAAACTCTTCGACATCATCGTCGGGCGAATGTCGTTTCATAATCTCCCGAGTCTGCAGCCTAGCCTCATCCTCTCCGATCACAGTAGCGAGAATATCAGTCGCAAGGCGTAAATTCCCGGCGTCCCTCGGGTGTGCTACGGGGGTGGATTGTTTGACGGGCTGTTGCACTGCCGATTCGGCCAATTGACTGGAATGGAGTTCGCTCAAGATATCCTCTACGGAAGGTATTCCCGGGTGGGGCGTGAATTCGGAAATGTCCCGTCGGACGAATATGGCCTTGAGGGCGACG
>Ga0224497_10000418_pt1 | contig 30021 bp, 20 predicted proteins | sample SF_Jul11_sed_USG_4_FD_167970 | JGI IMG/M metagenome (GOLD analysis project Ga0224497, IMG submission 167970) | Sediment microbial communities from San Francisco Bay, California, United States - SF_Jul11_sed_USGS_13 | ecosystem: Environmental > Aquatic > Marine > Sediment | place: USA...
GCTCGTGATCCGTGGCCAGCGCCCGGGGACGATGCGTGACATCCTCGTGCTGCGTCCCGGCACGGACACGGTGCCACGGGAACTCATCGCCACCGCGCAGGAGGAGTACAGCCCGATCGTCTCCCCCAACGGCCGGTGGATCGCGTACACCTCCAACGAATCCGGCCAGGAGGAAGTGTACGTGCGTCCCTTCGAGAATCCGGGCCGCGCACGCTGGGCGGTCTCGGTGGGTGGCGGCACGGAGCCCCTGTGGGCTCGGAACGGCCGCGAGCTGTTCTACCGCCAGACGGCTGGAGACCTGGTGCGTCGCACCGTGACCGACACTCCGAGCTTCGGCCTCGGGCCGGTGGAGAAGCTCTTCGATGCGCGCGGGTTCCGGGCGGATCACTACCACCGCGCCTACGACATCACGCCGCGCGGCGACCGCTTCATCATGGTGCGTCGGCAGGGACTCGTCTCCGAGCTGGTGCTCGTGGCCAATTGGTTCGAGGAGCTGAACGCCAAAGTGCCGCGATAGGCGGTTAGGCGGTTAGGCGGTTGGGCGGTTAGCCGACCGCGGCGATTGCCCGACCCTGCTCGGCTCGAAGCTGATGTGAGTCGGAATTCGCTTACAGCGATCGCCTAGGGGAAGACCTTCCTTTCTCTGCTGCGGAGCGCGGCCAACACGCCGGCGGTGAACGGATTCTGCCCCGCCCGCAGTGATGCAACCCAGGCAAGACGTTCCGACCGTTCCTGCTCGCTCATGGTCCAGGTGGCAACCGCCGACAAATCGTCAATGGCGCCCCGGGTATCGCCGGTCAGGGCTCTGGCGATGCCGCGCGCCTCCCTGGCCCACGCCTGAGTGGGAGCAATGGCGACCACCTGGTCGCAGGTCCACAGCACCTCGGCCGCTTGCTCCCAGAGGCTTCCGTACCAGCACAGCGGAAGCCAGAAGGACGCAGCGCGCGCAGGCCGCGGGTCGAGGGCTTGTGCGATGCGGTATGCCGACATCGCCTCGGCAATGTGGCCGTCTCTTGCCAGACGCTCTGCTTGCATCATCTGGCTGGCGGCCGCAGCACTGTCCGCGGCGGTCACGGCCTCGTCGTGCCGAAGCTCGAACTTCACAGGAACCCGAACGAGGATCGGGGCAAGCTGGCCGCCGACGCGACCAGGCTCGAACCGGGATTCCCGTAGCATGACTACGGCGGGAGCCTCGAACGCTTCGTCCGACGAGCCGATCACGCGGATCGTGCCTGTGACGACGTTGCCAGCGGTATCGACCGTCGCCTCGAGCAGCACGGAGCCCTCGATGCGCGCCGCGACCATGGCTGGTGGATAGGCGAGCGGTGGGCTCCACATATGTCGGGGTAAGGTGGAGTTCGGTGGAACGATCGATCCGGGCCGAGCGCACGAGGCGAGTACGAGTGGAGCGACGATCGCGATGGCGGTCGAGCGGGCCAACGCGTGGATCCAGCGACGCTGGCGCTGAACAGCGCGATCGCAATACTGCCGTCGCCGGGAAGACATGGTGTCACCGCCGTTGAAGACCGCTGTGAACAGTCTCCCATACCCCCAGCCGGAGCGGCCGGTTCCGTTGGGCGGTTAGGCGGTTAGGCGGTTGGGCGGTTGGGCGGTGGGCACGATCCGCCGAGTCTCTCCGTGTCGCGGCACGTGCAGCAGCGGCTCTTGGAGTGCGGCGTCGCGCCACGCGCGCCGGAGCCGCTCGGGCGGCTCGAGCAGCGGCTCCTCAGTGAGCTTGAACGTGCCCCAATGCATCGCTACCAGTTGGAGCGGGCGTCCCGGCTGCCGGCTCGCGACGGTCGCGTACGCGCGCACGGCCTCCTCGGGATCGAGATGCGCCGGCCGCATGAACCAGCGCGGATCGTACGCGCCGATCGGCATCAGCACGGCATCGAACGGCCCGCACCGCTCGGCAATCTCGCCGAAACCGGGAAAGTCCCCCGTGTCTCCCACGAAGTACACCGCACGGTCCGACGCGGCCGCGCGGAGCGTCCAGCCGCACCACAAGCTCCGGTTGCGCCTGGGGCCCCGACCGGAGAAGTGCTGGGCCGGCACTGCGCCCACCCGTACCCCCGCCACCTCCACCTCCTCCCACCAGTCCAGCTCCCGGACCCGCCGCACCCCTCGGCGCGCGATCCAGCCCGACAGACCGAGCGGGACCATCCATTCGGCCTTGGGAAACCGAGCCGCGAGCGCGCGCACCGTCGGCAGGTCCAGATGGTCGTAGTGGTCGTGCGACTGCACGACGATGTCGATCGGCGGCAGATCGGACAGCGCGATCCCCGGCGGCATGAACCGCCGTGGGCCCACCACGCGTACCGGTGAGGCGAACTCGCTCCACATCGGATCGGTGAGCACGTTCACGCCGCCGATCTGGATCAGGAACGTGGAGTGCCCCACCCAGGTGAGCGTCAGCGCGTCTGCCGGGGCCCGCGGGCAGATCGGGGCCGGCGCCGCCGTCGGCAAACTGCCGCGTTTGGTCGGATCGGGTCGCCGATCGTAGGTGGCCATCCAGCGCAGGAACTCACCCAGACCGTGCGACTCGGCGGATGCCCAGGGATTGCGGAATCCACCCTCGGGATCGTGGTGCTCCGGGTTCGGCGGAGCGGAGGACGCGGTCATGTGGCCGCAATGTAATGCTGGGCGGATTGACGGTTAGGCGGTTAGGCGGTTGGGCGGTTGGGCGGTTGGGCGGTTTGGATCGGTGTTTCGCTCATCGGGCGAGTTGATGACTGAAACAAACCTCAATATCCCCTACGCGAGTATGTGCCGTGTGGAACGGTGTCGTCCACCGGCCGGACCTTCGAGCAGCAACGCCCTGACACCGTGCTACCGCACGCGCGCTCGAACGCGGACGGCAAAGGCGTCGGCGGGGTTGGCGGCCGTCAACTGGTGGATCTCCTGGTCCGTGAAGCCTGCGGCCGTCAGGGCGGGCAGGAATTTCGTAAACAGCGTGTCCAACGGGCGGAACGTGCCTCCACCAGGTTCGCCCACGTGGTACCAACCGGCGTCGTGCGAGACGAGCACGCGATGGAGCAGGCCCTCCGCTTTCATGAACCCCACCCGCGCCACGTAGCGCTCGACGTTGTCGGGGGCCAGTCCATCGAACGAAATCCAGGCGCCGCTCCGCGCCGCGCGCACGTGGATCGTAGAGTCGTCTTCGGCCTGGGCGTGAACCCAGATCCAGGCGCTCGGATCGACGCCTTCCGCCTCCAGCACGGCCAGCTGCTCCAGGGCGCCGGCGGCCGGCCCCGTGTGGGCGGCGATCGTGAGGCCGGTGCGCAGGTGGGTGCGCGCCGCGGCCTGAATCAGTGTGCGGTCGATGTCGGACAGCGGGCCGGGGTCCACGCCGATCTTGATGAAGCCGGGCCGGATGCCGGTGCCGTCGATGCCCGTGGTCCACTCGCGAATCCAGCGCGCGGCCAGCGAGTCGGCCGAGTCGGTAAAGGCGTGACGCGGTAGGTGCTGGTCGTCCCGGGCGCCGTAGTAGCCGGTGCTCACGAGCACGTGCATGCCGCTGGCGTCGGCGAGCTGCTTGAGCAGGAGCGGATCGCGTCCCAGGTACGCCGGCGTGGCTTCGACCAGGGACTGTGCGCCGAGTGTGCGCGCTTGGTGCAGGTACGGCAGCACCGTCTGGAAAACAGCGTCCCGATCGTAGCGGTCGGGGCTCACCACCTCCGCGCCGGCGAAGTCGACCAGCACGTGCTCGTGCGGCAACGTGGTTCCCATCCGGTCCGGCGCGATCGGGCCGTTCACGGTCATGACGGATCCGGGAGCGGGACCGTCTGCCGTGCAGCCGGGGAGCGTCGCGACGATCGCCAGCAGGGCGATCGACGTAAAAAGTGCGTGTGCTGGTTTCATGGAGCCTCCGGTGTCGGAGCGTTGGTATATATTGCGCTCCCCAACGCACCGTACCAAGCTGACACTCACGGACCCCTGTGGTCCGGGCGTGGCGCGAACACCAGGGAGCGACCGTGACGGGAGTGTTACTGACACCGATCGTGCTGAGCCTGGTGGTCCTCGCCGCGCACTTTTCTCGGCACGACGTGCCGATCCTCCCATGGGTGTTTCTCGCGTTGCCCTTACTCCTCTTCGTGCGGCGGCGGTGGGTGGCCCGGCTGCTCCAGGTGACGCTCATCGGGGGCGCGCTGGAGTGGGTCCGCACCACCGTGGTGCTCACGGGGCAGCGGATGGATGCCGGCGAGCCGTGGGCGCGGATGGCGGTGATCCTGATCGTGGTCACGCTGGTGACGGCCGGGTCGGCCCTGCTGTTCGAGACCCGCCGGCTGCGGCGTTTCACGAGCGGGGCCGCGGGCCGCGCGTCTGCGGGATAGACGCGCGCACGCCACCAACCACTGCATCCTGGGGTGCGGGAGCCGACAGGCATCGTGCCGGACCGGGGGCCGGGTAGTGTCAGCTCGAGACTGATCGCTCGATCACCTACCGTCGGCGATCGCGACCTCGAGCTTGTCGGTGATGTCGCTCATCGGGCGAGTTGACTCCGGAGTGCGGTGAACCAGTGGTCCACCCACACGAGCTGCGGCCCCGACTGGACGTGCCCCGCGAAGCGTGGACTGTTGAAGATGAAGTGCCGGCCGTCGGCGGTGACGGCGTACGATTGGTGAAAGCCGTCGAACGTGAGCGCGGACGCATCGAACAGCGGACGCAGCTCGCTGACGAAGAAGTTGCCATCGGCATTCACCTGTGCCGCCATCAGCTGGCCAGTCGGCGCGGCGTAGAAGATCTCGCGCCCGTTGGCCGACCAGACGGGCTCCGTCCCGCCCCCATTCGACACCTGCCAGCGACCCGCGCTCGTGTTGGGGAACGGGCGGACGTAGACCTCCAGGATCCCCGACTCGTTGGACGAATACGCGAGCCAGCGTCCGTCAGGTGAGAGCGCCGGGTGCAGCTCGGAAAACTCGCTGGCGACCAGTGGCACCGGAGTGGTATCGCCGGTCGTGCGGACACCCACGAGGTCGCCGGCACCCGCGGCGCCGTTGTCCGTGCGGAGCAGCAGCCACCGGCCATCCGCCGACCAGAAGACCTCTTGGATCTGACGGTCGAGCGATGCCATGAAGCGGTCCGGCCCGCTCCCGTCCACGGGCCGAGCATACACGGCGCTGGTGCCCACGGTGTCCCGGATGAACGCGACGGACCGTCCGTCCGGCGACCACACGGGACGACGATCCGCGTTGCCGAACGACAGTCGCGTGAACGGCCCACGATCGAGCTGCTTGATCCAGATGTTGAGTCCCGTGCCGATACCCGAGCCCACCGCCAGACGCCGCCCGTCCGGCGACAGGGCCAGGGAGTTGAATGCGCCCACCCAGGTGGTGTCGATGGGCACGGCGACGCCGTCCCGTGTCACCCGCACGATCACGTTGCCGATCGCCGGGCCCCGACGCTGGACGTAGACCAGAGTCCCCGAAGCCGACCACGCCAGCGGAACGAATCCCTGCTGGGCCTGCGCATCCACCTCCTCGAGGACCGGCACTGCCTCACCCGTGATCTCGAGCGCGTCGAGGTCAAAGGGCGCCGCCAGGACCACCCCATCCCGCCGCGCATACATTAGGTGCCCGCTCGGCATGTACCACGCCTGAAGAACGTCCTCGAGCAGCAGTTTCTGCCGGCCGGTGCGCAGGTCCAGCACGTGGATGCGCATCGTCACACACGAGGACCCGCAGTACTGGAACAGGACCCCGCGGGCGCCTGGCAAAGCCACGGGATAGCCCATCCCGCCTCCCACCAGCGCCGTGTCGCGCAAGGCGACCGTGCTCTCGCCACCCGACGCGCTCACCCGGCGGAGCTCATTCAGCGCCGGCACGACGTAGACCAGCGTGCCGTCATCGAGCCAGGTCGCGCCGCCAAACACCCCTGCCACGGTATCGGCCAGCGTGACGGCCGCCCCTCCGGACGCGCGCACCTTCCGGAGCCGCCCGTCCGCGACGAACGCCACCCACTCGCCATCGGGCGAGAACACGGGGATATTCGCCCGCTCCGTGCCGGGAATCGCCGTGGGACGGAGTTGCCCCCGCTGCTTGACCCAGAGCAGACCGTTGACGGCGTTGTCCTTGAAGACCAGCGTGTTCCCGTCGGGCGACAGCGCCAGGGCGGGAAACAGCATGCTCAGCCGGACGCTGTCGCCCAGCGAGATGTACTGCCTCGTCACCGGCTGGCGGGATGCGGTGCGGGCGGTGAGCCAACCCCAGAGCGCCACCGCCCCCAACGCCGCAAAGGCGGCGACGGCGGCGGCGCGCCCCACCCGATGCCGGGCGGACCTCGTCACGGCGAGTGGCGCTGTGCGGTGCATGGGAGTGTCCACCATGCCCGGACGCGCCAGCGCCTCGGCGAAGCTCGCGGCACTCGCGAACCGATCCGCCGGCAGCTTGGCGAGCGCTTTGGCAATGGCCGCGCTCACGTGCTCGGGCACCGTATCCCGGAGCGCGGTGACAGGCGGCGCCTTCTCGGTGATCACCTTGGCGACGATCGCCTGGGCCGTACTGCCCGTGTACGGCGGGTCGCCCACCAACATCTCGTAGAGCACGGCGCCCAAGGAGTAGACGTCACTCCGCGCATCCGTCTCGCGGTCGCCCATCGCCTGCTCGGGACTCATGTAATGCGGCGTGCCGATCGACAGGCCGGTCTCCGTCAGCCGGTTGCCACCCGCGTGGGCGAGCGCCAGCGCGATCCCGAAATCGGCGATCAGCGGGTCACTGTCCCGCAGCAGGATGTTCTCGGGCTTGATGTCGCGATGGATCACGCCCTGCTTGTGCGCGTGTTCCAGCGCCCCGGCGATGCCGCGTGCGATGGCGATCGCATCGTCCACGCCGAGCTGCTTTTCCTTGTCCAGCTTGGTCCGCAGCGTCTCCCCTTCCACATAGGGCATCACGTAGTAGAGGAACCCTTCGGCGGCCCCCGAGTCGTACAGCGGCAGGATGTGGCTGTGCTGGAGATTCGCGGTGACCTTGATCTCTTGCAGGAACCGTTCGGCGCCGATCACGGCGGCCAGCTCGGGCCGCAGGACCTTCAAGGCCACCTTGCGGTCGTGCTTGACATCATGCGCGAGGTACACGGTCGCCATGCCACCCTGCCCGAGCTCGCGCTCGATCACGTAGCGGCCTTCCAGGGCGGCCGAGAGGCGGGAGGTAATGTCGGGCATAGGCGCTGAAGATAGACGGGGCCGAGCGAATATGCGAGAACGCACGGTGCAGTTGGCACGCCGTTGGCCCACAGGCGCAAGCCATCATCGGCCGTGTGCCAGCCGCTCGTTTCGTACCGGCTTGTAGTTGTGGGGCTTACATCGGTCGGGACGGCGGGATATTACGCGGTGCGACCCTGAGGCGGCGTGAGCGACGGCGAGCACGAGTGCGAGCATCAATGCGGATGCATCGGCCCGTGCGCTCAACCGCTTGGCCCGGTGGGATCCGGACTCTCACCCCTTGGCGTCAGGCGTCAGACATGCACCGCTCGCAACCGCAGCGCATTGCCGATCACCGACACCGAACTGAAACTCATGGCGGCTGCCGCGATCATCGGGCTCAGTAGGACGCCGAAAAACGGGTACAGCACACCCGCAGCAATCGGGACGCCGAGGCTGTTGTAGACGAACGCGAAGAACAGGTTCTGCCGAATATTGCGCATCGTGGCCCGGCTCAAGCGACGTGCCCGGACGATGCCGCGGAGGTCGCCCTGTACGAGCGTGACGCCAGCACTTTCCATCGCGACATCCGTGCCGGTGCCCATGGCGATCCCCACGTGCGCCTGTGCCAGCGCCGGCGCGTCGTTGATGCCGTCGCCGGCCATGGCCACGATGTGCCCGTCGCGCTGCAACCGCTTCACCACCTCGGCTTTCTGGTCGGGGAGCACCTCGGCAACGACATCGTCGATACCCAAGCTGCGAGCGACCGCTTCGGCCGTCGTGCGACTGTCGCCGGTGAGCATCGTGATGCGCACACCCTCGCGATGCAGCTGCTCGATCGCCGCCGCCGTCGTCTCCTTTGTCGGGTCCGCAACACTCAGGATGCCGGCCAGACGACCGTCGACCGCCACAAACATCACGGTGTGGCCGTCTGCACGGAGCGTTTCGGCTTGGTTCGCGAGCTGCGCGACGTCGACGCCGATCGCGCGCATCAGCGTGATATTGCCGAGTGCCACACGACGACCACCGACGGTGCCGGTGACCCCCTGACCCGTCACCGACTCGAAGGCGCTGACATCCACCAGTTGTGCGCCCCGCTGCGACGCTCCCCGGACGATGGCGTCGGCCAGAGGGTGCTCGCTGGCGCGTTCGAGACTCGCCGCATAGGAGAGCAATTCCCCCTCGCTCCAGTCCTCTGCCAGCACGACGCCGATCAGCGCTGGTTTCCCGACGGTCAACGTACCCGTCTTGTCCACCACCAGGGTGTTCACCTTGCGGAGCACCTCGATCGCCTCGGCGTTCTTGAACAACACGCCGACGGTGGCCCCCTTGCCGGTCGCTACCATGATCGACATCGGCGTCGCAAGTCCCAGTGCACAGGGGCAGGCGACGATGAGCACGGCAACCGCGTTGATCAGCGCGAATGCCATCGCCGGCTCCGGTCCGACCAACGCCCAGACGAGGAACGTGGCAGCGGCGATCAGCACCACCGCTGGTACGAAGTAGGCCGCGGCGACATCGGCCAGCTTCTGAATCGGAGCGCGGCTGCGCTGTGCCTCGGCCACCATCCGAACGATCTGGGCCAACACCGTGTCGGCCCCAACACGCTCGGCCTGCATCACAAGCGAGCCGGTGCCGTTCACGGTCGCACCGATCAGCCGGTCTCCCTGGGCCTTTTCAACGGGAATCGGCTCGCCCGAGATCATCGATTCGTCCACCGCACTCGCGCCGTCCAGCACCACGCCGTCGACCGGCACCTTCTCACCGGGACGCACGCGCAGTCGGTCGCCCGGTCGGACTTGCTCCAGAGGCACATCCGTTTCCGTTCCGTCGTGCCCGATCCGCCGGGCCGTGTTGGGCGCGAGGCGGAGCAGCGCCTTGATCGCGGCACCCGTCCGGCTGCGCGCATTCAACTCGAGCACCTGACCCAACAGGACCAACGTCACGATGACGGCCGCGGCCTCGAAGTAGACAGCCACGCCGCCGGCATGGTTGCGAAACGAGTCTGGGAAGAGGCCCGGGAACACGGCCGCCACCACACTGTAGGCGTAGGCAACCGCGACGCCGAGACCGATCAGGGTGAACATGTTCAGGTGGCGCGTGACCACCGATTGCCAGCCGCGCACGAAGAAGGGTGCCCCTCCCCACAGGACCACGGGGGTGGCCAGGGCCAACTGGATCCAGGTCAGCGCCCCCTGCGGGAGCCACCCGGCGCGCGGGCCCCCGCCGGGCAGCATCTCGGACATGGCGATGGCAAAGACAGGAAGGGTGAGTGCCGCGCTCACCCAGAACCGCCGCCGCATGTCCACGAGCTCGGGGTTCTCCGGCTCTTCCAGCGTCGCCGTGCGCGGCTCGAGCGCCATGCCGCAGATGGGGCATGAGCCCGGCGCTGTCCGCACGATCTCCGGGTGCATGGGGCAGATGTAGGCGGTTCCTTGCGCCAAATCTGGTGCGGACTCCACCCCGCCTCGGAGAGGCGCCCCGGAGACGTACCGGGCAGGATTGTCTCGGAACTTCCGCAGGCAGTGCTCGCTGCAGAACACGTACGTCGTTCCGTCGTGCACCTCCCGCACCGCACCGTCCGGCGGCACGGTCATGCCGCACACTGGATCCCGCTGTTTCACGCGTGCCTCGCCGTGCGTGCTCTCGGTGTGATGTGTGTGTCGCGCGTCATGCATCATCTCGGGTTCTCCCCTATCGTCGTCGTCGAGAAACTGGCCTTGCCTTGTGACACAGTGGCACTCACTTCGCGGGCGTGGTCACACATCTCGCGGCCAGCGGGCCGGCTCACCCAGGCAGACGGGCGAGGGCCATCTTCATTACACCAGCGATCGGTCCCGCAGAGACATCAGTCGTCGTGGTGGGGAGAGGGGCCGCAGGTACAATCGAGGCAGCCGTGCTCGGTACAGCTGCCGCAACTCAGCTCGAGCTGCTTGCGGAGGGCGGCACGCGCGCGGTGGAGCTTGACGCGCACGTTGTTCGGCGTCCAGCCGGTCTCGGCGACGACCTCGGTGATGCTCGCGTCCTCCAAGTCCACGCGTCTCAGCAAAATCGCGTAGTCCTCAGGGAGTGTGGGAAGAAGATCGTGCATGCATTGGCAGATGGCCCGTTCCACCTCAAGCACGAGTTCGTCCGCCTCCTGGGCGAACCCCGCGGCACGCTCCAGCGCCCGGGCCTCAGCCCCGCGGTGGCGGTAGTAGTCCGTGATCGCATTGCGCAGCAGGCGGTAGAACCACGCCACGACACTCTCGTGCTCGCGGACCGCGCTCCCCTTCTCCACGCCCTTCAGGAATGCCGTTTGGAGAATGTCCTCGGCATCAGCGGCGTTCTCCACACGCTGCTCCAGGAAGGCGCGGAATCGCCGATGATTCTCCACCAGCATGTCGACCAGTTCGGGGCTTGGTTCGGACATATACCGCCATCATGTGGAAGTCGGCGGCAATCCTCAACCGGGATTCGGTACACCAGTGGACACACCCACGAAAGACGAGCGGCCACTCACTGCCCGCTCATTTCGTAACCGCTTCAAACGATTCGATTTACGACACACCCCAAGAACGAGCACGGCGGGATTTGACGCGGTGCGGGCGGGGTTCTCAGCTCGGCGTCAGCGAGGCCAGGCCTCGTACTCCGATCGCGCCGCCGTTCCCGACAACCAGACGAGCAGGAACACGGGAAACGCGAGGAGGAGCGCGGCCGCGAGGCCGAGCGCAAACGGCACATACACTTCCCACCGGACCGCCCCAATTCCTGGCAGCTCCCCACCGTGCTGCGCGAGCCACAGGGTTCCCCGTCCGATGACCACCACCACCCATACGATCGCGAGCCACGCCCAGAGCCTGCACAGCGACACCCCGTGACGGGTGCGACGTCTCAGCGCCACGGACCCGACGATGAGGAGTGCCGCGAGTCCGATCTCAACGGCGGCGGAGACCGCGCGCCAAGCGGCCGGCGGCATGGAGCGCGCGATCAGATCGGCCAGGTCCGGTGGGAAGATCCATCGCCACTCCGCTGCCGTCCACCGTGCCGTTATCAGGTCGTCGACCGAGTCGAGCAGGAGGACGATACCGAGGACGATACCGATCGTGCCGACTACGTTGGGCCACTGCGGGCGATGGTCCACGACGGTGTCTCTCCGTTGCATGAGCTGCTCGGACTACGATAAGGCCCGACGCCTGGAATGGCCAGACGAATGCGCACCGCCATGCGAAGCGTGTTGGTCGGATTGCGTGACGAACCGCGCTTGGGAGCTCTCTGAGGCCACTGCTCATGGTCGCCAGCCGCCGTTGGGCTCAGTACCTTGACCCTACGGACCCAAAACCAGGAGAACGGTGCATCCGTAGGGTCGGATGCGGACGCAGGCGGCACTCAACACGACAGAGGGAAGCGTATGCCCCCAGGACTCGCCGAAGCCATCGGCCCAGTTCTCGCGATCTTCGGTGTCGGCAGCATGATCTTGATTGGGATGAAGATCCGCTACACCCACCTGCGGCAGACGCGCCTTGGCCAGGGCGGGCAGGAGGAGATGGAGCACCTCACCGAGGATGTTGCGACCCTGCACGACGAGGTCCGTCTCCTGCGGCAGGACTTCGCCGAAATGTACGAGCGGGTCGAGTTCGCGGAGCGCCTGCTGACTCGGGGACAAGCCGAAGCTGCGGATCGCGCACCCGGCGAGCCGCAATGAGTGACGCCGGAGTTTCCGGGCTGGGCTGGCGCGGCCTGCGCGGCGCCCGACGGTCAGCGGATCACGAATCATGAGGTTGTGCACCGTCGGAATGCTCTTCGTGTCGGCGGCCCTCGCAGCTGCCGCCTGCGGCAGCACCACCGAGCCGGGGTACGGCGGCGGTGACTTTGCGACCAGTCTCACGTCCAGCGGAAGGGTGCGTACCTATCGCATTCACGTGCCGCCCACCATCACGCCGGAACAGGTGGTACCGCTGGTGATCGTGCTGCACGGGGCGGGCCAGGACGCCAACGACATCCGCGTGCTCTCGGGCTTCGACACCGTGGCCGATGAACGCGGTGTGTTGGTCGTGTACTTGGACAAGGCAAAGGACAACACCCCGACCTGGACCTACTACGGCTTTCCGGGATCCAACGGCTTCGACGACGTCCAGTTCGTGGTGGACGTGATCGACGCCATGGCCGCGACATTCACCATCGACCGGGACCGCGTCTACGCCGCCGGTTTCTCCAACGGCGGACTCTTCACGCTTCAGCTTGGCTGCCAGCTCAGGGGCCGGCTGGCTGCGGTCGCCAGCGTCGCCGCGTCCCTGAGCGTGGTGACCCGGCAGCTGTGTACCTCGGAGACGGTGATCCCCGCCGTGTTCGTCCACGGCACGGCGGATGAGGCCTTCCCGTGGAACGGGACACCGGACTTCATGGCGGTCGAAGAAATGTGGCGGCTGTGGGCGGATCTGAGTGGTTGTAGCTCGGGACCGACCGTCACCGATGTGGTGAGCCAAAGCACCACCGTGCGGCGCCACGATTACGCCGTTTGTGCCCGGAGCGATCGCATATCGCTGTACGCGATCGAGGGCGGCGGCCACGCGTGGCCCAGCTCCGTAGACTTCGCGGCGAGCGAGGTGATGATGGACTTCTTCGAGCGGATCAGTCGCTGAGCTGCGCACTCGTCAGAACAGCATCACCAGGAAACGCCAGCGTCGGCAGACCCCACGCGTTCTCACCCAGCCAGTGCAACAGTGACATGAGAGTGTGTTTGAATGCCGGCAGGTATGCCTCGCCGAGGTGGTCTCGCCCGTCTGTAGCTCCGTCACGAGTTCCCCGTGATTCTCCGGTGGCCGGCAAGCCGCGTGTACTAGCAGCTCTACCGCAGCGCGCACACCGTCTTGGGCCCGAATGCGCTCGCCCAACGATCCCGATCGCGCCCTCATGGCGTCGCCGCCGGTGGTGGCTTGGATCGCACGTGCCGGTCGCTGGGCGGTGATCCTCTTCTGCGGGACGGGCGACGGGCCCACGCGCAGCGTGCCACTCGGTGTGCCCAGAACGGTTGGTCCGCAAAGAACGGCGTGAGAATTGACGGCACGCCAGCCCGGAGTCCTGCCGCGGTGGTGCCGGCACCGCCGTGATGCACGCAGTCCGATCGGACCGTGCTCGTGAAGCTGGGATACGCGTGGGTGCTGTGAGGGGAGCGGTGTCAAGCAGGAGTGTCAGTCGTTCTCCACCACACTCGCGCGGCCCTACATGCCTGAACCTCGGGAGTGAATCGACGGGCGCTCCAGACTCCACAATGTGAGCTGCTCAACGTCGAGTTCATCCAACGTCACCCCAAGCACATAGTCCGGCCCGATGTCCAACGGACGCGTCCGCGGAGGCATCGTGAGCCGCCCGACCGCCCAGCCATCGGCATTCACGATCGTGTAGGTACGGCTGAGCTGACCGGGCAGGAGGTACTCACCGATCCACAGATGCTGCAACGCGTCCACCACGACGTGGTTGTACGGTGGAACCCACTCCGGAATCGGAACCTCGGCCATCTGCACGCGGATATCTCGCGCAACCGCCTCGTTGCGCGCGTTCGCGATACGCTCGTCCACGTACGCTTCACGGAGTTCCGCCGTCACTGGAAGTCGGGCTCGGTCAAACCGCACGATGCGCATGAGCACGGCATCCAGCGTGTAGGCACGGATCTCCCACGCGTCTCCCGTACCGAGCCAAATCCGGTCGGCCGCGGCCGCGGCCGCCGTGACCCGGCCAAAGGGGAGCGTCGACGCCTGGAACATGCCACCACTGCTGCGGGCGAACATCTCGGCCGCAGGCACGTCGCCGAAGTCGCCACGCACGCTCCCGTTGGGCGTCAGCACCACGTACCGCGAGTTCGGTCGCACCGCGCCCGTCGGGAATCCTGCCTCGCTCGAGAAGAACATCCCGCCGCCCATCGCGAGGCCACCATCCGCAGTGATGCCAATGGCCACGGGGTATCCCCCGCCCTCCTCGCCAATCGGATAGGACCGCGCGTAACCGGCATCGACGTGGAGTATCGACACCCTCCGCAACTGGCTGTCGTGCACGATGACGCTGTCGGACCCCAGCAGACCGGCCAACTGCGGGGACTCGAACTCCCCGGGGCCTTCGCCTTTGCCACCAATCGTATGCTCCAGCTGTCCCCGCGCGCCGTAGATCCGAAGCTCGGCGTCGCCACCATCCACGACCGCGATCCGTCCGTCGGGAAGACGCCGCGCCCCGCCCACACGAAAGACCTGCTGTGAGTCCGGCACATCGACACCACCGATCGTGAGCGTCGGCGTGCCACTCAAGACCCACCCGGCTCGGATACCGAGGGTGTCGATCCGATTCTCCACGATCACGATCCCGGCGCTGTCGCGCGTGGTTACGGTCACTGGGGGTTGGCCGGGCGGGTCGGTGCAGGCGACCAGGATCATGGCGGCCGCCACCGCGACATTCGTCGTGTTGGACACCGTGCTCATCTTGCCTCCCACATCTTGATCCGTCATCCACGACGGCCACAGACCACAGACGTTAGGCGTTGGGCGTTTGGTGTTAGACCCCCAACCCCCGACGATCACACACCACGGACGGGGCGCGGATCGGCCAGAAGGCGCCCTGGCCTCCAACCAAACCCCATTCAGCGCGCACGCCGTGTCGGAGCTTGCGACGGCCGGCCGGGTCGCTGGCCCCGCGTATCGCCGCTACCGCCGCGCGGTCAGCTCCGTCTGCTGCGTGCCGCTGCCCATCATGGCCGGCAGCTTGAGCGTGCCGCGCACGGCCAGGTGCGGCGCGTCCCGCGTCACGTTGAGGGTCGCCGTGCCGGACTCATCGCCGTCGAGCGGCGACAGTGTCACGATCCAAGTCTCGAACGTGCCGGCGCCCGTCGTGACGGTCTCGCTTCCCGTGACGGTGATGCTGAACGGCCGGATCTTCTGCGTGAGCAGTGCGAGCATCTGCATGCTGCCCACGTAGTTCTCGCCGAGTGGCAGCCCCGCGAGGAGCACGTCGCGGCTGGCACCCTCGCCGAACACCGCGCCCGCGAGTGCCATGTCCACCGGTATGGACTGTGGGCCGATCTCGAGCGTACCGGTCACCTTCGTCTCCGTGAACCGGAGCGTGACCGTTGCCCCGCCGGTGGCGTCGCGCCGCACGGGCACGAGCGTTGCCCGGTCCACATCGAGCGTGTCCGCCACCGTGACGCCCTGGACCTGGCTTTCATCCACGATCCGCCACACCGGCCGATCGTCGAACGCGGCCGCGGTGACGGTGCGCGTGGAGCTGTACTGCTGCTCCCGACCCATCGTCTTGATCGTCGTCGCGTAGGTGAGCGTCATCGGCGCCAGCGCATCACCGTTGCCCGCCGCGATCATCGCCCCCGCCATGGCCGCGCCACCCGGTGGCGCCTTGGTGACCGTGACGGTCCTCGGGTCCACGGTCAGGGACGCGAGCTTCGCGGCGATGTCCACCGGCATGGACTCCTGGTAGCGCCCGCCCAGATGCGTGGCGAAGAACTTCTCCATCGCCACCGCGAAGGCGAGCCGATTCCCGCGGCCCGCGAACCCGTGGCCCTCGTCCGGGGCCAGCAGGTACTCGACCGGCATGCCGCGGTCCCGTAGCGAGACCACGATCTGCTCGGACTCGGCCTTGTTGACGCGCGGATCGTTGGCGCCCTGGATCACGAGCAACGGAACCCGGATCTGATCGGCCGAGTGGATGGGGGACATCTTCTGCAACAGCTCCAGATCCTCCGGATCGTCCGGATTGCCGAGGCGCACGTTGAAGATCTTCTTGATGGGCGCCCAGTACGGCGGAATGGACGCGAGCAGCGTCAGCAGGTTCGACGGACCGACGTACGAGACACCGGCCGCGTAGAGGTCCGGCGTGAACGTGAGACCGGCGAGCGTGGCATAACCGCCGTAGGAGCCGCCGAAGATGCCGACGCGCGCGGGATTCGCGATCCCTTCCCTCACGAGATACGCCACCCCGTCGCTGATGTCGTGCTGCATGTCCCCAATGCCCCACTCCTTGTTGCCGGCGTTGAGGAACTTCTTCCCGTACCCGGTGGAGCCGCGGAAGTTGGGCTGGAGCACGGCGTAGCCGCGGTTGGCGAGAAACTGGGCGTACGGGTCGTAGCCCCACGAGTCGCGCGCCCACGGGCCGCCGTGCGGCAGAATCACCGTCGGCAGGTTCGTGGCCTCGACCCCGCGGGGCAGCGTGAGATACGCGGGAATAGTGAGTCCATCCCGTGCCGGGTAGCGTACCGGCTTGGAGAAGGCCAAATGTTCGCTCGGCAGGCTGGGTCGGGACCGGTAGAGCAGCGTGGCGGTCCCGGTCTCGCTGTCGAACAGGTACGCCGCGCCCGGATCCACGTCACGCGAGACCGAGATGATCCAGTAGCGCTCGTCCGACGTCTGCGAGCCAACGCCGAGCTCGCCGTCCGGCAGCGCCGCGCGGATCCGCGCCAGGTCGCGAGCGAACTGTTCCGTCTTGGGATAGATGCGCACGCGGTCGCCCACGTACACCGTAGCGAGCAGGTCACCGGTGACGTCCGAGAAGGCGGCCCCGCCGAAGTCCACCTGTCCCTCGGGGTCCGACTCCACCACTTCGAGCGCTTCGGTCACTGGATCGAACAAGGCGAGCCGCGCGAGGTCCACGTCGGGGCCTTTGTTGGTGATCATGTATACGCGGCGCCCGTCCTTGTGTACCCGCATCGGCCCGCAGCTCTCTTCGTTGCTGCACTCGTAGACCGGGGTGAGCGCGTCACCGTCCACCCGCAGGATCTCGGTGCCGCCGTCGTCCGTGACGCGCACGCCGAGGCGGAGGTTGCCGGCCCGATCCGCGAAGAAGCCAGCCACGCGGTCCCGGTTCTCGAGCACCAGCGTGCGCTCGCCGGTCGTGAGGTCGACCGTGTGCACGTCGTGCCACTGCGGATCGCGGTCGTTGAGGCTCACGACGATCGTGTTGGGCGTCTCGCGCGGGACCGCGTTGATCCGGGCCTGAATGGCGCCGTACGGCGTGAGGTCACGCGCGGGCGGCACGCCGGTCGCGGCCTCCGGCGGCGCCGCGGGATCCACCGCGTAGATGTGGTAATTCTCGTTGCCGCCCTTGTCCTGCACGTACAGCAGGTACCGGCTGTCCTGTGACCAGAAGTAACCCGAGACCGGCCGCGTCGTATCGGCCGTTACCGGCTTCGCCGCGTCGAACGGCTCCGGTGTGCGCTTGACCCAGATGTTCATGACCGTGCGGTACGGCTTGCGGAAGGAGATGAACCGGCCGTCCGGCGAGATCTGGGCACCCGAAATCTCGGGATCGCCGAAGAACAGCTCGCGGTCAATCAGGGGCGGTTGCTGTGCGGCGGCACCTACCGGAACGGCAAGCAGCGCCACCAGGGGAATCACAAAGAGGATGCGTCGCATGGTACTCACGCCTCCAGTGGAGGGACAGAATACAGGAAACCTAACCAACTGGGGCGGTTCGGCGGGTGGTCCCGGAGTGGGCGAAGGTGGGATCGACCCTCAGCCGTCCGGGCGAGACTTAGTAGGAAGCGCGAGCAACGACTCCAAATGCTCCAGCGCCTTCTCCCGATCGACCAGGAGCAAATAGATGCACACAAATGGATGTTCCGCCTACACGGCGGTTACGGACCGCCCGCCAATCGGGAGGAGCTCCATGCTGCGCTCGCCTGCGCGAATCGCTTCGTCGCGCCGTCCCAGGTAGGCCAATGCCAATCAAGAGTTCGTGAACAGCCCGCTCCGGTCTCTAATGCGCAACTGCGCTTCCGCGATCACGCGAGCCGAGTTGGGCGGGGGGCCGCTGCGTCGGGACGGCGGGATGTGGCGCGGTGCGACCCTGAGGCGGCGGAGCCAGGCCACTCCCTGACGTCCCAAGGCCCTCTAGCACTACGTGGTTTTCAAGAGCTAGTAGCCAGGCCAACCTTCCCGCTTGCCGATCAGCTCGATGACGGCTTCGGACAGCTCCAGTCCATTGTCACTATTGGTCATGATGACCACGCCGTGTCCACCAGTCCGGTGCGCCACCATGGCGCCCCGGAATCCGTCATTGGCGCCGGCGTGCCAGAAATAGGGCTGGCGCCGGAGCGACCGCAGCGCGAATCCCAGGCCATAGTCGTCCCTGACTTCGGTCACGAGCAGTGCGGTGTTCGCTTGCGTGAGCACCCGGTTGGACTCCCCGCGCAGGGACAACTGCAGCTCGATGAGGAAGTGCGCGAAGTCGGTGGGGGTCGTCCACAAGGCCGCGGCGGCGATCTCGGGGTAGATGTGATGGCTCCCCGGCACCGGCGTGCCATCGGCATAGTACCCAGAGGCGGCCGAGTCGAACAATGACGCGGGCAACGGCTGCGCGAACGTGCTGTTCGCCATCCCGATGGGCTCGAGCACCCGCTCCCTGATGAAGGCGGGGAACGTGGTTCCCGTGACGTCCCGCACCGCCTGGTCCATGACCTCGTAGCCTCCTCCGGAGTAGCGGAAGCGGCTGCCTGGCACGACGTCCACCACGATCGGCGCCGAGTTCGCGGGGGGCTCGCCATTCAGGATCTGCACCAAGGTCGGCAGGGGTTCGGTGTAGCGGTAGCCGCGGAAGCCCTGCACCGTGGTCCCCGCCGTGTGACTGAGCAGCCGCCGCAACGTGACATGTTCGGAGTTCTGGAACGCGTTGTCGGGAACCTGCCACGAGGTGAGGTAGTCGTTGACGTCCCTGTCGAGCGACACGACGCCTTCCTGCGCGAGGCGCACCACGCCCACCGCGGACACTCCCTTGCTGAGTGACGCCGCCTGGAACAGGGTGCGCTCCGTCACCGGTTCCTGGGTGGACTTGCTCTTGACTCCGTGGACCTCGGTGTAGGCCACCTCGAAATTCCGTATCACCGCGACACTCACGCCCGGTACCTGGTAGAGCTCCATCCACGATCCGATATCGGTCGGATCGGCGGGACTCACGGCGTTGCTGCAGGCCCCAACGACGAGGAGCGGCGCCACAACAGTCGCGCGAGTCACCACCCGCCTGAGCGGCGTGGGGATTCCAAGGACGCGCATCCAGGTCCGCATCGTGACAGCCGCCATGCGTCTCCTACGTCGTCAGACTCTCCCTCCACGATTCCAGTACCGAACCCACTCGCGGATGTTCCCGGCGAGGTCCTTCCGCTTCAGACCAGTTCCCGAGACCGGACGCTCCGTGTGGTCTCCATTGTTCGAAAGTCGCTCGTTGCCTACGGGACGGGGGGAATCGCTATCCGGATATCACTGCGGTTGCCGATTTGCAGTCGCAACTCAAGGTCGTCCGCCGTGCCGCTGTACAACCCGACTAACTCACTCTGGCATCCCCACCACCCGAAACTCCCGCGCAATTCCGTTCGTACAGTCAGCAAGCCCTGCCCGGACGGCGTCATGATCGTAATTGCTTCGCTGGTGGCACTCCTCGCGACCCCGCAAGGGGCCACAGACAGTCTTCGATCACCGCTCGACCCCACCGGCCAGGCTACGGCGCTGCGCGCCGATCGGGCTCCCACCATCGACGGCCGCGATTCCGATCCCGTGTGGCAGCGCGCCCAGCCGATCACTGAGTTCATCGAGTTCGATCCGGAAGAGGGAAAGGCGCCACGCTATCCCACGGTGGCGAAGATCGCCTACGACAACCACAACCTCTTCGTGTTCGTGCGGGCGTTCGACCCGGAGCCCGAGACCATCGAGCGCCTGCTGGTCCGTCGCGACGACTGGCCGCCGAGCGATCATGTCGTCGTCATCATCGATTCCTACCACGACCGCCGCTCGGGATTCGAGTTTGGCGTGAACCCCGCCGGCGCAAAGATGGACGCGTCCATCGCCAACGACGGCGACGAGGACCCCGCCTGGGACGGCGTGTGGGAGGTCGTTGCCGTCGTGGATTCGCTCGGGTGGTGCGCGGAATTCCGGATCCCACTCTCGCAGCTCCGATTTGCCGACGCGCCGAGCCATACCTTCGGTTTCGCCATCGTGCGGGACATCGCGCGATTCAAGGAGCGGCTGAGCTGGCCACAATTCTATCGCAATCGTGCAGGGATCGCCTCGCAACTCGGCGAGCTGTCGGGCATCGACGGGATCACTTCCCCGCGGCGCCTCGAGATCATGCCGTATCTCGTCACCAAGAACGTGACGGTTTCGGACGGGGCCGTCGGGTACGATCACCCGCAGCGCCTGACCGGCGGCGCCGATCTCAAGTACGGCCTCGCATCGAATCTCACGCTCGACGCGACGGTCAACCCCGACTTTGGACAGATCGAGGCGGACCCCGCGGTGCTCAATCTCAGCGCGTTCGAGACCTTCTATCAGGAGAGGCGCCCCTTCTTCATCGAGGGCGGCGGTCTGCTCCGGTTCAGCGTCAACTGCAATAACATCAACTGTAGTGGCGAAGGGCTGTACTACTCCCGCCGCATCGGTCGTGCGCCGCAACTCGCCGATGCGTACGGTGACGCCCGCTCTCCCACTGCCACCACCATTTTCGGTGCAGCCAAGCTCACCGGTCGTTTGGCAAGCGGTTTGTCGATCGGTGTGCTCGATGCCGTGACCCGAGGTGAGTCGGGAACACTCGACCGCACCATCGAGCCCGCGTCGAACTATGCCCTGGTGCGAGCGTCGCAGGACCTCCGCGGTGGTGAGACGAGCGTGGGAGTCATCGGCACGGCGGTGCACCGTCATGTCGACCAGTGGACCCGTGACGATCTGCGGTCGAGCGCGCTCGTCGGAGGTGTCAACGTGCGGCACCGATTCCTCGAGCAGCGCTATCAGATCTCGGCGTCGATCACTGCGAGCCGGGTGAGCGGGAACGAGAATGCGATGGCCGCCACGCAGCGCTCGTCGGTGCACTACTATCAGCGACCCGACGCCGGGCTCGCCTACGATACGACGCGTACGGCACTGTTCGGCCACGCCGAGCAGATCAGGTTCGCAAAGGTCGGAGGCGGGATGGTCAACTTCGAGACGAGCTATCAGCGCATTTCGGCCGGCTACGAGATCAACGATCTCGGTTACCTGCAACGGGCCGACTGGCAGAATCAAGGTACGTGGGTCGGATTGCGGTGGCGGCAACCGACCTCCTGGTACCGCACCATCTCATTGAACTTGAACCAGTGGAACGACTGGACAGCATCGGGGCTGTCGCTGGGACACTACCTCAACAGCAACGTGCACGCGGAACTGGTCAACAAGTGGTGGGTGCACTTCGGCGCCACGTACAGCGGGTACGGGGCGACGTACTGTGACCGGTGTGCGCGTGGCGGACCGGCGACGCGCCGCTCGCAACGGATCTCACCGTGGGCAGGGATAGAAGGCGACGAGCGGCGGGCACTGGCTCCGGCCGTATGGTTCAATTACAGCCGCACCGATGAGGGGCAGACCGTTGGGCTGGAGGTCAACCCAACGCTCTCCCTCCGCGTCGCGTCACGCTGGTCCACGTCGGTGGGAGTACGCGTGTATCGCAACCGCGACCATACGCAGTGGTATGGGAACTACACGGACGGCGCGGGCACGACCCACTACACCTTTGCGCACCTCGAGCAACGGACGGCGAGCCTGCAGCTTCGCCTGAACTTCACTGCGACACCGAACCTCACCCTCCAGGTGTACGCCGAGCCGTTCGTCACCAAGGGCACGTACAGCGACGTCCGGGAGATCGCGGACCCCCGGGCGCCGGCGTATGACGACCGCTACCAGACCTACGGCGACACTGCCGTCACGAACAGTCCGGGCGCATTCAACTACAAGCAGTTCCGCTCGAACGTCGTGTTGCGGTGGGAGTACCTGCCGGGCTCGACGCTGTATCTGGTCTGGTCACAAGGCCGCGACGAATCGCGCGCCGAGTACGGCACCCGCTCGATCATTGGGGAGTTCAAGGATCTGTTCGGTCTGCACGCGGACAACACCTTCCTGGTGAAGGTGTCGCACTGGTTCGATTGGTAGCAGGGGCACCCGGCCGGCGTCGTCCACCTTCCCGCAGCACCGCGATGATCGCGGACGAGTGCACGCTCACCGTGCGGACACCTCGTTTCCGTCTCCTGACGCCTAGAACTTGACCGCTACCCCGAGCGCCGCGTGACGCTCGGGGCTGGGGCACAGCGCTCGCAGTTCACGCCATCATTTGGTCCACAACGCGGGAACCCTCTGTCCTTTGCGCCATCTGTAGCCGGACTCCATCCCGCACCTCGCGCTGTACAATTACATCCTCCGCGCAATAGACTGAAGCAGGCGCGAGGGGAGATCGCGATGTCGTCGTGCACGGCGGAAGGGCCCGCTTCTACGGCAACGGCTCCCGGTGCGCCAGCGCGAATTGGAGGATGGCGTCGAATTGCTCCGCCGGTGCGCAACTGTAGATGATCTCTTCGACATTGAGCAAGACCCGACCCGTCGCGAACAGGGGGTCGTCCAGCGGCAGGAAGGCCGTCCGGTTGGGGAAGGACTCGACCATCACGCGGTGCAGTTCGTTCGGCGGCGATGCGTTCCGGACATCGTAGGGCGACTGGGTACTTCCGGGGGCCGGCTGGATGTACGCCGCGCTCACGCCGATCACGAACGCCGAGCCGTCCACCACCGCGCTCCGGCGCACGAGGTATTCCCCGAGCCACTCAATGTCCGTCCCGAAGAGGCGGGACTTCTGGGCGTGGGTGCTTCCGATGTTGATGATCGTCCCGTGCGGGGTCTTCGCGATGCGCGTGTCGGCGAGGTCTTTGATCACGTCCTCCCGCATCCGCACCGAGCGATCGTAGTCCGACTCCCTCCGGGCGCGGATGTCGACGCTCGCGATCTCGACATCCACCATCTCGACGACGGTTGCATACCAGTGCTCGCCCCACGAGACGCGCAGCGGCGCCGCATCCCGCTCGAGGGCGGCGCGAAGCGTCTCGAGGAGGGGCGTCTGCGTCTCCGGGCTCCCATAGTCGCCCTGGAGGAACTCCGCCACCGGCCCTGCACTGGGGAGGTGTGTCACGAGTCCCGCCAGGGAATTCCGAAAGTCCGCAGGGCCGCCGTACTCGGTGAGATTCATGTCGATACCGTGCACCTGCACGCGCTCCGCTTCGGCGAGCGTCGCGTTGAAATCGCGGACCGCCTCGAACAACCTGAGTCCCAGGCCGAGCCCCGGCTGCCACCCCGGCTCCAGTGGGCTGCCCATGATGAAGTCCTCGAGGACCCAGTTCGCGTAGCTCGGCCATTCCACAAGGAGTTGGCGGAAACCGCGCGCATGGAGCTCACGGACGAGCGCCGCCACGAACGTGCGGTGCTCTTCGAGCAAGTGGGTCTCGCCCACGACGACCAGACGATACGGCGCGAGGCGATCGAGGATTTCTTCGGGAATCACCGGCAGATCGAACGGCACCGCGTCGCGCTGCACCACGGGGGCGAGCTGCTCGCGGGTCACCGCCGGCTCGCAGCCGGCCTGGAGCCCTGCCAGCGCCACAGCGCCGATCAGTCCGATTCCCTGAACCCGCTTCATTCGGCCCTGCCGTGGCATGGGCACCGACGCAACCTTGCGGTCGTGCTTGAGTTCGTGGGCGAGGGAGACCGTGAGCGTCTATGGGTTCTTTTGGGGTTTCGGCTTCGCTGTCTGTCGCGGCGTGCACTTTGGCACGCCCTCGTCAACGGCTGGAGCGAGCGGCGTGGTCCCGGCGAAGAGCGCGCACGTCCTGGATGTCGCAGTGTGACCCACGGAGGCTGTCCAGCCGTCCGTCGTCAGGGTGATCGTTGGGCCAGTCACGCCTGTCGTCACCGTGTACACGGTGGCGGGAAGACTCGTCGTATACGCGAAATGCTGGATCGAGTACGTCTCTTCCGCCGTGGCGAGGTTCCTGAGATCGGCTTTCATCGCGGTGACGAGCGCCTTTTCCCTGCTCGACACGAACCTCGGGATGGCAATTGCCACGAGCACGCCGAGGATGGCCATCGTGACCAACAGCTCGATCAGCGTGAACCCGTGTCTCTTGAGGGGCCGCATAATACACCTCACCGCCTGGGTCATTCATTGCGGTTGGAGAAGGTATCCTGCGATACGCGGCTGCGAAAGGGTACGGGGCTGAGCGCACCGCATCGCGCGTGCGTGCGGCACGCTGGCGTTCAGGCGCAACCGCAAGCCCGGAGCGCCGAGTGACGCTCAGGCTCAGTACCTTGACCTTACGGACCCAAAACCAGGAGAACGGTGCATCCGTAGGGTCGGGTGCGGACACAGGCGGCACTCAACACGACAGAGGGAAGCGCATGCCCCCAGGGCAAGATCTTGGGAGACGACCAGCAGAACACGTTCCTGATCAAGTGCCTACTAGCTATTTGACGGGCGGCTCGGGCTACACATCCGAGAGCGTGACGCACCAGGATAGCGACGGCGAGCAGAACGGCAAGGCGTTTCATGTTTCCTTCTCCGGCTGCAGCGAGCCGTCCGGATGCGCACGCGGCCGAGGGTCAACACCGCAATGTGTCGGCAGCATCGAGTGAGCAACAGGAAAGGAATGATCGGAGAATGAAGTCGGCGGGCCGATGACCACCCCGCCGGCATGCCCTGCCCCGGGCCCCGCTCCGATCCGCTTCCCCCCGGGTCCAGCCGAGTGCATATCTCTAGGACCTGATCAATCCCCGATGCCCGAGAGTGTCCCCATGCCCGAACGAGTCATCTTGGCCTACAGCGGCGGCCTGGACACGTCAGTGATTCTGAAGTGGCTGACGCTCAGAGGATACGACGTGATCGCCTACATCGCGGACGTCGGGCAGCGCGACGACTTCGACGCCGCGAGGCAGAAGGCGCTGCGGTCGGGGGCTAGCAAGGTGCGCGTGGAGGACCTGAGAGAAGAGTTCGTCACGGACTTCATCTTCCCCGCCTTCAAGGCGAACGCCGTGTACGAGGGCCGTTACCTCCTCGGCACGGCGCTCGCGCGACCGCTCATCGCGAAGCGACAGATCCAGATCGCACTCGAGGAGGGTGCGCCCTATGTGGCACACGGCGCCACGGGGAAAGGCAACGACCAGGTCCGCTTCGAGCTGGCATACTACGCGCTGCACCCCACGATCAAGGTGCTGGCACCGTGGAAGGACCCGGGCTTTCTCGCACACTTCAAGGGTCGACACGAGCTCCTCGAATTCGCGCAGCACCACGGCATCGATGTCACCGCGACAGCAGCGAAGCCGTTCAGTGAAGACGACAACCTGCTCCACCTCTCGCACGAAGCCGGTGTGCTGGAAGACCCGCAGCACGTGGCGGGGGAGGACGTCTACTCTCGCACCACGCCGCCCGAGCGGGCTCCCGAGACGCCCGCTCGGATTGCCATCACCTTCAAGGACGGCATCCCGACGCGGGTGGAGAACCTCGACGACGGCACGGTGCGGACGCTACCGCTGGAGCTGTTTCACTACCTGAACGAGCTGGGCAGCCTGCACGGGATCGGCCGCGTGGACATGGTGGAGAACCGCTTCGTCGGCATCAAATCGCGCGGGATCTACGAGACGCCGGGCGGGACGATCCTGCATGCCGCGCATCTGGACATCGAGGGCATCGCGATGGATCGGGAGGTCATGAAGCTCAGAAACATGCTCACCGCGAAGCTGTCGGAGCTGATCTACAATGGTTTTTGGTTCAGCCCGGAGATGGACTTTCTGATGGCGGCGATCGACAAGAGTCAGGAGGTGGTCGACGGCACGGTGTTCCTGAAGCTGTACAAGGGCAACGTGATGGCCGTCGCACGGGACTGCTCGTCATCCCTGTACGATCGCGAACTGTCCAGCATGCACATCGAAGGCGGATTCAACCAGGAGGACGCCCAGGGATTCATCCGGATCAACGCGCTCCGGCTCATGGCGCACAGCGCGATCATGCACAAGAAGCACATCCACTGGGGAGTCGACTGATCCCGCGGTGGAACGAGGGCTACGAGGGATGAGTCCGATGGTGCTGCCTGTGACCTTCCGGAGCGCCGCGTCCGTATGCTTGTGCGCTGGTGTCCTGGCTGGGGCCGCCTGCCGAGCCCCCGAGACGGTGGAAAACAACGCATCGGGGGATCTCCCGGAGATGACCGTCGCTCCGACGGAAGACTTCGACCTCACCGGAGATGGGTCGACACCGGCGTGGGCGCGCGCCCAATGGGTTCCGCTTCACCGGCGAGGAGACGCAGGGCTCGAGTACGAGACCCGTGTCAAGCTCCTCTACTCCGCGACCGGCCTTTACGTCCTCATGCATGGCGCCGACGCTCGGATCACGGCCACCATGACCGAGGACTTTCTCGACCTCTGGCACGAGGACGTTTTCGAGGTGTTCTTGTGGACCGACGAGGCCTACCCCGTGTACTTCGAGTACGAGATCTCTCCGCTCGGCTACGAGCTGCCCATCTTGATCCCGAACTTCGAGGGGGAGTTCCTGGGGTGGCGGCCCTGGCACTACGGGGGGGAGCGTCTCACGCGCCGAGCCACGGCTGCGCTTGGCGGGCCGCGCGAGTCCGGGGCGACCATTACGGGGTGGCGGGCGGAAGTGTTCATCCCGTGGGCCCTGCTCGAGCCGTTGCAGGGCGTCCCTCCCCGGCCCGGCTCCATGTGGCGCGCGAACTTCTACCGTGTCGATTACGACGGCGAAACGCCCACCGCCTGGAACTGGGCCCCGGTCGACAGCACCTTCCACGAGTTCCAGCGTTTCGGGATCCTTCGTTTCGGCGGGTAGCGCTGTCGGGACGGCGGGATTTGAGTGGTGCCTACTGTGGATCATCACCGTGGAGGAGTTCATGCGTCCCGAGTCCTCCTCACTGCTCCCGTCGCGACCGGTATCCGTCTGACAGGGTGCGCAGAAAGGCGACGATGTCCTCGATCTCCTGAGTGGTGAGACCCAAGTTCCCCAACTCATCGCGATTCACGTTCGCAGGCCACTCCGGCGTTGGCCACGGCGCCGCATCGCGGGAGTTGTAGAACGCCACGGCCTGATACAGCGTCTTGAACACGCCGTTGTGCATGTACGGCTGAGTGAGCGCGACGTTTCGCAGTGTGGGGACCCGGAACATGCCGTACATGTCGGGATCGTCCACGATCGCGCCCAGACCGAGATCGACGTAGCGGTCTCCGTCCGGATTGAACTCGGGCGGTAGCGAGTAGAACGGGTTCTCCGGGTTCTTCGGGACCCCGAGGTTGTCGTACGTGTGATCCGTGAACAGCGGTGGCGAACCGTCGGCGCCAGGCCGGTTGGGGTGACAGGCAGCGCACTTGCCCTTCGCTTCCGACTCATAGGCTGCCATGCCGCGCAACTCCTGCTCGCTGAGCTGCACCTCACCAGCAAGAAACAGATCGTACTTGGAGTCGAAGGGACTCAGCTCACTCGTCGCCTCGTACGCGGCGATCGCATCGGCCATGAGATCGAAGGCTCTTGCCGCGTCGTCCAGCGCTGCATCGCCAAACACCTCGACGAACAGGTCACGGTACTCCGCGGCGCGGAGCGCCTCGGTGATGGTCTCGACGTCGGGGTTGGCCATCTCGAGCGGATTCAGCGGAGGACCCTTCGCCTGTGCTGCCAGATCGGCCGCGCGCCCGTCCCAGAACAAGCCGCCCACCCACCTGTCCTCGTCCTCGTCGAATCGGAGCGGTGGGATGAACGCCGCATACGCCGCGGTCAAATCGTTGCGATTGCCGAAGCGATCAGGATGCGCTCCACGTGAGACCGGGAGTTGCTGGATCGGGTCACCGAAGCCCGCACTAGGCGAGTGGCACGTGGCGCACGACTGGCCTGGCGGCGTGGACAGGTTCGTGTCGACGAAGAGCAGCTTGCCGAGTTGCTCCTTGGGCGTAAACTGGGCCTCTTCTCCGACAGCGTGCTCAGATTGTGGCGTCGTGCAGCCAAGAGCGAGGGCGGCCGCGACCACGCAGGCGCAGTAGAGGGCGGTCTTGAGGCGGTCCAGCAGGTTGGTCATAAAGGGACCTCGGCTGGGACTGGTCTAAGGTAGGATTCTGAGCCGGGTTCAGCTAGAAGAAGAGCCCCGAACGCCGTGTACCGCTCGGGCCGGTGCGCCGACCGGCTTCCCACCAGCGGGCCCCAGACTCTCTGCATCCGCGTCCGCCGCGTAGAGCCAGTCCCGTGTCAGCGGCCGCTCGTTGTCGATGCCGGGCGTGATGATGAGCTGATACAACTCGTTGTTCTTCCCGCACCGCATGTCGGCGACGCCGTGGGACAGGTAGATGCGGAACAGCCGCACGAGCTGCTCGTCGTACATTTCGCGGATCTGGTCCACGTGCGCCTCGAAGGCATCGAGCCACCGCTGCGCCGTGTAGGAGTAGTGCAGGCGCAGGTTCTCCACGTCGTGGATCCGCATGCCGAGGTTGGCGACGCACTGAGTGATTTCCGGGAGCGATGGGGTGTACACGCCCGGGAACACGTGCTTTCTGCCGAACGCGTTCAGGCTGCCCGGCTTGATCCGTGAGATGGCGTGGAGCACGAAGGTACCGTCCGGCTTCAGCGACTCGCAGGCAATCTTGAAGAAGAGGTCGTGGTTCTCCTTGCCGACGTGCTCCAGGCAGCCGACCGAGACCACCTTGTCGAACACGCGGCCCTGTTTGGGGAGATCGCGGTAGTCGGCGTGCTCCACGTGGATCCGGTCCTGGAGGCCGGCCTTCGCGATCCGCCGGTTCGACTCCTCGGCCTGCTCCTTTGACAGCGTCACGCCCACGCCGCTGATCCCGTAGTGTTGCGCCGCATAGATCAGCATCCCTCCCCAGCCGCAGCCGATGTCGAGGAGGGTCTCACCCGGCTGGAGACGCGCCTTGCGGCACACGTGCTCGCGCTTCTGCTCCTGAGCGAGGTCGATGGAATCCTCCGGCGTCTTGAAGTAGCCGCAGGTGTACTGCATGTCCTTGTCGAGCCACAGGGCGTAGAACTCGTTGCCGAGATCGTAGGGCTCGGAGATGAACCGCTTGTCGTTCTCGTAGGTGTGCCGCTGGTACAGGTAGTGCCAGAAGACGCGGACCTGGCCCGGCAGATGGCGGAGGATGTTGATCGGATTGTAGACGACCTTCTTGAAGGCACCGATCAGATCCATCGTCATGACCAGCGTCATCAGGTCGGTCATCTTCCCTTCGAGGTCGATGTCCCCGACCATGTAGGCCTCGCCGAAGCCGAGTTCGACGTTGACCAGGATGGCGCGCATCGCCTTCTCGGTCCGGAAGATCAGGTTGAACGTCGGCTCCCCCGCGCGCCCGTATTTTTCGGTGCTCCGGTCCGGGTAGGTGATGCTAAACGGCACCCCCTCAACCCGCGAGAAGAGGTCGTGGAAGAGCTTCTTCATGGTTCATCCCTCCCTGCGGATTCGAGGGCGGTTGGCCGCGGGCACGTGGGGGTAAGAGTGCGGTTCCGCCGGTGGCAAGCCACGATAGGACCGCTCGGCCGGAATTGTCCAGTGTTGACTAGGCCGCAGCCCAACCGAACGCCCCGAACGCCGCGTGACGATCGGGGCTAAGACGATACCGCCCGCGCGGGGACCGGCGGAGCCAGTGACGTGCACGGCCGATTTCTACTGCTGGCGCTACTCGGGCTCAGGAAGTGACGTGTCCGAGTTCCAGATCATTGCCGTATATCGCCAGGAACCGTCCGCTTGCTGACGCGCAATCGCGAGATACTTGCCGGTTTGCGTGACGGGCTCGGTCCCGGCTCCCTCCCTACCCGTCCACGACCAGGTGCCGTGGTCAAACGCCAGCCCGCCGATCCCATCGATCTCGGCGGCCGTCATCGTGAATGCAACGGTTTCCGCGCCGGCATCGAAGTAGGAAGCATACGCTGCCCTGATGGCATCCACCCCGTCTCGGGTCAGCATGTTGGGCGGCATCTCGGTGGCCCGCTCCGCATACACTGCGGCTACGGCACCAGCGTCATTTGCCGAGAATCCCCGGACATAGGCCTGTCCAAGGTCCTGCAAAGCTGCCACA
>Ga0224497_10000419_pt1 | contig 29955 bp, 23 predicted proteins | sample SF_Jul11_sed_USG_4_FD_167970 | JGI IMG/M metagenome (GOLD analysis project Ga0224497, IMG submission 167970) | Sediment microbial communities from San Francisco Bay, California, United States - SF_Jul11_sed_USGS_13 | ecosystem: Environmental > Aquatic > Marine > Sediment | place: USA...
GCCGTATGGAAACAGACGACCGCTATTTTGTGATGGGAGAAGATATTCACAAGCGGCGCGGCGGCACAAATCGAGCTACCAAAGGTATTCCGGAGCGTTGGCCCGATCGCTGTATTCCTACGCCGATCGCAGAGCATGGCTTCGTTGGGCTCTGTGGTGGCGTAGCGATGGACGGCCATTACCGGCCAGTCGTCGAGTTGATGTATCCCGACTTTTCGCTGGTAGCGGCCGACCAGCTGTTCAATCAAATTGCGAAAGCGCGCCACATGTTTGGTGGCGACACAAACGTGCCATTAGTGCTGCGAACAAAAGTCGCTCTCGGCTCCGGTTATGGCTCGCAGCATTCGATGGACCCTGCTGGCATGTTCGCTATGTGGCCCGGTTGGCGGATTGTTGCCGCATCAACGCCGTTCGACTATGTCGGCCTGATGAACAGCGCACTGCGTTGCGAAGATCCGGTCATGATGCTTGAGCATGTCGATCTGTATCAAAGCAAAGGTCAGGGAACAACAGACGACTTTGACTACTACATCCCGCTTGGCAAGGCCAAAGTTGTACGCAGAGGCGGGGCATTCACTGTGCTGACCTATCTCTCGATGGTGTCCAAAGCAATCGAGGTCGCTAATGAAATGGGCATCGATGCGGAGATCATTGATTTGCGCTCCCTGGATCGCGGCGGCCTGGATTGGGAGACGATCGGCAGCAGTGTTCGCAAGACACACAATGTCGTAGTGCTTGAGCAGGGTCCTTTGACAACTTCCTATGGAGCGATGGTTACGGATGAGTTGCAGCGACGGCTCTTCGATTACCTGGATCAACCAGTCAAGCGCATACACGGCGGAGAGGCGTCGCCAAGCGTGTCCAGGGTTCTGGAGCGCTCCGCGTTTGTCGGTGAAGAAGAAATACGCAGCGGATTTGCCAACATGATCGCCGATATGGGTAGGTCATTCGCGGCGGTCAGCTAATGAAACATTCGAGCGATTGCGAGTAAGTGACGTGACAGTAGACAACATCGGTTTGCCAGGCTTGCGTGGAACAGACCACATCGGTTTTACGGTGCCTAATCTCGAGGAAGCGGTCGACTTCTTTGTCAATATTATCGGCTGCGAGAAATTTTACGAACTAGGCCCGATTAAATCTGACGATGACTGGATGCAGACGCATCTCAACGTCCATCCGCGAACGGTAATGACAAAGCAGTGGTTTCTGCGATGCAAGAACGGTTCGAATTTCGAAATTTTCGAATACGACGCACCAGATCAAAACACAAATCCGCCGAGCAACAGCGATATTGGCGGCCATCACCTTGCGTTCTATGTTGACGACTTTGATGCGGCGCTTGCTTTCCTGAAGAGCAAAGGCGTCAGGATACTCGGCGAGCCAACTGTGCGTACGGTGGGCCCGGTCGCCGGGCAAACCTGGATTTATTTTCTTTCGCCATGGGGAATGCAACTGGAGTTGGTGAGTTATCCGAACGGCAAGGGTTATGAAAAAGAGACATCAAGACGTCTGTGGCACCCGGCTGATCCGGGCAAATAAGCAGACCCCGAAACAGGACTAAGACATTGCCAAAAACGATATCACTGCCCGTACTAACCGCCGATTTTGAGGGCGGCACGATAGAAGAGTGGCACAAGGAACCTGGTGACGCGATTGAGGTCGGCGACGTCATCGCCGAGGTGTCTACTGATAAAGCGGTCGTGGAGCTGGAGGCTGAGCATGCCGGTATCCTCGGCAAGATTCTCGTGCCTGCGGGAGACGATGAGGTCAGCGTCAATACGCCGATCGCCGTGTTGTTGCTGGATGGAGAGACGTCGGAGGCACTGGAGGGTTTCGATCCTGGCGCAGACGTTGTCGCTGATGCAGCGCCTGGCATTCCGCAAGCCGCTGCGGCAGATGTCGAGCAGGTTAAACACGTTTCCACGGATACCGATAAAGGCGATCGCGTTTTTGCCAGCCCGGTGGCGATCCGCATAGCTGAACAACTGGGCATCGATCTTGCTACGGTGGAAGGTAGTGGTCCCGATGGTCGCATTGTACTAGGCGACGTCGAGGCAAGCGCAGCGCAGCAGGGTTCAGCGATTAAGCCGGCTGGCGCGCCGGCGGAACAACAAACAGCAGTCGAATTGCCGCCGCCTGGTACCTATGAAAAGATGCCGGCCGACAAAATACGATCCGTGATCGCACGTCGGTTGGGCGAAGCGAAACGCGAAATTCCGCATTTCTACCTTACGATCGATTGCGAACTGGACAAGCTTCTCGAAGCTCGCAAGGGCTTGAATGACTCGGCAACGGACGGACTGAAAGTGTCCGTTAACGACTTTCTGATCAAAGCCTGTGCATTGGCATTGCGAGATGTACCCATGGCAAATACTGGCTGGGCCGATGACACATTGCTCAAGTTTACGAGCGTGAACGTCGCGGTCGCAGTTGCAACACCGAAGGGACTCATCACGCCCGTCGTGTTTGAGGCAGACAGTAAAGACTTGGCGACGATATCTGTTGAGTTGAAAGAGCTCGCTTCTCGCGCGAAAGAGGGAAGACTGAAGCCTGAAGAGTACAAGGGTGGCGGATTCACATTATCAAATCTCGGCATGTACGGTGTTCGCGAGTTTTCTGCCATTATCAATCCACCGCAGTCCTGTATTCTGGCGGTCGGGGTTGGCGAAAAGCGAGCGGTTGTCAGAGATGGTGGGCTTGCTGTAGCCACAGTGATGAGTTGTACATTGTCCGTTGACCACCGAGCCGTCGATGGCGCACTGGGCGCAGAATTCTTGCAGGTCGTAAAAAGATATATTGAAGAGCCCGAATCGCTGCTAGCTTGAAGGCGTTCGTGGGAGACGTGAATGTATCGGGATAATTAGCATCTTGACCCGATACGAATAAGTACATTAAGGGGACACCATGATTACAAGAAACCGAAGCATGTTTGCGATCAGAAGGGTCGGTGGCGCGGTTATGATTTGCGTATTCGCACTACTATTCGGGTGCGAGAGAGAATCGGTCGATGCTCCTATCCTGATCAAGTTTCCGCATGTAACAGCGCCAGCTACCCCCAAGGGTCAGGGGGCAGAACGTTTTCGACAATTGGTTGAAGAGCGCCTCGCCGGACGCGTCACGGTCGAGATATATCCCTCCGGACAGCTGATGAGCGACGATGACTCCCTGGATGCGCTCGCGTTCGGCGAAGTCCAGATGATCGCCATTTCGCTGTCAAAGCTCGATCGATTAACACACAAGTTTCAAATCTTCGATTTGCCGTTTCTTTTTCCCGATTTGCAGACAGTCGAAAAATTTCAAGCCAGCGACTATGGCAAGGAGTTGTTCAATTCGATCGTGGATCGAAAATTACTGGGCCTGTCTTTCTGGCACAACGGCATGAAACAATTTGGTGGCCCTGTGCCTATGCGTTCTCCGGAAGCCGCCGCAGGCCTGAAGTTCCGAATTATGGAATCGGACGTGCTGCAGGCGCAAATTCTGCAAATCGACGGCAATCCGCAAAAAATGGCCTTGGGTGAGGTGTATCAGGCGCTGCAGACAGGCGCGGTCGATGCACAGGAGAACACATGGTCAAACACCTATTCGTCGAAATTCTATGAAGTGCAGGACTATATAACGGAAACAAATCACGGCTACATTGGTTACCTGGTCGCGGTCAATCCGGATTTTTGGAATTCGCTGCCTGATGACATTCGCTCAGAGCTTGACGCCATCGTTCAGGAAGTAAGTGTGTGGGCTAACGAGCAGGCCGCGAGCATTAATCTTGCTGGTAAAGAGAAAATTATCGCTTCGGGTCAGTCCGAGGTGGTTGAGCTGACGGCTGAGGAGAGGGCTAGCTGGCAGCAGGCAATGCGACCAGTTTGGGAGAAATTTTCGGACAATGTTGGTGCGGACCTGATTGCCGCCGCCGAAGCGTATGGAAAGCCGGTAGAGTGAGTCAGGGCTAATGCGCAAGTTAATTGATCATCTGGAAGAGTGGCTTATGGCGGCGCTATTGGCCTTCATGACCGTGCTCACTTTTATTCAGGTCGTGTTGCGCTACGTCTTCAATACCGGGTTGCTCTGGTCGTTGGAGGCGACGACCTACTCATTTGCGGCGCTGGTTTTGATTGGCATGTCTTACGGCGTGCGAACAAAATCACATATTGCGACCGACCTGTTTACCAGGAAACTGTCGGATTCACTTCAGCGCCACATTGCAATCGTCGCAATTTTTGCCTGTGTCGTATACGCGTTGCTGATGCTGTATGGCTCATCTGTATTGGTAGACCGTTTAATGATCCTGGGCAACGCGGCCAGAGATATTCCGGCACCGAAGTGGTTGTTGACCGCCACGATGCCGATTGGCTTTGCATTGCTTGTGTATCGTCTGCTGCAGGCAGGCTGGCGGCTGATTCGACCCGCTGAAGCGCGCGTCGAGAGCGCTGTCGAGGACGAAACGTGACCGCGGCTTTTCTCCTGACGGCGCTGTTCGTACTGCTGTTCATCGGCGTTCCGGTAGCGATCTCACTTGGCCTCGCCAGCGTGCTGACCATGTTGTTGTTTGGCGATCAGACGCTGTTGTCCTCAAGTCAAAAATTCTTCCACACGATGCAGGTTTATCCGCTGCTGGCCGTGCCGTTCTTTATTCTGGCCGGTACGTTTATGACCACCGGCGGCGTTGCGCGCCGAATGGTCGCATTTGCAAATGCGTTGGTTGGACACTTTCGTGGTGGGCTCGCGATGGCAGCACTTTTAGCCAGCGCGTTCTTTGCGGCCGTATCGGGTTCGGCGCCGGCAACCGTGGTGGCTGTCGGCAGCGTCATGATTGTTGGGATGGTAGCTTCTGGCTACACACGGAATTTCGCAGCAGGCGTAATATGCAACGCCGGTACCCTGGGTATTCTCATACCACCATCTCTCGTGATGGTTGTATACGGTGCGATCACTGAATCTTCTATTGGCCGGCTATTCATCGCCGGAATCCTGCCTGGGATTATCCTGACCGTGGTAATGATGATAACGGTTGCTGTTATCGCTCGAAATCAGGACATGCCGCGTCAGGAAAGGGCGAGTTTCAAGACCGTCGTCAAGACCTTTCGCGAAGCCCTGTGGGGGCTGATGTTAGTGGTGATCATTCTGGGCGGAATTTACGCTGGAATATTCACACCGACCGAAGCTGCAGCGGTATCAGCTGTCTACGCGTTTTTTATCGCGGTTTTTGTTTACCGCGATATCAGCATGAACGACGTCCCCAAAGTCCTGATCGAAGCCTCAAAGATAACCGTCATGCTGATGTTTATCATTGCCAACGCTTTCATGTTCGCGTTCTTGCTGACAACCGAACAAATTCCGCAAATGGCGTCGGAGCTAATTATCGGTATGGGGCTTCCGGTGTGGGGCTTTCTGCTCGTCCTCAACGTTCTGCTTCTGATCACCGGTAACTTCATGGAGCCAACGTCGGTAGTGCTGATTCTTACGCCGATAATCTTCCCGATTGCCATGGAAATGGGTATCGACCCGACGCATCTGGGTGTGCTCATGATAGTCAACATGCAAATCGGACTGGTGACGCCTCCTGTGGGGCTAAACCTGTTTGTGACGGCAAGCGTGGCAGAGTTGTCTTTGGAGGAAACGATCAAGGCCTCGTTTCCATGGCTATTGGTTTTGCTCGGCGTGCTGGTACTTATTACCTACATACCCTGGATTTCATTGGTCGTTCCGAACTTGCTGCTTGACTAGTGTGATCAGTAATTGCGTTTCTGACCCTGGGAGGAACTCGTGTCATTCGTGCTGTACAACGCGCCACAGTCCACTTGCAGTCAGAAAGTAAGAATCTGCCTTTGGGAGAAAGGGCTGGAGTTTTCCGAGGAAAAACTCGACTTGTTCAAAGGCGATCAGTTAACCGAGGAATACAAAAAACTTAACCCCAATGGTGTTGTGCCGACCCTGGTCCATGACGATGAAATTATCATCGACTCGTCCGTTATCATCGAATATCTGGATGAGCAGTTTCCGGAGGTCGCGTTAAGTCCGGCGACTCCAGCCGGCAGGGCACATATGCGCGAGTGGATGCGGTTTTTCGAAGAGGTGCCTGCCCCGGCCGTTCGTGTGCCGTCTTACAATCGAGTGTTCCTGCGTCACTTTCAAGAGATGAGCGAAGAAGAATTCATCGCGTTTGGTGAGTCGAAGCCGCTGCGCAAGGACTTTTTCCTCAAGATGGGCCGCAAAGGCTATAGCGATGAAGAGATGCAGCAGGCAGAAAACCGCTTGCGAATGACGATAGAACGAATGGAATCGCAGCTGCAGACTGGCGGACCGTGGCTCCTCGGCAAATACAGTCTGGCCGACATTTGCATAATTCCAGTGATGGTACGGCTCGACGACATTGGGCTAGGCAAGCTATGGGCTGACTGCGAAAAAGTTGGCGAGTGGTATTCGCGATTCCAGGAGCGTGACGCGTTGCAAAAGACGTTCTATTTCGGCTCGCTTCTGTCCGAGCAATACGGTGATGTGAAGATATCCTGACATTGGTCAGGCTTCCTTGCCTATACCTTCTATTAGTAAACAAGTTGGCCGCATGAAGCGCAGGGTAAAAAGAAAAGTAACTATACGTGACGTCGCGGATCTTGTTGATGTCCATCACTCGACCGTGTCGAGAGCCCTAAGCCCGACAAAGCGCGACCAGATCTCGCCGGCAGTGATCCGGAAGGTCGAAAAAGCAGCCAAGAAACTTGGTTACTATCCGAATATTGTTGCATCCTCGCTCAAGCAAAACCGCTCCTTTGCTATCGGCGTTTTAATTCCGGACCTTATGAACCCCGTTTTTCCACCAATAATAAGAGGCATTCAGGACACAGCTGAAGCGTTTGGTTACACCGTCATTACTGCGAATACCGATGACGAGGAGGCAAAAGAACGCGACGCGCTCAGAATGATGCAGGGGCGGTCCATTGAAGGTGTGATTATTGCAACGGCGCGGCGCACGGATCCGGTGGTCAAGGAATGTATCGATAACGAAATTCCGTTCGTGCTGGTAAATCGTACTGTTGATCGCGATGGCGTCAATGCGGTCATTGTCGATGAGGACTTCGGCATCCGTGCGGTGCTGGATCATCTGGTGGGTATGAAACACACTAGTATCGCGCATATTGCCGGGCCGCAACATACATCGACGGGCTATCACCGCGCAAAAGCTGTAGCGGACTATTTACGCAGGCACAATTTGCGAACTGACCTGGTCGAGACAAGCGACAAGTTTACGATCGAAGAAGGTGGGCGTGCATTTAGAAAACTACTTGCGCGAGATAATAGCTTTACGGCGATCGTGGCTAGCAATGATCTGCTGGCGCTTGGTTGCATGGACGCAATGCAGGAGGTCGGCTTGCTTGTGCCCGAAAACATATCCGTGAGTGGCTACGATGACATTCTGTTTCTTGAACGAATGAACCCGGGGTTGACGACGGTGTTGGTACCTAAGTACGAAATGGGCTCGCAGGCGACCAAGGCTCTGCTGGGCATGATAAGCGGCGAAAGCATTGGCCCGGGTGTGCTAAGCATGCAGCCGAGATTGGTGGTTCGAAACTCGACGGCAGTGGCCTATCGATAGACCTGCTATTCGATTCCCAGATATTGATCCGTCGGCCAGGCGTGGCACGTTACGCACTCAGCCTTCGCTCCTCGTGCCTCGTGGCAGCTTATACAGGTGGCCATGGCCAAAGTGGCTTTGCTTTCTGATACGGCTTCGACCTGGCTAATATCGCCGTGGCAGTTTTCGCATTGCGCGCCAGATTCCAGATGCGCCCGATGGCCCCAGCTGACGCCGGGCGTGACAGCATAAACACGCACCCATGGGATTGTGCGCCCCGATTCCGCAAACTCCTGCAAGCTCATGATTGCAGGTTTGTCTGTCGCAATAGCAGCGTGGCACGCCATGCATGTTTCGGTCGACGGATACGTCATCAGGGATCCGGGATCCGGGTTGGTATGGCACATCTGGCATACGAGCCCTACGGCCATGTGTGTCTTGTGGCTGAATGGCAGAGGTTGAGCAGGCGCGGAGTGTGGCGCGAGATTGTCCGCGACAACGAACTCACGGCTGGCCTCTGGTTCTTGCGCGATGCCTGGCGCAACGAACAGGCACGCGAGCAACAACGTACAGAGCGCCGCCTTGCCCCGGCCAGTGGGCGCCAAAACCAATCTCAGGGCAATGGGAATATTCATGGTTACAATTTCATTCCGACAGTTTTGCTTACAGCTTCCTCAATACTGCTGCCATGATCTTTGAGGACAGCGATGGCTGCATCGCGACCGGGCTGGCCTCTGACGGAGCCGCCGGGAGCAGTGCATGAACCTGTCTGGTACAAGCCGGGAATAGGCATTCGATATTCTGCCCAGTCCGGTACCGGGCGCATATCGCCAACCTGTGCGGCGCCATATGCAGCGGCGTGTACGCTACCGCGCCACATAGCCGGGTTCATGCGTTCAATATCAACCGGGCTCTGAAGAAACTTTCCAAGAATCTTGTCCTCGCTCAGGTTTGGGCAGAATTTCCGAAAACCGTCGAAAACTTTTGCGGCGACTTCTTCCTTGATGTTGTCCCAGTGTCTCGGGCCCTCTTTTAGTTGATACGGCAAATTGCCCAGGATTTTCATTGTGTGCATGCCGGCCGGTGCCCGGGTTGGATCAGCGATACTCGGACAGACTATTTGCAGCGGCAGGTCATCCAGGTTGAGCTCTCCGCTGGCGTGATCGAAATCCGCCAGCAGGATTCGTTCCGGACTGGATAGCAGCGCCGACTCGGCGGGCGCGATGGTGCTGCCGTCAGCAAGCTCAAATCTGGGTGGCTCCGAAAGCGCGTAGTGAAACGCAAACATGGCGTGCTCCGGTTGCAGCAGTCGCACGTTCTCCCGGAAGTCATCACCCCACAGTTTTTTGGGCGCCATCTCGATCAGGTGCTTGATATGGATGGTGGAAATAACACTCTTACGCGCCCGGTACTTGCTGCCATCTGCGCACTCGACACCCACGCACCTGCCTTGCTCAATAATCAGTTGCGTTACGGGCATGTTGGTTTGGATCACACCACCATTGGCTTCGATCACCCTACCGAGGGTGGTTGGCAGCATTCCTGAACCGCCCTTTGGCATGGGGCGGCCGTTGACCTGATGCCGGATTGCCGAAAATAACTGACTACCTGTCTTGGGATGCGCGCCGGGAATGCTGCTAAAGCGGCCCTGGGCGAGGTGGAAGCTGCGAATATACGGGCTCTCGAAGGTCGCGTTTACCAGATCATAGCCGGACATTGCGAACCTGCGACGCCAAACGGCACTATTCGGAATGGTCGAGCCGCTGCTCTTGGCTGCATTATAGGCTTTGTATTCGCTGACCAGTTGCCTGAATGTGTCTGCGTCAGCCTTGGAGAATTTTGCGTATTCCGCATAGGTCCGTTCGATGTCGTGCCACATCGTGATCGAAGCTTTGTCCGCAAACGAGGTGTGCATGATCGGGTCGGGGTCGATGTACTCGAGCCCGTAATCGAAGAGGTCCAACTCATTCTTGCTAATCACCGGGTTGGACTGGATAAACCCGTGCACGGTCGAACAAAGATCTTCTTTGAATCCTGGCATGCAAACCTCGGCGGTTTTGCAGCCACCACCGATAGTAGGTCGCCCCTCGAGTACGAGAACGCTGAACCCTGCCTTGGCGAGATAGGCGGCGGTGATCAGACTATTGTGCCCGGCGCCCGCCACGACAAAATCAAAGACGGTCTCAGTTCGCCCTATTGTTGGCGAAGCTACTGAATTAACAGACAAAGAACTCAGGGCTGCGCCCTGCAAAAAAACCCTTCGCGATAATTTTGTCATCCGCCTCCCCAGACGATTACAAGCCCACTATACTGCAAACGATTGCAGACTGGCAAACTTGTGAGTATTCTCGACACAAGCCGCCGCGAAAGCACGGTGTCCTGGCTAACTAATTAGAAATAGTGAATTCGATTTCGCCTACTTTATCTATGCTGCCCGTAATGACATCTCCCGGCTCAACCGGGCCAACACCCGCCGGGGTTCCGGTATACAGCAAGTCACCTGGCTGCAGGTGGTAGTACTTTGACAAATCGGCGATTAATTCAGGCACGTTCCAGATGAGGTCGCTGATGTTTCCAGATTGCCTTAGCTCTTTGTTGACTGACAAGCTGATGTCTCCGGACTGGATGAGTCCTGATTCACTCACCCGGACAATTTCGGATATCACGGCTGAGTTTTCAAAATTCTTGCCGAGATCCCAGGGACGGCCTTTGTCGCGGGCTTTGAATTGAAGATCCCGGCGCGTCATGTCCAAGCCACAGGCATAGCCGTAGATGGCCTCGGGTGCGGCCTCTTCTGTGACGCAAAAAGCGGCTTGTCCTATAGCCACGACAAGCTCCATCTCATGGTGGAGGTTGCTGGTTCCCGGCGCGTACGGAACGGTGGCACCAGATGCGACGATACTGGACGCGCTTTTGATGAAATAGAAAGGTGCCTCCCGGTCAACGGCCATACCCATTTCCTTCGCGTGCGCCTCATAATTTCGGCCCACGCAAAAAATGCGGTTAACCGGGAATTGCAGGTCGGTTCCCTTGACGGGAACCGTTGGTGAAGGCGGCGCCGAAAATACTAATGTTGAATGACCACTGTTCACAGTTATTTTCCTTATGGATGTTTGCAGCGTGTTTAATAATAACTTGATAGTGTGGCTTTGTCTGACTCACTCCGAACTCAAAGGATGCATGACCAATGTCGCCGAAAAATAAACAGACCGTAGCTGAGGTTATCGTTGATAGCCTGAAGCGGCATGGCGTGGAAGTGATGTTTTCGCAATCGCTGCCTTCAGCGGTCTTGCTGGCTGCGGAGGAGCGGAACATCACGCAGTTCATGTACCGGACCGAAAACGCCGGTACGGCGATGGCAGATGGCTATGCGCGAACCAGCGGCAAAGTAGGCGTAGTCTCCGCGCAAAACGGGCCTGCGGCGACGCTGCTTGTGCCGGGCCTGGCCGAGGCGCTCAAGGTGTCGGTCCCAATCGTTGCGCTCGTTCAGGACGTGGTTCGGACACAGGCTGACCGCAACGCTTTCCAGGAGTTTGACCATATTGCCCTGTTCCAGTCTTGCACGAAGTGGGTCCGCAGGGTGACCGAGGCCTCAAGGGTGGTTGACTATATCGATATGGCCTTCGCTAATGCCGCGAGTGGCCGGCCAGGTCCGGTCGCATTGATTCTGCCCGCTGACTTGCTGCTCGAAGAAATGCCGGTTCCTGAATCGCGCACGAGCAACCTTGGCTACTTCCCGCTTGATCGCACAGTTGCCGATCCAGCTCGGATCGAAGAGGCGGTGGAGCTATTGGCGTCGGCAAGTAAGCCGCTGATTCTGGCGGGCGGTGGCGTGCATCTTTCGGCGGCAAGCGAGGCCGTGTCCGCATTGCAACAAGATGCCCACATACCGGTTATGACGACCGTGATGGGCAAAGGCGTGGTTGATGAGCGCCATCCACTATCCATCGGCGTCACCGGCTATGCGATGGGGAAACTATCACCGACTCGTCACATGAACGCGATCATTCAGCAGGCTGACGTGATCTTGCTGGTTGGCACGCGAACGAACCAAAACGGCACCGATTCCTGGGCGCTCTATCCCGAACACGCACGCTATATCCATATTGATGTTGATGGCGCAGAGATTGGCCGTAATTACGAAGCGTTGCGACTTAAGGGCGACGCCAGGCTCACGCTGGAGGCCATCTACGAGAAGCTCAAAGGACGTCGCGAAGCGATACCTGGTATCGAACGCCACATCGCCGAAGCCAGGCAGAAACATGCCGTGGAAATTGCAGCACTGGAACAATCGGACGACAGCCCGATAAGGCCGGAACGGATGGCTGCTGACATTCGACAGGTGTTAACCGCAGATATGACGGTTGTTGCCGACGCGAGTTATGCGACGCTTTGGGTAGCTTGTTATCTGCCTTCTCTCAAAGTCGGAATGCGTTTTATTACACCGCGCGGCCTGGCCGGGCTTGGCTGGGGTCTGCCACTGGCTATAGGTGCGAAGGTTGCCAACCCGGATAGCCCGGTGTTGTGCATGGTTGGGGACGGTGGCTTTGCGCATGTCTGGTCCGAACTCGAAACTGCGGCTCGCCGAAAAACACCGGTTGTGCTAACCGTCCTTAATAACAGTTGTCTGGGTTATCAGAAGGACGCCGAAGATGTGAAGTTCGGGCGCCATAGCACGGCCTGCTATTTTACGCCGGTGGACCATGCGACGATCGCGCGCGCCAGCGGCTGCCGCGGTATCCGCGTAGAAAAGGCCAATGAATATCTGCCTGCGTTACGCGAGGCGCTGGCGAGCAACGAAACGACTGTTCTGGACGTCGTAACCGACCCGGCGGCCTATCCACCGGTAACGTTCTTTGACGGACTCGATGATATCCGCGAATCGAGAGAACAATAGCGGGGCGTCCGTACAGGCCAAAGTGAGAATCTGAAAATGAGCACGAATATAGACAAGCTTAGAGTACGGTTCGAAGACTACCGCGATAAATACGCGGCAATCAGTATGCGTCGCGAAGACGGCATTCTTGAAATCACGCTGGGCACGGATGGCGGGCCACTGCATTGGGGAAGGCAGCCACATGCGGAATTGGAAGAAGCGTTTCTCAATATTGGGCGTGATCGTCAAAACCAGGTCGTGATCATGACTGGCACTGGTGACGAGTTTTCCGGCCCGGTGGCTGAGGCCGAGTCGAACAAGGCGGCACATAAACAATCTCCTGATGAATGGGCGGAATTAGGTTGGGAGTCCAACCGTTTGCTCACCAACCTGCTGGCCATCGACGTACCGATGATAAGTGCCGTTAATGGCCCGGCGGCACGGCATGCTGAATTACCGGTGATGTGCGACATCGTGCTTGCGGCGGAAAATGCGTCATTTCAGGATTCCGCTCACTATGCCGGCGGCCTGGTCCCGGGTGACGGGGTGCACGTCGTATTTCCCATGATCATGGGTCTGAACCGTGGCCGCTATTTCTTGCTGACCGGGCAGGTTCTCGATGCGCAGCGTGCAATGGAATATGGTTTGGTGAACGAGGTACTGCCGCGGGAAAGACTATTGCCGCGCGCCTGGGAACTCGCGCGCCAGCTCATGCAGCAGCCTGAGATGAATCGGCGTTATACCCGACTGTTGTTAACAGAGCAGCTGCGACGTCAGATAAATGAGTTGCTTCCGTATGGCCTGGCGCTGGAAGGGCTGGCAATTACACGGTAAATCCAGAAAAGAGAAAACAGATGGCAAAAATAGCTTTTCTAGGCGCCGGAATGATGGGGTTGCCGATAGCGCGAAATTTCCTTCGCGGTGGGCATGACGTCAATGTCTACAACCGCACGCTGGAAAAGGCGCGTCCGTTGGAGGCTCTGGGCGCAGTTCTGGCCGCGACGCCGAAGGAAGCTGCGGCAGGCGCCGATTTGATTTTCTCGAGCCTGATTAATGACGACGCATCGAGAGCGACGTGGAGTGGCCCCGACGGAGCTTTGCACGGCGACGTAAAGCCCGGCGCTTACGCCATTGAAATGTCGACGGTGTCTTTGACGTGGGTGGCCGAGCTAAACGCGCTCGCGAAATCCCGGGATTTGCATTTCCTCGACTGTCCGGTTGCGGGCCGCCCGGATGTCGCGGAGTCGGGTCAATTGAAAGTCTTTGCAGGCGGTAGTGCCAGTGATGTGGATGCGATCCGCCCCGTGTTAGCCGCGATTAGCAAGAGCGTGATGCATGTGGGCGACGTGGGCAGCGGCATTACTTTCAAACTTATATACAACACCATGGGCGCGATACAGGTTGCCGCCTGTGCCGAAGGCATGCAGGCCTGCGAGGCCGCGGGTATTGACATAGCTGTAGCAGCAGAAGGCTTTGCGACGGGTGCAACCGGAAGCCCACATGTTGCTCGCCATTCCCGCTACATGGCTGAAAATAGCCACGAGGACCCTGTACAGTTCTCGGGAAATAATCGAATAAAAGATCTCGCCTACGGCATCGGACTGATTGAGGATGTCGGCGGCCAGTCCGTCATCGGCCACGCGGCCAAACGCGTGTACGAACAAATGGTGGAGCTTGGCATGGGTGATCTGAACGACAGCGAGTTGATAGATGCGCTGCGTGTTGTACACAAAAAGGATCGGGCATGAGATCCGACCTGGTTTTCTTATCGTGTGTTACCGCGAGGGATATCGATGGCAATTAACCTGAATGTTAATGACAAAGAAGTTCGGCTGGACGTAGAGCCGGATACGCCGCTTCTGTATGCACTGCGCAACGACCTTGAATTGAATGGTCCGAAGTTTGGTTGCGGGGTGGCGCAGTGTGGTACCTGTGCCGTATTGGTGGACGGCAAATCGGTGCGATCGTGCGTCGTGCCGGTAGCCGCTGTCGTCGGCAGTAAGATAGTTACACTGGAGGGACTGGGCAGCCCGGAAGCACCGCACCCCCTGCAGACTGCGTTCATCAAGGAACAGGCTATGCAATGCGGTTATTGTGCCAACGGCATGGTGATGGCTGCGGCGGCATTTCTGCAAAAAAACAAGAATCCAACAGAGGAACAAATCCGTTCCGCACTTAGCAGGAACCTTTGTCGCTGCGGCGCGCACAATCGAATCGTAAGCGCTGTTAGTGAGGCGGCGCGTAGCTATCAGGAAGGTGAATCGTCATGACTACGCGTCGAAGCTTTTTGCAGGGTACCGGAGCCATCGTTTTGTACTTCAACATGGTACCGGCAAGCGTGCTTGCACAGCAGGCCGCTGCGGGCGGTGACTTGCCCGGTTCGCTGGCGGCGAACCCGAGCCTCGGTACCTGGTTGCGTATCGACGCGGACGGGTTCCTTACCTTGTCCCCGGGTAAGTGCGAGTTGGGTCAGGGCATCCAGACGGCGCTGGCCCAGATCGCGGCTGAAGAGCTGGATGTTGCCTTTGACCGCGTGCGCGTTGCTGCGGTTGACACCGCTTCGTCACCGAACGAGGCATACACAAATGGCAGTCGTTCTGTAGAGGTTAGCGGCGCAGCAGTGCGTGCTGCTGCGGCCGAAGTGCGCGACATTCTGATTGGCCTGGCGGCCGACGAACTTGCTGTTGACCGCAACAAAGTCGGCGTCACGAATGGTGTGTTCACAGTTGACGGATGCGCCTCGCAAATCGGCTACGGAGCCGTGCTCAAAGACCTTAGCCTCGCTCGAAATGCGACTGGTTCGGCATCCCCCAAGAGCCACGATAGCTATCAGGTTGTCGGCCAATCACTGCAGCGAATCGACATCCCACGCAAAGTATTTGCGGAGCCCGCGTACATCCAGGATATCCGTATGGACGGCATGCTGCATGCCAGGGTCGTACGTACGGGCGATCGCGAAGCGAAGTTGCTGCCGCCGACAGACTTTGATGCCGTGGCGCAGTTGCCGGGCGTCGTCAAAATCATTCGTGATGGATCATTCCTGGCCGTTGTGGCGGAGCGAGAGGAGCAAGCGGTTAAGGCTGCAAGAGCGTTGGCGCGCTTGTGCCACTGGGATACTTCAGCGCTCCCCCTGCAAGCGTCTACGATCAACGAGTGGCTGAAGAAGGCGCCTGCTGACGTAAAGGTTGTGGCGGAACGCGGCGCGGTCGGCACTACAGACATAGCCCGCACGGTTAGCGCAAATTACTCACGGCCATTTCAAGCACACGCGTCCATGTCGCCGTCGATGTCGATTGCACACAAATCCGGTGATCAACTTACCGTGTGGAGCCACACACAGGGCGCCTTTCTGATGCGTGGAGCAATTGCGAAGCTCGTCGGCCTTGGGGAAGAGAATGTTCGCTTGATTATCGCAGAGGCTGCGGGATGCTATGGCCACAATGGCGCGGACGATGCGGCTGCGGATGCCGCTTTGATCGCGATGCAAATGCCGGGCACACCGATACGTTTGCAATGGTCACGCGCGGACGAATTTTTGGGAGAACCCTACGGTTCGGCCATGACCACGAGAATCAGCGCGGGGCTGGACTCGAAAGGGCAGATCGTTGACTGGCAGTACGATCTCTGGAGTGGTACGCATTCAATCCGGCCGTCCGGCGCGAAACGTGCGGGCCACCTGTTTGCTGCACGGCAAATAGCCCGGCCGCTGCCTTCGCCACCAGTAGGCAATATTCCTCAGCCGCGCGGTGGCGGTGATCGCAATGCAGTGCCGTTATATTCGTTCGCCAATCATCGCATTACCAAACACCTGATTCCTGACACGCCGGTCAGGGTCTCAGCACTAAGAGGTTTGGGTGCCTATATGAACGTCTTTGCGATTGAGTCCTTTATGGATGAGCTCGCGCACGTGCAGGGCGAGGATCCGATAAGTTTCAGAATTCGTTACCTGACCGATGAACGTGCGATCGGCGTCCTCGAAAAACTTCGCGAGCAAATGGCGGCCGCTAAATTCGATTCTGAGGTCGCACTGGCCGGTGTCGGAATCGCTATGGCCAGGTACAAAAATTCAGGCGCCTACTGTGCCGTCGCGATGCGGGTAGTGGTAGATAGTGAAAGCGGACAAGTTAAGCTTGATCGCGCGCTTTGCGCCGCGGATATCGGCCTGGTTATCAATCCGGACGGCGCAATTAACCAGATCGAAGGTGGTGTGATCCAGTCGGCCAGCTGGACCGTCAAGGAACAGGTACGCCTGGGCCTTAACGGCGTTACATCAACAGACTGGGCCAGCTATCCGATACTGACGTTTCCCGAGGTGCCGCTGGTCGAGGTGGCGTTGATAGACCAACCGAGCCAGCCATCGCTGGGTGCAGGCGAAGCATCGCAGGGCCCGACCGCGGCTGCTATCGCCAATGCTGTGGCGAACGCAACGGGAAAACGCATTCGTGACCTGCCGTTGACGGCGGCGCGAATAAAGAATTCCTAGCCCGTTTACGTACACTGCAATCGATTGCATTGTGCTCACTGTATCAGCTAGACTGGATGCTGCTTCGTCCGAGGCAGGCGCTTCAGGGTATTGGTCGATAGATCCTAAAGGGGAACCGGAATGACAGTCATTAACAAGAAACGCGTATCCAATTTTTCGGCATTGCTGTTGCTGCTGGTTGGCCTTCCCGTAACAGCGTTTGCAAATGCTCACCCACACCCGCGAGCAGACAGCCTGCCGTATCTGGACCAGTCGACTTATATTCGAAACATGGCAGTTCGTGCCCATATCGCTGGCGACAATCGCCGCTGGAAAATGCAAATGATGTCCCTCGGCGAGCGACGCTTCCTGCTGCAGGGAGGGAAACCGAAAGGTAGTGTCATCGAGGTTACGGATCCGTTGAGTCCTGTAGTGATTAACGCGGATGCCTTCGTTGGAAATCAGATTCAGCTCGCTTACAACGCCGATATCGGCAAGTGGATTCTTATGACCGGCGCTGCGCCGCCCCTGATCAGGGCAACGATGGAATTTCCACATGGCAAGTATGATGACCCGGGCGCTGACGCGAGGGTGAAAAGCCACGAGGGACTGCGCGGGGTTCGTTTCTACGATGCCAGTGACCCATACGACATCAAGCTGCTTTCCGAATTCAGCACCGATCTCGGCGACCCGGCCCGTAAACGGCAGACAGGCGGCGGCACGCATCGTGATTATTATGATGGCGGCAAATACGCTTTTCTCGATGCCGCACCAGATGACACGTTCACACACCAGGAGAGCCCCGTGCGTGTGCATGGCCACGGCGTCATGGTGGTTGATGTTTCCGATCCCACAGCGCCCAAGCATGTATCGCACTGGTGGTTACCGGGTCAACGCGAGGATGAGCAAGAGGAATACAAAGCCTGGCGTGAACACGGCGATGGGGAATCATTTACCGGCTTGCATGGCGCATTCTATGTTCCGCAAAAACTGGAGAACGGTGGCAAACTGAGCTTCAGTCCCTGGGGATCTCTTGGCGTATTTATCCATGACTTCAGCGACCCTGCAGCACCGAAATTAGTGGGTCGCTTTCAGGGACCTTACAAACCCGGCGCGATCGCGTTTCACTCCGTGGATGTCGCCAGGGTTGACCGGGGCTTCGTGATAGGCGCGCCGGAAACGCTGAATCCGGATTGCAATGAGCCTTATCATCACACCTACATCATTGATATAAGCGATCCGGCGAATCCACAGGAAATATCCACGTTGCCAATACCGCGTCCGCCCGAAGAGGCGCCATACAATAATTTCTGTCAAAAGCGGGGGCGCTTCGGTCCGCATAATCCGCCGCATCTCAAAGCGCCGGGAAAAGCTGATCCGGATTTCACCTGCTACACTTTCTTCAACGCTGGCCTGCAGTGCTATGACATCAGCGAACCGGAGTATCCGCGTATCTCGTCGTACTTCATTCCTCCGCAGGGCGGTGACCTCGAGAAGCCTGGCAGCTACACACGCAACACGGATAATGTGTTCATTGAGTGGGATCGCAAACTCATATGGGCCGCGACCGATACAGGGCTTTACCTGCTGACTTCGCCGGAGCTCGGAGATCCTGTACTCAAACCGCAGCCGATATCCGAGTGGAACCTGCCGGATTTGAACCGGGTTGCTGAATAGCGCTGTATCCAAATGTGTTTATCGCGGGGCGCTCGGAGAAGCTATACGGCTTTCCTGCTGGCGGCTTTTGCAGCCAGCGTTAATGCGTCGCCGGTTGACGAACCAGCGCGTGCCAGCTCTGCGGGCAAATCTGTTTGTCTTGATCTTCAGCAACGGAATGTTGCACCAGAAATCGATGGCGTACTGGACGATGCCGTATGGGCGCGTGCCACTCGTATCGATGACCTGCACCAGTTTCAGCCCGTCGACCATGGTGAGCCGTCAGAAAAGTCGGAGTTCTTCATTTCCTACGATGAAGATTTCCTTTATGTCGGTGCCCGTTTATACGATAGCGACCCTGCGGCGATAAGTGCGCGCCAGCTGGTACAAGGCAATACGCTAAGGTTCGACGATGCCATCGAGTTCCTGCTCGACCCGTTCGAAACGCGCCGCACCGGGTATTGGTTTCAGCTCAATCCCAACGGCATTCGCAGGGATGGCGTCTACGAAAGCCCGACCGAAATTAATCGCGACTGGGATGGTATCTGGAAGGCACAGGCAAAAATTGACGAATTCGGCTGGACCGCAGAGATAGCAATACCGTTCAAAACGCTGAACTTCAATTCAGACAACAGCAAGTGGGGCTTCACAGTTGCCCGTACGATCGCGCGGAAAAAAGAGGAGATAGCCTGGTCGTCATTTGATCGCGCCATAAACCCTGGGTCCGCTGGTTATCTCGACTGTATCAGTGGCATTAAACAGGGTCGCGGGCTGGACATCGTTCCCTCCGTGGTGGTCAACCAGTCGAAAGATTTCACCGCCGGGAACACCTCGAGTGACCTGGAACCTTCGCTGGATGCCTACTTCAAAATTACGCCATCGTTGACCGCGGCGCTTACTCTGAACACAGACTTTTCGGCGACCGAGGTCGATGATCGGCAAGTCAATCTGACCCGTTTCTCGCTGTTCCTTCCGGAAAAACGGCAGTTCTTCAACCAGGATCTCGATATCTTCAGTTTCGGCGGGCTTGAGGAAAACGGGCGGCCATTTTTTTCGCGACGGCTTGGCTTGAGCGACTCCGGTGAGCCCGTTGACATCCTGGCGGGAGGCAAGCTCTCCGGCCGAATCGGTCGATGGAATATAGGTGTTCTCGATGTGCTCCAGGATGATTTCGAGAATGTCGACAAAGGCAATGTATTCGTAGGTCGAGCCGCTGCCAATATTTTGCAGGAGTCCAGTGTAGGGCTCATTTACACGAATGGAAATCCGACGGCCGACCTGGATAACCAGCTATTTGGTGCGGATTTTCGCTACAGGAATACGAGGGCGATCCCGGGAAACACCATTCAAGGTGTGGCCTGGTACCAACAGTCGGATACCGAGGGCATAAATTCCGATGAAGAGGCCTACGGCTGGCGTGTCGAGTACCCCAACAGCGAGCGGTGGTTCGGTGAACTGGGACAATGGACTATCGAAGAGAATTTCAATCCGGCAGTAGGGTTTGTGAATCGGGCCGACATTGTTGGCACCAAGGCCGAGTTGGGTTACACGTTCACGCCTAACGGCAAGTTCCTTCGCAACGTTACATTCAAGTCGATTTTCGAAAATATTGATAACACCGACGGCACTCCTGAAAGCCGCGAGTTGGTCGTGGAACCCTTTAGCGTTGAAACGCAGTTTGGTGACTTCTTTGAGATCCGCCTGAAGCAGATAGACGAGGTTCTTGTTGAGGATTTCGAAATCAGTCCCGGCGTCATCATCGGTGCTGGTGCTTATACTTTTGACCGCGTGCAGTTCTTCCTTGAGTCTGCACTGGAACGCCGCTTTGCGTTGAGTTTCGATATCGATACCGGTGAGTTCTATGACGGCGACTTACTGAAAATTGGTGGCGACCTCAACTGGCGGCCGAACCGACATCTTTTCTTCCAGTTTGGTTATGAGTTTAATGATGTAGAGCTACCGCAGGGCTCATTTATCACGCGCCTCCTCCGTTTACGCGCTGATGTTGCTATTAGCGCGAGATGGTCCTGGCTGAATTTGCTGCAATATGACAACGTCACGGAGACGGCGGGCTTTAACAGCCGCTTGCGCTTCAACCCGCAAGCAGGTCAGGACATGTATTTTGTCCTGAATCGCCAGTTCGACATCGACCCGCTAAGCAGACACGCCAGTTCAGTATCGTCCGAAATTGTACTGAAATTTCGCTATACATTTCGTTACTGAACGCTCTATGCCGAGAATCACTCCTCGCAATGATGCCGTACGAGAATTAAAGGGCCTGCATCTTTATCATGCGGGCTGGTCCAATTGTTCCATGCGAGTTCGCATGACGCTGGAGGAAAAAGGCCTTCAGTGGATCAGCCATCACCTCAATACTCGTACAGGCGAGCACATTACGCCAGAGTACTTCGGCATTAACCCGAATGGGCTCGTGCCGGCGCTGGTACATGATGGTGAAGTGTGGATCGAATCCTGTGACATCATCCGCTATCTTGATGACCTTTATCCTGAGCCTCGGCTTACGCCCACTGACGATAAGAATACGGCAAAGCTTACAGAGTGGCTGAACTTCGCGTCGACAATCCATATCACGGCAGTAAAAACGTATATCTATGCTACGCGACCGAGCGACAGGCGGCGCAAAACACCCGACGAGCTGGAGCGATACTGCAGCCTGCAGACGAACGAGAAATTGCTGGCGTTCCATGCAAGGAGTTCCAGCGAAGGCGGTATTAGCGAAGCGGATCGAGCCAGGGCTGCATGCTTGCTACATGATGCATTCGCGAAGCTCGATACACACCTGAGTCAACACCGCTGGCTTGTTGCAGATGATTTCACCCTGGCAGACATCACTTGGGTGCCACTTCACTTCACCCTGGAGCGAGCCGGGTTTTCATTTTCTCAGCACGAGAACGTGATGACCTGGGCCCGCGTCATTGCCGAGCGTCCGAGCTTTCAAAAAGCCGTGGTGGAGTGGTTCGAAGGTCCAACTGAAGCCGAAACGCGTATCATTGGCCGACCAAGTGAATAAACATACTTTTTTTCGGAAGCACTAAATTGACTAAGCGCAAAAAACTCACCATTGGCGCGGCTCTGATTACGGCGTGTCTGCTTATCATTTTATTCCCAACCCTTCGCGACGAATTTCGCGAGATCCAGGGCGAACGCGAGTTGTCCCGAGGGCAGGAGTTGGCGAGCGTCTATTGCTCAAGCTGTCATCTCGAGCCGTCGCCCGACATTTTGCCCAGGAAAAGTTGGGAAGTCGCACTTGCTTACATGGGCTATATGCTGGGAATCGAAAACATCGATTACCTGGCCGAGCATCCGGAATTCGCACAGGAAAATGTGAAGTCAAAGCAGACCTACCTGGTCAAGGAAAACATGATTCCGGCCGCGCCGCTTCTGAGTGAGAAAGACTGGGCTACGCTGCGCCACTATTACGTCGAGTCTGCGGCAACGGAGCCGCTCCCGCAGGCTGGCAAGCCGTCCCTGCGTTGGGAGTTGCCACAGTTCAACATTGTTCAGTCCGACTATAGAGCCCAACCGGCCGTAACAACGATGGTCCATATCCGGGAAGAAACCCGCGAGGCTTATATCGGTGATTCGCTCGCGCATACGCTGGCCATTCTTGGCAGCGATGCACAGCTTAAGGTCGGGCCCAGGCGCTTCGGCCCGGCAATGTCACCGGTCGGAATCGAGTTTGTCGACAATGCAGCCTTTGTTGCGTCCATCGGCGACATATTTGGAGACCAGACCTCGGCCGACAAGCTTGCAACAATCAGTCGGCTATCCCTCGTTGATCAAAGTATCGATGCGAGCAGCATCAGCGTAGTTATCGACGATCTTTATCGGATGGCGGCCATGGACGTTGCGGATTTTAACGGTGATGGCACTATCGATTTCGTCGTGTGCGGATTCGGTACGCGGCAGGGCAATGTTGCACTGTTCGAGTCGCAAAGCGACGGTAGCTATGTCGAGACTGTGCTTATCAGTCGCCCCGGCGCCGTCAAGGCCGAGGTCTACGATTTCAATGGCGATGGGCATCTCGACATAGCAGTGTTGCTGTCGGATGCGCGAGAAGGGTTTTACATCCTGATAAATAACGGTGCGAGTCAATTTGAGAGTACGACCGTATTCGAGACGCACCCGTCATATGGCCACGTATATTTCGAGCTGCAGGATTTTAACGGCGATGGCCTTATGGATATCATGACCGTGAACGGGGATAACGTCGATTCGGACCCTTACAACACGCTAAAGAATTTTCACGGCGTTCGAATCTATTTGAACCGCAGCAACCTGAGTTTCGAGCAGGCGTATTTCTACCCAATGTATGGTGCCTTCGGGGCCAAGGCGGCGGACTTCGATAATGATGGCGATGTCGATATCGCTGCGATTTCTTTCTATCCCGACTTCGATCTGGAGCAATGGGAGTCGTTCGTTTATCTGCAAAATAATGGTGCGATGGATTTCAGCGCGCACACTACGCCAGAGCTGGTTAATGGTCGCTGGATGACGATTGGCGCCGGTGACCTGGATGGCGATGCAGATGTCGACATAGTACTGGGCGGGGCCAATATTCCGGTCGGGATGTTTGCGCACATGGATACTTATGAAGCATTGGCGAAATCGGCACCGTCCATACTGGTTCTTGAGAATACGTCTAACTGATTAATTAGAAGAGCAGCCAGTCGGGGGCGGATGATGGAAGAACCGGTTGGAGCCATAGCGCAAGATACGACGGATGAAATAGCAAGCTCATGACCTGGTCGTAGAAAAACACCAGTATCGCCCACGCACCGAGCGCGTAGGTCACAGCAATGCGCTTGCGATAATGCCCCCAACGCACGACGTAAACACCAATGAATATCGGCAGGGCAATTTTCTGGCCGACAAGAAGTGTTAGTACGATCATGCCGAAAACGTAAGCAAAGAAAGGTAGCGCTTCGGCCAACCACGAATCGTTGCCTGCCTGTTGCAGCGTCATCTTCCAGGTTCCGGTCGCCTTCTTGGTGTCAAAGAGATGTACTGAATCCCGAATGACAACGAGCAGCGACAACAGCGCACCAGGCACGGAAATGAGCAACGGGAACTGCCGCACTGGCGGCGGCCAATCCAGCGCCGTGACAGCAGCCCAAACAAAAAGCACAAACAGCAATAAGGAAATCGGCAGCGAAACAGCCGGGTTCTTCTCCGACGCTTCGCCGGCAGGAACCTTACCGGCCAGTTTGTCTCTTGCAACGCCGCGGGCGGCGAGAAAGATTGTTGTGATAGTCACGAGCAACAAGAAGATGACAATCGGTCTTCCGAGCCAGCCAGGACCTTCGTGAATGCGTGTGCTGATTTGAAAAGAACGTTCGAGGATTTCCCCGAGAACCAGCGCGAGTATGACTGGCGGCCTCGGCCAGCCACCGCGCTTCATGAAGAAGCCGATGACGCCGAAAACAGCACAGCTCAGCCAGTCACCGATCGACGCACCGCCAAGCCACGCGCCCATGAATACAAAAAGAAGTACGCCGGGCACGACCAGTTGCCCCGGGAGCAGCGCGACCTTTGCCACCTGGTTGACGGTCTTTAGTAGTACCAGTGTCGCAACAACACTGGCTATTGCGATCATCCACACAAAACTGAAGGTCATGGGCAGCTCGGAACTGAGCATGCTGGGTCCTGGTCGCAGCCCGTGCATGATCAGCGCGCCCATCAGGATTGCGGTTCCGACGCTGCCAGGAATGCCAAGGGTCAATGTCGGAATCAGGGCGCCGCCACGCAATGCGTTGTTTGCGGCTTCGGGTGCAAGCAATCCGCGTACGTCGCCTTGTCCGAATTGCGAATTGTCTTTAACGCTTTGCTTGGCATGGGCATACGTAACCCAGCCAACGATCGAAGCACCCAATCCGGGCAGCATGCCGATATAAGCGCCAATGACACTGCAGCGAACAACGAGCCACCAGTTTTTGAACGCGTCGCGAACTCCGTCAAGCAAGCCCTTTCCGGTGCCGTCTGCCTTTCCTGTCCGGGCGATCGACACATCCTTAACGGCGAGTTCCATAAGCTCCGGAATCGCGAACAGTCCCAGCAACACCGGGATAAGTGGCAATTTATCGAGTAGATACAATGTGCCGAACGTATAGCGTGGAATTGCCTGTGACTCTGGAAGTCCGATCGTTGCGAGCAGGAGCCCGAACATGGCTGCCACGACACCTTTCGTTATCGATTGCCCCGACAGTGAACCGACCATTGCCAAAGCCAGCAAGCCGAGCATGAATTGTTCCGGAGACTCGAAGGCCAGAATCACCGGCAGAATCAGCGGCAGAGAGATGCCAAGTGCCGCAGCGCCACAAACACCACCAATGGCCGATGACGTGAACGACGCTCCCAGTGCGCGGGCTGCTTCACCACGCTTTGCCATGGGATAGCCGTCCAGTACGGTCGCTTGAGATGCGGCGGTGCTCGGCACGCCGAGCAATACAGAGGTGATCGCGCCGCTTGTCGATGTTGATGCCCAGGACGACAAGAGCAGGGCGAACGCGGCGACGGGTTCCATGCTGAACGTGAACGGTAACAACAACACAAGGCCGATTGCTCCGCCCATGCCCGGTACCGCCCCCATCAGAATGCCGATAACGCAGCCAAGCGCGAAATACACCAACACATGCACCTGGAAAATGAGGCCAAGGCCCTCGATTAGCGCTTCGAACATTTCAACCTCAATAATTGTGCGGCACGTGCAGCGCCGTCGTTATCAGTAGCGACTGTTTTTTTCTATGTGCGCCTTGATGTACTCGAGAACTTCTGGTGTTACCTCGGCAGTAGCGCCAAGTATTTTTGCCTGGCGCCCGTAATCAACAAATCCAGGGACATAATTCAGGACGTGCTGCGCCTCTTTGCTAAATGCGGGAGAGGCCATCGCCTTCTCAAGCCCTGCGCGAAACGTTTTGGCAGCCGCAGCATCCATGTTTGGTGGGCCGAGAAAAACATGCTGCATCGTCTGATCCAACTCGAGCAGCGTCTTAATTGAGTCCCAGGTAACTCCGGATGGCGTTTCTCCATGAATTGATTCGTACAGATCAGGCAAGGAGGGCACATTCGGGACCAGTGCATTTTGTATGAGTTCACCGTCGCCGTTCAGCATCGGCATGCTAAAGATCGGCAATACGTGACCCTCGTCCACAAGCACAGGCACGACCTGACTCAAATACGCGTGCGCGGCATCCGTTGCGGCATTAACCTCGCCGCTGATGATCGCCGCTCGAATATTGCCGCTGCTGGGATAACCCGCTATGTACTTGTAATTGGCTCCGATCAGGTCGAGTCCCATCGAGCTAATAATCATGCGGCCGTGCTCAGGCGGCATACCGCCGAAGCGCAGCGCCTCGGTCGCAATTAGGTCTTTAGCTTCGCTGAAACCGCCCGCTACCGCATCGGTTCGGGCATAGACCACCAGACCACCAATCTGAACGCCGCCGAGAGGAGTGAATTGGCTGTACTTGAATGAAAAGCCCGGTAACTCGAGCAACTCGCCCAAAGACGAACGCGGGCCGTAGTACACAGTCGTTCCATCATCGGGCGCCCTCAGGAGCACATGCAGATGTGCGTTCAGCCCTGATGCGCCGGGCATGTTATTTACGATAACGGTGGGGTTGCCGACCAGGCTTTCCTCAAGGTGTTTGGCGAGCAGCCGACCGACCGTCGTGCCGCCGGCAGAAGCATCGAGCCCTATAACCACAGTGATAGTTTCGCCTGCAAATGAGTGCGGACCATCAGTCGAGGTGCTGTCGCGGCCGCCCTCTCCCGCATCGCAAGACACCAGCAGCGCGCTGAGCAGCAAAGCCACAGACGACAAGTATTCTTGATCGCGCTATTCAACATCGCATTAACTCCAGTATTCATATCGTCGGCTCATCGGAAAAATCAATGTCAGGGCCCAGTGGCACGATCCTGGTCTGCTTGAGCAGTTTATCGCTTGCGTAGTAATGCGCTTTGATCGACCAGACATCGATCGTTTCAGCGATGCCAGGCATTTGGTACAACTGACGTACGAACCGCCAGAGGTTTGGATAGTCGACGATGCGCCGCTTGTTGCAACGAAATGCGCCGTAGTAAACGTAGTCGAAACGTACGAGCGTCGTGAATAGTCGCCAGTCAGCTTCTGTCAGTTGTTCGCCAACGAGATAGCTTCGAGATGCCAGGCGCTCTTCGAGTTGATCGAGAGCATCAAATAGTTTCCTGTAGGCATTGTCGTAAGCTTCCTGTGAGGTAGCGAATCCGGTTCGATAAACGCCATTGTTGACGGCGCCATAAACAAGTTCGTTGACCGAATCGATTTCCGCGCGCAAATTCTCAGGGTAGTAGTCGCCCTCAAGCGCACCGATGTCGTCGAACGCCGAATTAAACATTCTGATGATCTCGCTCGACTCGTTGGAAACGAGCTTCTTCTGTGCCTTGTCCCAGAGCGTCGGCACCGTCACCTGTCCGGTGTATTTCGAGTCCGATCGCTGGTAGATCTCATACAGGTATGTCGCAGCAAATTCCGGGTCGGGGACAACACCGTGTCCTTCTTCAAACGTCCAGCCGTTCGCGCCTGAGATGGCGTTAACCACCGACATGCTGATCATGTCTTCAAGCCCCTTAAGGCGCCGAAAGATTACGGTTCTGTGTGCCCACGGACAGGATTCGGCGATGTAAAGATGATAGCGACCGACCTCTGCCTTAAAGCCACCGTCGCCCGAGGGGCCGGGCTCGCCGGTCGCTGTTACCCAGTTACGAATCTTGGCATCGGGGCGGACGAAGCTACCATCTTTCGCTTCGGTGTCACGCCACTTGTCGTGCCATTCACCCTCGATTAGATAACCCATGTGGGCCCACCCTTATTCCGCATTCCAGAGCTCACTGATTTTTTTGAATGATTCGATTCCATAGCTTTCGCGTTTTGATGTTGTCGTGTCGCCCCACTTGGTGACGCCGTCTTCATACGATGGTCGGGCAATAAAGCGTCCATACCATTCGTTCAGGTCGTCCAGATTGCTCCATAAGGGTGCCATCTGAAAACTCTTCAGGCGTGTGACATACACGCCAAGCGAAATATCAGCGAGCGAAAACGTGTCGCCGGCCAGCCAGGGAGAATCGGCCAGGGTGGCGTTCATGTTTTCAAAAACATTCTTGAAGTAGCTAACCGCACGCGGTAACAGCGGAGAGTCCAGGCCCTCCTTAATATTAATGCGGTCGTTCTCCTTGCGCACGGTCTCAGGCATTTCATTGAGGTATCTCTCCAACTCCTCAGGGCCTGCCGCGGCTTTCGCGTGCCGCACGACGATGCACATTCCAACGACGCGGCTATGCACATGCAGGCCCTCATCGATCAGTTTTGTCCAGAGGCGCATCATCGCTTTGTCGTAGGCGCTGTCGGGCCGCAATGGAAGCTCCGGAAATGCGTCGTCCAGGTACTCGAGGATAACCTGCGATTCACGGATCGCCTTGCCGTCATGCACCAGCGTAGGGACGATGCCACGCGGATTGATTTTCAGATACTCCGGCGAAAAGTGCTCGCGTTTCGCGACCGATGTATCGAGGTGATGACTTTTCCACTCGAGCTTCTTTTCAGCCAGCGCAATTCGTATTTTTTGCGCCGCGGTCGAATGGTCGTAATGATAGAGTTCCAGCATAGCGTTGGTTCCAGTCCTCATGCAGTGCCAATGCTTGCTGGTAGCACTAACACGAAATTGGGCTCCAGCAAACGTCAATTGAGGTCAGACGGCTGCGCAGAGGGCGAAATCCGGATGACGGACGCGCTTGCAGAGCGCGAATCTCATATGCTATGTTATCAGAGTCCTGCAAACGTTTGCACTGTATAGACAAACGATTGCAGCTGTTTGTACAACAGAAGCATCGGCAAGCTAAAGATGTCTGTACTCACTCAATATCGGGGGCAAGAACTAATGAACAGTGACTTGAGATTATTTTCAAGAGCAACGCGGGCAGTTTTCACGGTGGGGGCGCTCATTGGCAGCGTTTTCCTGTTTTCGCCTACGTCGGCCGTAGCACAGGATGACGATGAGAGAAGTGCATCGGCTGACGCTCTGTTAGACGAAATCACCGTATCGGCTCGACGGCGAGAGGAGCGACTGCTCGACCAGCCAATGTCGATCGCGGCTATTACTGGTGAGCAGATGCAGGTGCAAGGCATTTACAGCATCGACCAGGCCAGCAAGTTCGTACCGAACGTTACACTGACGAATGATGACCGTGCCAACAACACACGCGTCGTGATCCGCGGCATCGGTGGCGGTTTTCCGGATCCTGTATTCGTCTTTGGCTCCGGCATGTATATCGACGGCCACTATGTTCCGACTTCGCTGGGCGGCTATATGAGCACAGTCGATATCGAGCGCATCGAGTTGTTGCGTGGTCCACAGGGAACTCTGTTCGGAAAGAACGTGACAGGTGGCCTCGTTAACATCGTTTCTACCAAGCCACAGCCGGAATTCGATTCCAAACTCACGGTGCGTCTGGCCGGAGATGGTGAACAAGCCATCCGCGGCATGGTTAATGTGCCCTTCAGCGACACGGTTTTCGGCCGCTTCAGCGTGGCGGCGGAAGAATTTGACGGTTATTACTATAACCAGAACCTGAATATTGATTCGGGGTTTAAAGACTCGAAATCGGCGCGCGCCGCGATCAGGGTCCAGCCAAACAATAACTGGACAGTAGATGCGACCCTCGCTATCTCGAGGAAAGAAGACGACAACCTCGGTGGGCAGTGTCAGAACACGGCCCGCGATGCTCCGCAGTGGGGTGGCGGCACCGGTAACCTGGAACGTCGGCTTTACACCGGGGCCAGAGAGGACTTCTGGGCTATCTGCGATGCCGATGTTGCAGCAGGAGATTTCGTGCATTCCTCCGACAAAATCACCTACTCCGATGTTGATGAAGAAATCTTCACGTTCGGAGCCACCTGGGATTCCGACGGTGCCCTTGGGCAGTTGGACAATGCGACCGTTAGTCTAAAGGCATCCTACCGCGATATGCAGTACGTCTATTTTGCAGATCGCGATTACAGTTCATGGCCGATCGACTCTATCGGCACCGGCTCGACAAAGGGGCAGAATAACGAGACCTACGGCTTCGAACTGTTGTTCGAAAGCCAGGCAAGTGATCGCCTGCATTTTACGGCGGGTGTGAACTATTTTGACGAGACCGCGTTTAACGGATCGAATACCTGTTACGACCAGTTTGTGGCTGCCGGTGGAGCCGATGACAGGGATATAAACGGCGATGCGAATGATCCGCCGCTTGTCAATGTGACCTGTGTTGATACGGGCCTGCATTTCGAACTGGTGCCGGATAATCCCAATAGCGTCTTCATCGATTCTTCACAGGATGCGGGCTTGTGGCCGT
>Ga0224497_10000420_pt1 | contig 29940 bp, 25 predicted proteins | sample SF_Jul11_sed_USG_4_FD_167970 | JGI IMG/M metagenome (GOLD analysis project Ga0224497, IMG submission 167970) | Sediment microbial communities from San Francisco Bay, California, United States - SF_Jul11_sed_USGS_13 | ecosystem: Environmental > Aquatic > Marine > Sediment | place: USA...
TTGCAAAATCGCGTTGGAATATTCGTTGAACAGGTCGACGCCTTCGTGGGGATCGAATATTTTCAGCGCCTCGAGAGTTTCGAGGATCTGGTCGACGCGAATGCGTTCGCTCAGTGTGGGCGCCCCATCGGCGGCCGCGGCCAGAGCGCACGCGGCCATGGACGCTTTCAGGAACGGCCGCTTTCGAAGGCGCTCGACTTCGAGCTGATAGTCATCCAGAAGGCTTGCGAGAAATCCGGACATACAACTAGTCGTCTTTATTTAGGCTAATGCCACTATGATAACCGCAAGTCGCCGCGCCTGGAATAATCGAGCAGCAGCGTTTTACGGCCTCTTAACGCCATCAATGCGTTAGACACCCTGCAGCAACCGAGGTTTCGCCCCGAGCACGATAAGTCATGGACCAAATTCTTACTACGCCGGTAACCGAGCCGTCCACCTGGACAGCGGAAAAGTTTTACGAAGACGATTCCTGGATATCGACGTGACGCAGCCAGAGATTGCGGGGCTCGAATCTGCAACGGAAACGGTATACGCCCTCGGTCTAGGGCCGTGCGAATTTGATTCCGAAGCATTTCCATTACCGGCTTTTGCGGGCCGGCTTGCGGCAGTTCGCGACGAGTTGGAAAACGGACGCGGTTTCGTATTACTCCGCGGACTGTCCGTGGACAGGCTCGAGTACGACCATTTGCTGCTGCTTTACTCCGGTATCGGAGCGCATCTTGGCCGGGTGATTACCCAGAACAGCCGAGGCGATCGAATCGTCAGGGTGACGGTTCGCGGGGACGATTACGCCACCACCGGCGTGCGCGGCCACGGGAGCCGGGCGGCCATTCGCCCCCACGGCGACAGCGCCGATCTGGTCGGCTTGCTGTGCGTGGAAACGGCCGCTCGAGGTGGCAAGAGCATCATCGCCAGCGCCATGACAATCTACAACGAAATCCTTGCGCACCATCCAGAATATCTCGAAGTGCTGTGCGGAGAGTTTCGCATCAATCTCGCCGGCAAAGGCCGTACCGGGCGCGCGGACGAGCTCAGTCATCGGCGCATTCCGGTGTTCAGCTATTATCGCGGGCGTTTGAGCTGCCGCTTCAATCAAAAGCAGATCGAGGATGCGGCGGCCATAATGGATGCGCCGTTAACCAGGCTGGAACGAGAAGCGATCGAATGCGTCAGCGTGCTCGCGCTTAGACCTGATATTCGATTCGACATGCGCTTCGAAACCGGCGATCTGCAGCTGCTGAACAACCACTGCATACTTCACGCCCGCGAAGCTTACGAGGACGACCCGGCCGGGAAACGACGGCGGTTGCTGCTGAGGATGTGGATAAATCTCCTGGATGGCCGGTGACTGGCGCCGGAATTCGCGGACCGGCTGAATACGGGGCCCAAGGGTGAGGTAGCGGTGCAAAAGCCCCGCCCGCCGGGCGACTAGGCAAGCGTCCTGTAGGGCTAAAAGTTTTCTCAAAACGGCCGATAACTTGGTTTAGGACGGCGGACCCGCTACCGGAATTTTTGATTGTGACGGCGGTCAAATCCGGTGCTCTGAGACAGGCTATTTGCTTGAATTCAGGGCGTGTTGGCACCATATTGAGGTGTAATATGAACAATACCGCCAAGTTTCATATCGGTCAGATTGTGCGCCATCGGCACTACCCGTTCCGTGGCGTGATCTTCGACGTGGACCCGGAGTTCAGCAGCTCCGAGGAATGGTGGTTGTCTATTCCCGAGAATATCCGGCCCCGAAAGGACCAGCCGTTTTATCATCTTCTCGCTGAAAACGAAGAAACGAGCTACATCGCTTACGTTTCGGAGCAAAACCTTCAGGCCGATGATTCCGGCGAACCGGTGGGGCACCCTCAGGTAGACGAGTTCTTCAGCGACCTCAGAGACGGCGTATACACCGTTCCCCGAAGCCACGCGCATTAACCGGCTGCCCGTCCAGGCGGCGAAATTCTGACCGACTGATCACGCGCCGCGGATGCGGGGCGTTTCTGGCTGCCTGCAGCGCACTCTGCGCGAACGATTCCTTCAGCGAAACGCGCTCAGCAACAGACCGGTGTCTTCTTCGGGAACAAGAGCCCAGATGCGGCGCAATCGCTTCGGAGGATATTGCTCCAGCGCCAGACGAAGCAGCCCGGCAAATCGCACCGTGGACATGTTGCCGTGCAGCGAACCCAGAACCGGCAGGCAAAGAGAGGCCAGTTTGCGGCGCTCGGTTTCCTGCAACAGACCGGATATCGCGCGCCCGATCCACGCCTCATTCCAGGTGGGGGTTTGCTCGATGTCGTGGATGATGGCCAGCAGGCGTACCGGCGATTTGCCCTGGATCACGACGCTGCCGGGTTCGGCGGGCTCGAAGGCCGCCATGTCCTCCACCAGCTTGCCGAAGGTTTGGCCAGGGGCGCGAATTTCCGCTCGCGCGCTCATGAGAAGGTTGGTGTCTTCTTCCAGCGCCACCGCGGCAATGGGAAACGGGGCGCGGCCTTCTGGCGCGGCAGCGATGTGGACTCCGCAAAAAACAAGCGCGCGTCCGAAATCGTCCGATATAAGCTGAAGCCGGGGCACCCGCTGTTTCCCCCAACGCGTTATAGCGTTGCTTGCTTAGAACTGCCCATAGTTTAGATCAACCCAGGGTGCCGGTTAATGAGGCCCGCCACCGGCGCGTCCCGCCGGTCGGACTTGCGCCCTGGTCGACTTCCGCCTTTACACTAGCAGGCTGGCGAAAAACTCAGTTTTTCTCCAGCCTGTGTGCGGCATAGGGACGTGCCGCCATTTTCGACGACTGCAAGTCGTTGAAAATGAAGCAAGCCGGAAATCGTATTTTCGGCGCAGCGCGATGAAAAAGAGCATGGATGCGCTTTTTCACCATCCTGCTAGCGACCTCTGGATGCGCGGCGCGAACATGAGGCCGCTGGTACAGTGGGCCTGCTCTCGTAGGTGGAGGCAGTCTTGCTCGCGATTACTCAGACCGTTTTAACCAGCCTGATAAACATAAGGACGATCCCGTGGCTAAAGCAAAGTATGTTTTTCTCAATAATGAAATAGTCCCCTGGGACGAAGCCAAGGTGCACGTGGGCACGGTGGCGTTCAAGTTTGGCACCGCGGTCTTCGAGGGCCTGCGCGGCTACTGGAACGACGACGAGCAACAAATGTATTTGCTGCTACTGGATGCCCACATGCGACGGCTGGCTTTTTCCCAGCGATTCATGCGCTTCGAAGATCCCGTCGATCCTGCGTGGGTGGCCGAAAAGACCCTCGAGCTCCTGCGCGCCAATGAATTCCGGGAGGGCGTGCACATCCTGACCACCGTTTTTGTCGACGCATTCGGCCCGCCCGCTACCAGCGGCCCCGTCGGACTTGCCATCACCGCAGCGCCTAGGACCGATCCGAAAATGCGGGAGCAAGGCTGCACCGCCCAAGTGAGCTCCTGGCAGCGGGTGCCGGACGTGGCCATGCCCATGAGGGTCAAGTGCAACGCCAATTACCAGAACGGTCGCCTCGCTTCGCTGCAGGCCAAGGCGGACGGCTACGACACGGCTATCCTTCTGAATGGCCGGGGCAAGATTTCCGAGGGGCCGTCCATGTGTTTTTTCATGATTCGGGACGGCAAGGCGGTGACGCCGACGGTGACCAGCGACATTTTGGAAAGCATCACGCGAAAAGCGGTAATTGAGCTGTTGAGAACGCATCTGAAGATAGAGGTGGAGGAGCGGGACATCGACCGCAGCGAGCTTCCCGCGGCGGAAGAGGCGTTTTTTTGCGGCACCGCATGGGAAGTCACGCCAATCGTGTCCATTGACCGTCTGGCCGTCGGGGACGGAAAGGTCGGCCCGATGGTGCGCAAGCTGCAGCAGCTCTACGCCGACGTGGCCAGCGGCGAGTTGCCGGACTATCCGGAGTGGCGCACGCCGGTTTATCCGGGGTGAATTTCGCCCCAGGGGCCGCTGCGTTTTACATTCGGCAGCCGGTTTCCGGCTGGTCCGCGCCCAGGGTATCCAGATTGTTCTTCTGGTGAAGGAAGCCTTCGATGGGCGCGCGTTCGATGACGGCATTTTCTGTGTGCAACAGTATGGGCTGTCGCAGCTGGTGGTCCCACGGCCGGAAGTTTGCCGGCGCTCCTTTGTATATGTCGAATGTGAAATCGTCCGAGATGAGGAAGTCCCGTAGCGTCGCGACGTCCGTCGACTTCGTCCTCACCACCGCCTCAATGACCGAGCGCACCGCGGCCCAGGCGGCATAGTCCGTCGACTGCATCTTGCGTTTGGCGATTCGATCGAAGCGCTGGTTGAGCTGCGGCGCTCCGTGGCGCTCCCAGGTCCAGTGCCAGGCACTTGCGCCCAGGCCGTCGCTGCCGATAACCGGACGGGGATTACGCACGTTGTAGGGGACGTAACGGCCGAACTCGCCGACGCTGTCGGCAAGAAAGACAACGTCGTAATCTTTGCCGCTGGTGAGCAGGGCGATGTTGTTCTGATCCCTTCGGCGGGGATCGGTGCTGAGCTCGAAGTCGCGCTCGCCGACGATGCGCAGTCGGAACTTGTTTGCTGATCGTTTGAAGGCCGCGCTCAGCTCCCGGTCCAAAGGCTCCTCGCCGACAAGCATCAGCACTTTGTTCCAGTTTTTCTTGAACAGGAACTGAGCCAAGGCGTCCATGATCATGGCGCGGCTTGGCAGTGTGTGGAACAACCCGGCGGCGCAGTCGGCGCCCCGCAGCCGGTCGTCCGCATGACGGACATTAAAAAATATCAGATCCCGTCGTGAGAGCGCGGGTTTCAGCGCTTCGAAATCGGCCTGCGGCAAATCGAGTTGAAAGACCTTCGCCCCGGCGTCGCGGAGCGCCTCTATGGCATGTATTGGATCCTCGCCGGCCTCAAGCGTGCGTTCCTTGAGCTCAAAGCGCAGGTCGAGCAGGCGACCAAGTATGCGGCCTTCGCTCAAGGCGGTTTTCGCGCCGTCTAGGGGCCGGTGGCGATCCCGAAGCGTCAGGCCCGTATACGCCCGATGCGGAAGGTAAAATGGATCTTCAGCCCGCTGAATGTAAACAAAGGTAAAAACGTTTTGCGCAAGCGCCGCTTCGCTTAACGCAACAAGGAATAACAAGACGAGCACAACGCCCGGGTATCTAATGGTCATCTATCAGGATCCCGTACGGTACCTGACCCACCGGAATCGAGGTGATTACCTTGAGCGACTCGGTGTCGATGATGGAGATATCGTCCGAAAGACCGTTGGCCACGTAGAGCTTTTTCTCGTCGTGGGTGAGGGCAAGGCCCCAGGGCCGCTTGCCGACAAGAATGTACCCGAGCACCTTTCGCGTCTTCACGTCTGCCACGGCCACGTGATTGGCGCGCCCCAGCGCCACGTAGGCGCGGGCGCCGTCCTTGGTGATCAGCAGATCCACCGGAGTGACCTCTTCCTTGCGAAAGCCGGTGGGCAGAAAGGTGATGTCGCCGATTAGCTTGAGGGTATCGAGGCTGATGATGTCGACGATGCCGGCGAGCTCGGCAGACACCCATAGCTCCTTCTCGTCCGGGGTGAGGGCGAAACGTCGCGGGCGCGTGTCGACAAGTATGTCCTTGATCACCTTGCCCTGGAGGGTGTCGATGACGTGCACCAGATTCGCCGCCTCGGAAGCGACAAAAACCAGGCGGCCGTCTGAGGTGAAAAGAACGCCTTCCGGCTCTTCCCCGGTCTCGTAAGCCGCCAGCATCTCCCCGCTTTCCACGTCGAATACGCTGGCGCTGGCGTCTTCTTCATTGGAAACGTACAGGTGTCGCCCGTTGGGATGCAGGTCGAAGGTTTCAGGCTCCTCTACGCCGCGGATGCGCTTGACCAGCTTCTGGGTTTCCACGTCGTAGACGACGATGAGGGAATCGTCAGCGCAGCCGACAAAGAACTGGGTGCGGTCGTGGCTGAAATGCATGCCACGTGGACGCGCGCAGGTATCGATTTCCCGTACCACCTTGTCGTTTCGGTCGAGCACCGTGATGGTGCTGCTCTTTTCGTTGCTGACGAAAATGAGCCCCGTATCCTTTGCCGCGGCTAAGTGGGGGAACGCAAGGTATGCCACCGCCAGCAGAAGACCGTTGGACTTCGAAAAGCTATCGGAAAAGTTTTTTCCTTTCTTTGTCGCAAACATGATTTGCCCCGGCGCTTGTATATTGTTCTCGAATACCCGTGTTTCGCTCAGGCGGGCGCGCGCCGCGCCATTCCTTTTTTAGCGTCGTAGCCGAAGACGGCGAGGGCAAAGAATACGATTGCGCAGAGCACCACCACCAGCAGCGCTTCAACGTTGAGCTTGAGGTAGAGGGCGTGGCGCGCGGCTTCGACGACGTAGGTGAACGGGTTCAGCACACAGATTTGGTAGATGACCTCGCTGGACTCGCGCATGCGCCACAGCGGATATAGCGCCGACGAAAGGAAAAACATGGGAAAGATGACGAAATTCATGATTCCGGCAAAGTTCTCCAGCTGCCGGATGGTGGAAGACAACAGCATGCCCAGGGCGCCCAGCATGAGCCCGCTCACGATAAGCACCGGAAGGATCGCGAGCCAGCCCAACAGCGGTACGTCGACGATGACCAGCTCGGCGATGATCAGAAACGCATAGACCTGCAACAGCGAAACCAGAGTGCCGGCGATGAGCTTGCAAAACAGCAAATACCACCTGGGCAATGGGGTGGTCAGCAGTACCCGCATGCTGCCCATTTCCCGGTCGTAAACCAGGCTGAGCGAGCTCTGCATGCCGTTGAAGAGCTGGATCATCGCCATAAGGCCGGGGACGATGTAGGTCTCATAAGTGATGTAGGTGTCGTAAGGCGGCGTGATGGAAACGCCGAGAATGGAGCGAAAACCCGCGGCGAAAATGAGCAGCCAGATGAGGGGTCGCACCAGCGCGGCGATAAAGCGCTCCCGCTGGTGCACGAAGCGCAGCCCTTCCCGCCAAATCACGCCCTTCAGACAAATCAGGTAATGGGTGCTCGCCGCGGTCATGGTGCAGCAGCCTCGGCGCTGGCCGGAGATTGCCGGGGCGCCGTCAGCGCGGCGAAGGCGGCGTTTACATCGGCGCTGCCGGTGTTTGCCAAGACTTCCCGGACGGCGCCCGCCGCGCGCACCTGACCTTGATGCAGCACCACCAGATCGTCCTCCGGCCAAACTTCGTCCACCAGGTGCGTTGCCCAGAGAACGGTCAGGCGTGACTCTATGCAAAGCTCGTGGACGTGATCCACCAGCGCCGCGCGGGACGGCACGTCGAGTCCCACGGTGGGCTCGTCCAGCAGCAGTAGACTCGGCTCGCACAGCATCGTCCGGGCGATCTCCAGCCGCCGCCGGTGGCCGCCGTTTAGATCGCGCGCTTTTTCCCTTTCGCGACCGTTGAGCCCCATGCGCTGGAGGCAATCCGCCGCGCGCCGTTTGCACGCCTTGCCGGATAAACCGCGAAGAGCGCCGAAGTACGTCATGTTCTGTGCCACCGACAGGTCGAGATCCAGTGTCGGCTGCTGAAACACGATGCCCATTTGTAACAGCGCGGCGCGGGGCGCCTCCGACAATTCGAACCCAAGTACCCGGATGCGTCCGTTGCGGCTGGCAATAAGCCCGCAAAGCAGCGAGAACAGCGTGGACTTGCCGGCGCCATTGGGACCCAGGACGGCGGTAAAGCGACCCCGGCGAATTGAAAGCGAGACGCCGTCCAGGGCCTTTTTTGCCCCATAGGCATAGTGGAGATCTTCGATCTCGATGCCGGCCCCGTCGAGGGTCGTTTCCACCCCTCATCGCTCCTTTGGCAATGAAGAAGTGATGGTAACGGAAGCGTTGGCGTATTCGGAGCTTCTTCGACCGAGGAAAGGCCGTCTGCGCCTCGCATAGCTAAGATCTTGATTTGGCAAGAACGACCGCGGCCGCATCTGGAAAGGTTGGGAGGGCAGTCAAAGACTTACCGCGATCCCCGCCAAGCGCAGAAGCGCCCGGGCCTCCCCTAGCGTCACGGGGAGCTGCAGACATTTGCCCGGGGAATTGACTTCCGGGCGGGGAAATGGAATAGAATGTGCCGTCCGTTTCGGATAGTGATAATTCCAACATTCAATGAGGAGATGGTAATGAAGACGTGGACCCGTCCGGTGATCGTGGAACTTCAGGTTGGCATGGAAATCAACTGCTACGTTTGCGCCGAGCTCTGATTTTCGTCCCAACGTTTAGATTCCGGTCCTCCACGCCTGAGGAGTGATCCGGATCCTCGTGTTGGGAGCCGCCGCGGGCGGCGGCTTCCCCCAGTGGAACAGCAATAGCGAAGCCTGCCGCCGAGCGCGCAGCGGGGAAGCTGCTGCGTCCCCCGCAACCCAAGCCTCCATCGCCATCAGCGCGGACGGTTTGAATTGGTTCATCGTTAACGCCGCGCCTGATCTGCGCGAGCAGATCAACCGGGAGGCGAGCCTCCACCCCAGAGACGGCCTGCGCTCTTCGCCCATCGCCGGCGTGGTGCTCACCAACGGCGACATCGACGCCGTCGCCGGGCTTTTGCACCTGCGCGAGCGCACCCCTTTCGTCATCTATGCCCACCCGAGGATCTTCAGCGTCCTGGACGAGAACCCGATCTTCCGCGTGCTGGCCGCCGACGTGGTGAAACGGCAGCGTTTCCATCTTAACGAGCCCTTTGCCTTGCGCGACCATGCTGGAAAGGAAAGCGGGCTAGAGGTGACGCCATTTGCCGTGCCGGGTAAGGTCGCTCTGTACAAGGAAGACCAGCAAAAAGGCGCGGATTTCGGTACCGTGGAGGGCGACACCATCGGACTCGAATTCATCGACGGAAGCGGCACCAGAATGCTTTACATCGCCAACTGCGCGGGCGTCACAGACGCATTGAAGTTACGCGTGGACGGCGCAGACTTGCTTTTCTTTGACGGCACCCTGTGGCGGGACGACGAGATGATCACGAGCGGTGAGGGACAGAAGACCGGACAGCGCATGGGGCACGTTTCCATGTCCGGGGAGACAGGCGCCATGGCGTCGCTTCAAGGAGTCGACGTCCGGCGCAGGGTGTTCATCCATATCAACAACACCAACCCGGCACTGCTTTCCGATTCTGCCGAACGACGGCAGCTTGAATCGGCCGGGTGGACCGTTGCCTACGACGGCATGAGCGTCGAGCTGCCGTGAGTCTGGATTCGCCTAAGGCGCTGGAAACTCGCTTGCGCCGTATCGGCGCTGAGCGCTATCACGACAAGCATCCGTTTCACGCGCTCATGCGCGACGGCAAGCTGAGCAAAGGCCAGATCCAAGCCTGGGGGCTGAATCGCTATTACTACCAGAGCCGCATCCCGATCAAAGATTCCGTGATCATGTCGCGCATGACCGACGTGGAAACGCGGCGCATCTGGTCACAGCGGGTGCTGGATCACGATGGCAGTCACGAGGGCCAGGGCGGCATTCGCAAATGGCTGCATTTGTGCGAGCGCCTCGGTCTCGATAAGGATTACGTCGTTTCCGAAGAGGGCATTCTGCCGTCCACTCGGTTCGCTGTAGACGCCTACGTTAACTTCGTCCGCGAGCGATCGCTGCTGGAAGCCATCGCGTCTTCGCTCACCGAGATGTTTGCGCCGTCAATCATCGCCGAGCGCACCTCCTCGATGCTGGCGCAGTACGAGTTCGTCGACGAGGATACCTTGAGCTACTTCACGGCTCGTTTGAGCCAGGCGCCGCGGGACGCGGACTTTGCCCTCGACTATGTTAAGCGCAACGCGAGCACGCCTGAGCTGCGCGAAGCCGTCTGTCAGGCGCTGCTGTTCAAGACAGATATTCTCTGGGCCCAGCTGGATGCGCTTTACCTGGCGTACGTGGACCCGAAGATGCCGCCACCGGGCGCTTTTATCCCCAAAGCCGCCTGAGAGGATCCAACGAATGGCCAAAGGTGACCATTTGAAACTTACTTTCCGCCCGGAGCTAGCGGACTTCGTGCGCCTTCAACACGACAACGCGCGGGATCGCTGGGTGCTGCAGGCACCGGAACGGGTGCTGGTGCTGGACACGACCGGCAAAGAGATCGTTGACCGCTTTGACGGTAAGACCAGCCTGGATGAGATAATCCAGGCTCTGGTCGCCGAGTACGACGCGCCCCGCGACGTCATCGACCACGACGTCCGCGCTGTCGTGGGGCTGCTGGAGGAAAAGCGCTTTCTGCGCGCCGAGGCGGATAATGGCAAAGACTGAGGTACAGACTGCAAAACCCTCGCTGGAGTCGCCGCTGGCGATGCTGGCGGAGCTGACCCACCGCTGCCCCCTGCAGTGCCCTTACTGTTCAAACCCCACGGCGCTTTCGCCGCGAAGCGACGAGCTCAACGCCGCGGAGTGGGCGAAAGTCCTGAGCCAGGCGGCGGCGCTCGGCGTGCTCCAGGTGCACCTTTCCGGCGGCGAGCCGACGGCGAGAAAAGATCTGGCGGAGATCATTGCGGCCGCTAGAAAAGCCGGTATCTACACCAATCTCATCACCTCAGGCGTGCTGCTCTCCCACAAGCGTCTGGAACAATATCAAGATGCCGGTCTCGATCACGTGCAGATCAGCATTCAGGACAGCGACGCGGAGAACGCCGACCATATCGGCAATTACGCCAACGGCCACGCGCGCAAGCTCGAAGCCGCGCGAATGGTGCGCGCCCTTGGCTTACCACTCACCATCAATGCGGTGGTGCACCGGCAGAATCTGGATCATCTGTCGGAGATCATTGCCCTCGCTGACGCCCTTGATGCGCAGCGGTTGGAAATTGCCAACGTCCAGTACTACGGCTGGGCGCTCAAAAACCGTACCGCTCTCATGCCGACCCGGGAGCAGGTGGAGCGCGCCACCGCCGTGGCGACTGCTGCAATCGAGGAGTACCGGGGCCGGATGGCTATCGATTACGTGGTGCCGGACTACTACGCCCGGCGCCCCAAGCGCTGCATGGACGGCTGGGGCAGCCGCTACTTTGCGGTATCTCCGCGCGGCCTTGTGCTCCCCTGTCACGCCGCGGAGACCATCACCGGCATGGCCTTTTCCTCGGTGCGGGACCATTCACTCGAATGGATCTGGCGAGATGACCCGGCTTTCAACCGCTTCCGCGGCACCGGCTGGATGCCCGAGCCGTGCCGCAGCTGCGCCTTTAAAGAGAAGGACTTAGGCGGCTGCCGCTGCCAGGCCTTTGCACTCACCGGCGATGCGGCCGCCACCGACCCCGTGTGTGAATTTTCGCCCCGCCACGAGGAGGTGGCGGCGCTGGTGGCTGCGGATTCCGCCTTAATCGCCCCCCCTGGGTACCTCTACCGCCACTGAGGGTAGAAGCGCGGGCACGTTGGCAAAAGCCCCCGTTGGCGGTACTCTAGCTCCCGCCCCGGTGCCCTCCATCGTGGGCACCAACTCAAAACAAACACGACTGTTACGACACCGCCCAAGGGAGAGATTCCAATGAATTGCCGAGCTTTTTCTTTCACCCATGCCGTCGGCGCTTTGCTGAGCGCTGCGTTACTGGCGATCACGCCCCACTCAAACGCACAAGAGACCTCAAGCGGCACGTTATACGGCGACATGATGAGCGTGACGCAGGACATGCTCGACCGCTCAGCCGGGGACGGAAATAACTTCCTGCACACCAACGGCAACTACGAGCAGACGCGTTATTACCCGAACCGCCAGATCAACATTTCCAACGTCAACAAGCTTCGGCCCGCGTGGATTTTCCAGACCGAAGTCGTGGAAACCATGGAAACGTCGCCCATCGTGGTCAACGGCATCATGTACGCGACCACGGCCTTCAACCACGTGTATGCGCTGAACGCCGAGACCGGTCAACAGATCTGGCATTACAAGCACAAGATGGGGCCGATCACCACCTACTGCTGCGGCCCCAACAACCGCGGCGTGGCCGTCTACCGCGACATGGTGTACATGGGCACGCTCGACGCAAAGCTTGTGGCCCTCGACGCCAAGACCGGAAAGGTCATCTGGGAAACCCAGATCGCCGATCCGGAGCTGGGCTACAGCGAGACCATGGCGCCGACAGCGGTGAAAGGAAAGATCCTCATCGGTACCAACGGCGGCGAGTACGGTATACGCGGCTTCGTCAAGGCCTACGATTGGAAGTCGGGCAAGCTGCTGTGGACCTTCAACACCATCCCGGAAAATTCCGTAGGCGTATGGGCCAAAACCGACGCCACCGGGCGCGACATGCTGCGGGACATTTCCTTGGAGAAGGCCGATCTGGCGAAGCAGGGCGATCCCTATAAAACCCTCGGCGGCGGCGTGTGGCAGAACCCCGCCGTGGACCTGGAGATGAACCGCATCTTTTTCGTCGTCGGCAATCCTTCTCCGGATCTGGACGGATCCTTGAGACCGGGAGACAACCTGTATACCGATTCACTGGTTTCGGTGGATCTGGATACCGGCAAGTATGTCTGTCATTTCCAGTACGTTGCCCACGACGTGTGGGATCTCGACGCAGTCAGCCCGCCGATTCTGACCGACGTGCTGGATAAGAACGGCAAAACGGTGCCGGGACTGCTGCACGCCGGCAAGACCGGCCACGTCTACGTGCACGATCGCCGTGACTGCAAGCTGCTGCGCTTCTCCGAAGCCATGGTGCCGCAGGAGAACATGTGGGTGCTGCCCACCAAGGAAGGCGCGCGCATGCTTCCCGGCGCCAACGGCGGCGTGGAGTGGTCGCCCATGGCGATCAACCCCAACCTGAGGCTGACCTATGCCATCAACCTGCATCAGCCGATGACCTATCACGTGGAGAGCTCACCGTATCCCGAAGGTAAACTCTGGCTCGGCGGCGCTTTCAAGGTCATTCCGAGCGAGGAGCAGTGGGGCAACGTGACCGCGGTGAATTACGATACCGGCAAGATTCGCTGGAAGCTTAAAACAGCAGAGCCAATGATCGGCGGCGTGTTGGCCACGGCCGGCGGACTGGTATTTACCGGCGAAGGCAACGGTCTGTTCAAGGCCTTGGACGCCGAAACCGGCAGCGTGCTGTGGAAGTTTCAGGCGGGCGCCGGTGTCAACGCACCGCCTTCCTCGTACACGGTGAACGGCAAGCAGTACATCGTTGTTGCCGCGGGTGGAAACACCCAGCTCAACTTCAAGCGGGGCAACAACATCATCGCTTTCACCCTTGCTGACTGACGGCACGGCGACGGGGCCGGTAGTTATCGGCCCCGTCGCCACGTCTTTGCACGAGCTCACTATCTGAATGATGTATCCATGGATTCGACGGGCCCTATCTACAGGGCCCGGGGTTCTTCTCGGCCTCGCCCTCATTGCGAACTCAGCTTCCCACGCAAATCCGATCGAAGAAAAGATCGCGCTATGCGTCAGCTGCCACGGCGCCAACGGGCTGCCGAGCGATCCCTCGATCCCCATCATCGCTGGGCAGGAGTTTTACTACCTCTACGTGCAGCTGAAAGACTACAAGGCGGGCCGCAGGGCGAACCCGATCATGGGCGGCATCGTTTCACAGCTGGAAAAGCAGGATATGCAGGCCTTGGCGCAGCATTTCGCCGAGCAGAAATGGCCTTCCGTTCAGGTGACCGCGGACGACGCAACAATTAACAAGGCCCAACAGGCAACGACCGCTGGCCAGTGCGTCCAGTGTCATCTCGGTGGCTACGAAGGCAACAGCCGGGTGCCGAGGCTCGCCGGACAGCAAGTGGGCTACCTCGAAAAAACCATGCTCGATTTCAAAAACAAGGTGCGGCTCAATTCCCCGGCCAAAGGCTCATTGCTGAAGGATTACTCCGATGGAGATATCGCCGCCATGGCGCATTTTCTGGGCGGCCTTTGAGCTTTGCAAAGCAATTAACGGCGGAGTAGGGGTAAAGCTCTCGTCGCGAACGGAGTGATTGGTGATTAGTGATTCGTGATTAGCGGCAGATACGTCCCGTCGGGCGAGTCGCGGACTCACACGCTACGAATCACCAATCACCAATCACAAATCACTATTCACTATTCACTTCCTACTTCATTTGGTGGGCAGCAGCAGCCGCACCGCGTCATTTGCTGCCAGGTCGGCTGCCGTTTTCCCCCCGGCGTCCCGGCGATTGACGTCTGCGCCTGCTTTTAGCAGCACCTGGACCACCTCCGCGTGTCCACGTTCGGCGGCAATCATCAGCGCCGTGCGCCCGCGATCATCGACAAGATCAAGGGTTGCGCCCCGCTCCAGCAGCAGTCCTACGGTGGCCAGACCCTCGGTAACGGGAACGTCGTCGGTGTGGCCCGAGGCCCACATCAGGGCCGTTGAACCGTGATCGTAGCGCTCGTTTACGTTCATGCCCGCATCGAGAAGCATTTTGACGATGCTGGCGTAGCCCTTCGCCGCGGCGTACACCATCGCGCTTTTTCCCGTCGCGTCGCTCGGCTCAATTCGTGCGCCCGCGTCAAGCAACAGCTCAACCATGCGCACGTTGCCGTTATAAGCGGCAGCGATTAAGGGGGAGACCTTGCGTCGGCTCGCCGTGTTCGGGTCGGCGCCGGCCTCCAGCAGGATCTTTGCCGTCCGGCGCCGGTTCATGCTCACCGCCCGCAGCAGCGCCGTGCTGCCGGCGATATTCTGGTGATTCAGGTCGCTCCTCTCTTCGATGAGCAGCTTGACCACGCCGTTCTCTCCGCCGTGAGCGGCGTGAAGAAGTGCGGTATTACCGAAGCGATCACGGGCGCGAACGGAGGCGCCTTCCGAGAGCAGCGCCTTCACCAGCTCGATGCAGCCTCGCTCCGCCGCGTCGAAAAGAAGGAAATTGCGCAGGCGGTCGTTCATCTGGTTTTGATTGACGATGCGCCGCTGGCGCAATTCTTCACACACCACGGACCGGCCGCCGTACTGAGTGGGTACTAGCGAAGTCAGATGTGACGTTTTTGGATAGCCAGGTGGGCTGAGGGCAAGGGTCGATGCCGTCGCCACTAGCAGGGCCATTAGGGCGGAAATCGTCGCGAATCTTTTCAGGGGTTCTGTTCGCTTACTCATGGCGCGCGAGGATACCATTTCGTTCAATTAAACAATGACTCAGGCCGCACGGCCCTCTTGCCTGTGTCAAATTGCTACAGCGCAATATTCGGGTGCTGGAGCCCGACTTTTTTTCCTATCGCCGAGACAGTAAGCTTGAATCTCACCGAAGCGCCGCTTCCGGCGTTCGCGAACCTCCTTAGGAGGACGCGTAATTTTGAACGACAACCGGCAGAAAGAAGAGGTTGCCCGGCGCGTGCGGTTCGCGCTGGACGCGTCAAAGCAGCCCTATGAGATCATGCCCTGCGATCCGGCGCTTGCCGACACCGCGGATTTCTGTGCTCATTACGGCATACCGCCCGCAAACTCGGCGAATACCATTCTAGTGAAGGCGAAATCCGGCGGTGAACGCTTTGTCGCCTGCGTGCTGCTCGCCGACTCGAAGCTGGACGTGAACCGAACGGTGCGAAAACGTCTCGGCGCGCGCCGCGTGTCGTTCGCCTCCGCGGAAGAAACCCATCGTTTAAGCGGAATGGCTATTGGCGGTGTCACTCCCGTGGCGCTGCCTCCGGGACTTCCGCTGTGGGTGGACGCGCGGGTGATGCAAGCCGATTACGTCATACTCGGGGCGGGCGTGCGCGAAGCCAAGGTCAAGGTCAGCCCGGAGCTGTTTCGAACGTTTCCGCAGGCGGAAATCGTGGACGGGCTCGCGATTCCAGTTGATGACGCTTGATTTCAGCTGCAAGAAGTTTTTCGCCTCTGGCGGGGACGGATTTCCAGCGGGTCTATTGAGGAGCATTCATGTCGAAGACAATGATCATCACCGGCGCGTCCCGGGGCATCGGCGCCGCCATTGCGCGGGAGGCCTGGGCCCGGGGTTTTAACCTGGTATTGAACGCGCGCTCGGGAAATGCTCTCAATTCGCTGGCGAAGTCTCTCGATGTCTCAGCTAAGCGCGTTGCTGCGGTCGCCGGAGACGTCAGTGAGAAGGAAGTCTGCAACCGTATAGTGGATACTGCCCTCGAGCGCTTTGGCGGCGTGGACGTGCTGGTCAACAACGCTGGAATACTCGAACCGGTCGGCCCGCTGCACGCGGTGGATGCGAACGAGTGGGTGCAAAATCTCATGGTCAACGTGGCCGGACCGGTTCTGCTCACCCGGTGCGCTTTGGTTTCCCTGCGGCAGCGGCACGGTTGCGTCATCAATATTTCCAGCGGGGCGGCGGTCAAAGCCGTTCGCGGATGGTCCGCCTACTGCACCTCGAAGGCCGCGCTGAACCACTTCAACCGGATGCTCTGTGCAGAGTACCCGGAGATCGTTGCGATCGCCGTTTCTCCGGGCATGACGGCAACGGACATGCAGGCGACGATCCGCGAGCAGGGGGAGGGCCGCATGCCCAAAGACGAGTACCGGCGTTTCGTCGATGCCCACCGAAAGGGCGAGCTGCGGTCTCCGGGGGACGTGGCCCGTGCCATCGTTGCCCTCGGCCGGTATGCGCCGCAGGAGCTGAGTGGGAAGTTCGTCACGGTGGAAGATCCAAGGGTCGAAGCCCTGTTAAAAGCGGTGGCGAGCTGAAAAAAGCGCTCGCGCGAATGCGGCAAAGGGAGTCTGAGCATGAATCAACGCTGGGTTAACCGCCCCGCGGGTTCCACCTGGGGCGATTTCGGCCGCGACGATCAGCTTGGGCGGCTAAACTTGCTGACTCCGAAAAAAGTTCTCGAGGGCGCCGCCGAAGTAAAGGAAGGGCTGAGCTTTTGTCTCAGTCTCCCCCTGGATCTGCCCGGGGGCAACGCCGTCAATCCGAAACGGCACCCGCCGGTTTTCAAGCCGGTGCAGGTGGAGGGCGGCGTCTATTACAACTACGTCTGGAATGACCACGGCCGCGACAACATGGACGTCACCTCGGACGAGGCGGTGATCCTCTACAGCCAGTATTCTACCCAGTGGGACAGCTTCGCCCACGTGGGCATGTTGTTCGACGCCGACGGCGACGGAGTGCCGGAGCCGGTGTACTACAACGGCTACCGGGCCTACGAGCACGTCGGGGGTCCCAAAGGGTCCGGGGGGATCGGGACTAAAGCCCTGGGAGTAGAGAACATGGCAGAAACCGGAGTCCAGGGGCGCGGCGTGCTGGTGGACCTGCACCCCCATTTCGGAGACGAGCGAGTAGTCGTAAATTACGCCATGCTCAGGGACGTTTTCAAACAAGACAACATAGTCGTCGAGCTAGGGGACATGTTCTTGTTCCACACCGGCTGGGACAACATGATCTTGGAAATGGGCGGCGACCCTGACGCCGAAAAATTGCACGCGTCTTGCGCGGTGCTCGACGGCTTCGATCCCAAGCTGCTCCAATGGATCACGGACAGCGGTATCGTCATCATCGCCACCGATAACATGGGGGTGGAGGATTCCCGCGGATTCGGCCACACGCAGGGCGGTCCGTCGCGCCTTCCGCTGCACCGCCACTGTCTGTTTCGTTTGGGCGTGCACTTGGGCGAGCTGTGGTATCTCTCCGAGCTCGCCGCCGCGCTCAAACAGCGCAATCGGTCGCGTTTCCTCTTGACCGCGCCGCCGCTACGCATGCCCGGCGCCGTTGGATCGCCGGCGACGCCAGTGGCCACCCTGTGAGCGCGAATTCTTCCCCGGTGTGGCGATCGCTGCTCTACGTTCCGGCGAACAATCAACGCTTTATTGACAAAGCCCACACTCGCGACGCCGACGGCCTGATCCTGGATCTGGAGGACAGCGTGCCACCCGGCGAGCGGCATGCTGCCCGGGCGGGGCTCAAAGATTCCGTTCAAAGCGTTGGCTCCGGTCACAGCGATGTGTTGGTGCGGGTCAACGCGGGGCCGCCGGACGCAGACGCGGACCTCGACGCCGCGGTCATACCCGGCGTCACCGCGCTGGTGGTGCCCAAGACCGAATCGCCGGGGCAAATTGCCGCCATTTCGAAAAAGGTCGCGGCGCTGGAGTCGGCACGGGGACTGGAAGCAGGAGGCATCCGCTTTCTCGTACTCATCGAGTCGCCGGAGGGCCTGCTCAACGCCCGGGATGTAGCGCGCGCCGATCCGCGCGTCGTCGCGCTCACTCTCGGCAGCGAGGACTTTGCGGCTGAAACCGGCATGCAGCCCAACGAAGACAATCTTTTGCTGCCAAAGCAGATGACGCTGTTTGCGGCCCGCGCCGCCCGGGTCATGCCGCTGGGTCTGGTAGGAAGCATCGTCGCGTATCAGGACATCGAAGCCCTGGAACGCATCGCCCTTCGATCCCGTGCGCTGGGATTCGAAGGCGCTTCCTGCATCCATCCGAGCGCGGTGCCGGTTTTGAACGACGCGTTTACTCCCAGCCATTTCGACGTGGATAAGTCTAAGCGCATCGTCTCCGCCAGCGAGCAGGCAGCGGCGGAGGGCCGCGGGGCGTTCGAGCTGGATGGAAGGATGGTGGACGCGCCGGTGGTGACGCGGGCCAAGCGCCTGCTTCAAAGAGCCGAAGCTATCGCGTTGCGCCTGAATCGCTCGGCTTGAGTTTTAGCCCCGCAACGACAGCGCCTAAATTTCAGATCCTCGTCTGTATGCTTTGAAGCATTCGTCCTACGTCTGACTATCCCTTATTGACGTCGTGCGACCGCCCCTCCTTTACACGAGAAAATAAAGCTTTTTTCGGTCGTGGTGCTGGACTTGCGTGCCTCTCCGCCATGCTGAACCATGAGCGCTCTCCGGAGGATTTGTGCACGCGCTTCTCGAATTTCTCGACAACGACACCACCTTCGTCACCGTCAACCGCCGGCTCGCGCGGGCGGTGACCGAGGCGTACGCAGAGCGCCAAGTCGCCGAGGGCGAGCGCGCCTGGCGAACACCGGACGTGATTCCATTTTCCGCCTGGGTCGAACGCAGCTGGCGCACATGCGTGGAGCATCGCACGGAAGCTCATGTCTCACTCTTGCGTTCCTCGCAACAGCGCATGCTGTGGGAGCAGGTGATCCGGCAGCACGCGCCTCCGGGCGACGATCAGGACGCGCCGCTGGCGGCGAGCGCCGCCGCGCGAAGTGCTCGCGAAGCATACGCGCTCATAAACGCATGGCGCATTTCCGTCGAGGCGCCGGAGTTTGGCTTCAGCCCCGAATCGCGGGCCTTTCGCACCTGGGCACGGGCGTTCGATGCGCAGTGCGCCAACGGCGGATGGATCGATCCCGGGCGTGCGGCGTGCAGCCTGGCGGACAGCGCCGGTATCCAGGCGGCGGGCCTCCGCCGGCGCGCGGTATTCGCCGGCTTCGATCTCATGACGCCGCAGCAGCAAGCGATCCGTGCCGCCCTTGGTCGATGCGGGGTCGAAGTTATCGATGCGGCGCCGCCGCAACGCCAAGCCCAGGTCTCCCATCGCGCTTTCGACGATCCCGCCGGCGAGCTTAGGGCCGCTGCGTTATGGGCGCGAGAAAAGCTGATACAGGGGCCGCAGACCCGCATCGGCATCGTCGTGCCGGAGCTTCATCGAATGCGCCCGATGGTGGAGCGCATTTTCGACGAGCTGCTGACGCCGGGCGCCGCCATGCCGGAGCAGGGCGCCGTCGGGCGGCAGTTCAATCTGTCCTACGGCGAGCCGGTGTCGCGGGTCCCCTTGGTCGGCGATGGGCTGATCGCGCTGAAACTGAGCGGCAGGCGCGTGGAGCTGGCGGAGGCCGGACGGCTGTTGCGCTCCCCGTACTTCGCCGGCGGCAATACCGGTTTTCCGCGTCGCGCCCGGGTTGACGCGGATTTGAGAGATAGCGGCGAACCTGAGGTGAGCCTCGACCTTCTGCTCGCCCGCTGCGGGCGGGACGAAGACCTGAGATCCACCCTGCAGAATCTTGTTGTCCTGCGCAGTGGCGTTCCCTGTAGCCAGCCGCTTAAGACCTGGTCGGCGTTTTTCTCCGGCTGGCTTTCGCAATTCGGCTGGCCGGGGGAGCGGAGCCCGGACAGCGGGGAATTCCAGGCCGTGGAGACCTTCCGTGGACTGCTGGACGAGTTTGCAGGCATGGGCGCGGTAGCGGGCCCGGTGGGGCTCGACCGGGCCCTGTCGCTTTTTCTGAAGCTCGCCGACGAGCAGCTGTTCCAGCCGCGGTCAGGACCGGTGCCGGTACAGATCCTCGGCGTGTTGGAGACCGCGGGCTTGGTCTTCGACGGTCTTTGGATCACCGGTCTTCACGATGGCAGCTGGCCGCCGGCGCCAGAGCCCGATCCATTCGTGCCGATTTCGCTTCAGCGCGGCGCGGGTGTGCTGACGGCGTCGCCGGAAGGCCAGCTGAGCCTGGCAAAGATGCGCCTCGAGGCCTGGCTGCGTGCCGCGGACCAGGTGGTTTTGAGCTACCCGAAGTACGACCAGGACGAGCCGCTCCGGCCCAGCCCGCTCATGGGCGGGGCGGCGTTCGAGCATGCGGCTGGCGAGGGCTCGACCACGGTAGATTTCAGCGAACGCCTCAATCGCGAGGGCGTTTTACTGGAGGCGGTTAGCGATGAGAGGGCGCCGGCCTTGGCCGAGACCCGCGTCAGTCGCGGCGGGGCGGCCGTGCTTCGCGATCAGGCGGCGTGTCCGTTTCGCGCATTCGCCCGCTGGCGTCTCGACGCCAAAGGGGTGCCCATCGCCGCCTCGCCTATGGATGTGCGCATTCGCGGCAATCTGGTGCACGCCGTGCTCAACGCTCTTTGGTCGAAGGTAGACGGCCTGGAAAAATTGAACCTCCTGCCGCTTCAGGAGCTTCTTCAGCGAATTTCCGCCGCCGTGGATCAGGCGCTGGAGCGGGAGAGGCGGGCGCGTCCGGAAACGCTCCGCGGAACCTTTGCCCAAATTGAGCGCGAGCGACTCTGCGCCCTGATGGAAAACTGGCTCTCGCTGGAAAAGCGGCGGGCGCCGTTCCAGGTGGCGGCGCGGGAGACGGAAATCGAAGGGTCCATCGGTCCGCTGTCTTTTCGTATACGCCCGGATCGCGTCGACCGGCTGGAAACCGGGGGGCATTTCCTCATCGACTACAAAACGGGAAGTACCGAAGTGCGGCGATGGTTCGGCGAACGCCCCGACGATCCCCAGCTTGCCGTCTATTCCCTGGTGTTTGAATCCGCTGTCGACGGCGGTCCGGTGGCAGGCGCCGCGTACGGCGCGGTCAGGCGCGATGCGCCGGGCTTTGAAGGCCTGGCGGATCGCGAGGGCGTAGCCGAGGGCGTCTCGACCCTGGCCGGATCGCGGATTAAAGCCGCCGCGGAGGTGCCGGATTGGGCGGCGCTCAAATTAGAGTGGCGAGATACGCTTCAGTCTCTCGCCGAAAATTTTGCCTCCGGAGACGCCAGGGTGGATCCCAAATCGCCTCACACCACTTGCGCCTACTGCGAGGTCATGCCCCTATGCCGCATCTTCGAGCAACGCCTCGATGATGAGGATCAGGGGGTGGAAAAGTGACCGGGGTGCTCCTGTCCGAAGACGCTGAGGTCCGCCGGGAGGCTCTCGACGTGACCCGATCCTTTATTGTTCAGGCGCCGGCGGGATCGGGCAAAACCGAGCTACTGATTCAGCGACATCTGGCTCTGCTGGCGACCGCGGATGCGCCTGAGGAAGTGGTGGCCATTACCTTCACCCGAAAGGCCACGGGTGAGATGCGCGGCCGCGTGCTGGAGGCACTTGCCAGCGTAGACGGTCCGCCGTCGTCCGATAAACACGCGCGGCAAACTTACCAGCTGGCCCGCGCCGTGAACCGGCGAGACGGCGACCGAGGATGGAGTCTGCGCAGCAATCCCGGCCGACTGCGCATACACACTATCGACGGTTTGTGCGCCCGGCTCGCGCGGCAAATGCCGTGGCTCTCGCGTTTCAGCGCGGAGGCGCAGCCGGTAGAAGACGCAGGACCCCTCTACCGGGAAACCGCGCGCCGCACGCTGGCGCTTCTGGACGAAGACGAACCATTTGCGGCTCCCGTCACCGCGCTGCTCGCACACCTGGACAACGACCTGGCGCGGTTTGAATCCATGCTCGAGTCCATGCTCGCGCGCCGCGACCAGTGGTTGAGATACCTCGCAGCGGGCGGTATGGAAGAGGCCGGTTTACGCAGGGAGCTCGAAGCGGCGCTGGAGCGCGCGTCGGATGAAGCGCTGAAAGATCTATCCGCCTCGGTTCCGGCTTCGCTGCTGCAAGACATCGTCGTGGTAGCGGGCTACGCAGGCGAAAACATGCGCATGGCGGATGCCCGTTCGCCGCTTGCCCGACTCGCCGGACTTGCCGCCATGCCGCGGCCAATGCACGCGGATTTGGAGCTTTGGCAGGGTATCGCCACGTTGCTGCTCAGCAAGAGCGGCAACTATCGAAAGCGCATGGACAAGAGTGTCGGCATTCCATCCGACAAGAACCCGAAAGCCATCGCCATGAAGCAACGGGCCAGCGCCCTGGTCGCGGCGCTGTCCGGGCAAACGGAATTCGAAGCTTTGCTTGGCGCGATACGGGCGATGCCGAAACCCGCGTATACAGATGAGCAATGGCGCGTGCTCGTCGCCCTGCTCGAAGTGCTGAAAATTTCCGCTGGGCTTTTGCGTATCGTTTTCGCCGACGCGGGGCGGGTGGATTTCATTGAGCTCTTGAGTGCCGCACGCCTGGCGCTGGGCGACGACGAGTCCCCGACGGATCTGGCGCTGTCTCTGGACTACCGGATCTCACACATCCTGGTGGACGAGTTTCAGGACACCTCCCACTCTCAGTTTCAGCTCCTCAACCAGCTCACCGCCGGCTGGACGCCGGACGACGGGCGAACGCTTTTCTTGGTCGGCGATCCCATGCAGTCCATTTACCGTTTCAGGGAGGCGGACGTGGGCGTGTTTCTCCGCGCCTGGCACAAGGGCTTCGGTAGCGTGCGTTTGCATCCGTTAACCCTGAGCGCCAACTTCAGATCCGATGCCGGCATCGTCGAGTGGATCAATAGAGTATTTCCCCAGGTGTTTCCGAGTCACGACGATGAATCCGCAGGCGCGGTGTGTTATCGGCCCGCCGCGCCGGCGAGGGCGCAGCAGAAAAGAGATCCCGTCGTCTTGCACGCGCTGGTGGACGCCGATCGTGAGCAGGAAGCGCAAATCGTTGTCGAATGCGTGCGCGACGCGCTGGACGGCGCGCAGGAAGACACCGTCGCCGTTCTGGTACGTTCCCGGTCTCACTTGAGCCATATCCTGCCGCAACTCGACGCCGCCGGCATCGAATATCGCGGCATCGAATTACGCTCGGTGTTGTCCACATCGGCGGTGCACGATCTGCTTTCGCTCACCCGCGCGCTGGTCCATCCCGCGGACCGGGTGGCCTGGCTCGCGGTTCTTCGTGCGCCCTGGTGCGGGCTGTTGCTCGAGGACCTGGTTGCGTTTGTAACGGGCGAGCGAGACATAACGATTCCGGAGCTTCTCGCTTTAGAAACATCGTTCGAACGATTGAGCTCGGACGGACGCAATCGCCTTGGACGCGTTGCGCGCGTTCTTCTCGGCGCGTTGAACGAACGCGGGCGCAAGCCGCTCAGGCGACAGGTGGAGGGCGCGTGGCAAGCGCTCGGTGGACCGGCCTGCTGTGACGAAGCCGCGTTCGGAGACGCCAAGGTGTGCCTGGATTTGATCGAGCGGTATGAATCCGAGCAGCGTGTGGTGGACACCGATGCGCTGAGCGAACGATTGGCAGGTCTCTACGCGACACCGACGACCACGGAAACCCGGGTAGAGGTCATGACGATTCATAAGGCCAAGGGGCTGGAGTTCGATAGCGTAATCGTGCCGGGCCTCCATCGCCCGCCTCCCGCCGATGAAAAACGTCTGCTGGCGTGGACACAGCGAGCGGCGGGGCCGACGGGAACGGATCTTCTGCTTGCGCCCCTGCCGCGCGGCGACGCCGATGAACCGCCTCTTTACGATTACCTGAAGAAGGTTGAGATGGCAAAGCAGGAGCTCGAAGCGGCGCGGCTGGTTTACGTGGCCTCAACCCGCGCGCGCCGACGCCTGCATCTCATCGGCACCGCCGCCCGTGAAGAGTCCGGTGCGTCGAAAGCTCCGCCGAAACGCAGCCTTTTAAGCTATCTCTGGCCGGTGGCGGAAGCGGATTTTGCCGCCCCCAAATCCGCCGCCGGCGATGTTCAGGTTTCCGTCGCGCCGCCTGTTCCACGCCCAAGGGTCGGTTTGAGACGCCTGCCGGCGGGATGGTCGGTGCCGGAGCCTGAGCCGCGTATTTCCTCAGCAGTGAAAATACCCGTGCTGTCCGAAGAGGGCAGCGCGGAGCCCGTGATCTTCGAGTGGGCGGGGTTCGGCGTCCGCCACGTGGGCATCGTGGTGCACGAACTGCTTAGGCGAATCGCCGACGAAGGGATGGAACGATGGGACGCGGCGCGCGTTCGCGCGACGGCGCCTTCGGTAAGACGCGGGCTCGCCTCACGGGGCTTGAACGACGAAGAACTGGATGAGGCGGTGGTCAAGGTGCTGGAAACGTTGACCGCGGTTTTGGACGATCCGCGCGGTCAATGGATCCTGGGTGCAACGCACGTGGAGGCGGACAATGAGCTTGCGTTATCAGGTCTGGTGGACGGACAGCTGGTGAGCGTTTACATCGACCGCACTTTCGTCGATGGAGAGGGGGTCCGCTGGATCGTGGACTACAAGTCCGGCCGCCACCAGGGCGCAAGCACTGAGGCTTTCCTTGATCGGGAGCAGACGCGCTATGCGCCCCAGCTCGAGCGCTATGCCCGACTGATGTCGCATTACGACCGGCGGCCGGTCCGAGTCGGCCTCTATTTTCCCATGCTCAGGGGTTGGCGCGCGTGGGCTCCGGCAACTGGAGAAAAAGTCGGATGAAGAAACGGAAGCGGGAACAGTCCCGATGGGTTGGCGCACTCGTTGCCGTCGCGCTGGCGTCGCCGTTCGCTGCGCGCGGAGATTTAGAAACCGCCGCGGCCGCCATCGAGCAGGGAGATTTCAAGACGGCGCTTGCACAGCTCGAGCCTATGGCGGCGTCGGGTGATGCGCGAGCGCAGGACGCGCTCGCTACCCTGTACCTGCGTGGCCTCGGTGTGGAGCGCGACGTGCGCGCCGGAATGTCCTGGTACTGCATGCTCGCCCACCACGCGCAGGGTGGTCGGGGAATCATGCAGGCGGTGTGGTTTCTCGCCGAGTGGTTCCGAACCGGCGGGGGTATGCCAGGAAAACACTACAACGACGGTAATCGCGCCAACGAAGATCCCATTCGCGCCTACTTCTGGTTCAGCGTGCTGGCGGAACAGAAAGCGCTCTACGAAAGCGTTGACGAGGACAGCGTGAGGCTCGGGAAAATTGGCAGGACCGCTGTGGGTTCGGTCTTGTACGAAAAGGAAAAAGCCGAAATCGGCGAAGCGCTCTCCCACTGGAACCCGGCTTCTCCGGCGCCATCACCGAAGGCGTGTCTACAACTGCCCGAGGGCGTAACAGCGGTGAGCCAGTGACGCGCCGGTGGTAGACGGAAGTCGGTAGATGGAATACGGGGTGCGCCGATCGCTATCGTTACCGCTGCCGCCCCATCTACCGTCTACCATCTAGCCTATTCCGACCCTTGCCCTAAATTCGCGCACCACCCGGAACAACGCACCATCCCGGTGCGTAACGTCGGGCGCCCTGTTGCGCTTGGGCGCCGCAAGCATTTGATTCCGTTCATTTCCATCTGGCGGCACGAAAGTTGCCACGCCTGCACCGCTTTTAATCAACAACAGCGTGGGAGGAACTCAGATGGATGCGCTTCACTCAGGCGCCGACGTGCTCTTCGTTCTGCTCGGCGCCATCATGGTGCTGGCAATGCACTCGGGCTTTGCCTTTCTCGAAGTCGGAACGGTGCAGCACAAAAACCAGGTCAACGCCCTGGTGAAAATTCTCTCGGACTTTTCCATCTCCACCGTGGCGTACTTTTTTATCGGCTACGGCGTCGCCTATGGCGTGGGCTTTTTCCAGGGTGCGGAATCCCTGGCGGCAAAGAACGGCTACGAGCTGGTGAAGTTTTTCTTTCTGCTCACGTTTGCCGCGGCTATCCCGGCCATCATCTCCGGCGGGATCGCCGAGCGGGTGCGTTTCTATCCCCAGCTGTTTGCCTCGGCGCTGCTGGTGGCGCTGATTTATCCGCTGTTCGAAGGCATTACCTGGAATGGGCGGCTCGGGGTTCAGGGATGGCTCGAAAGCGCTTTCGGCGCGCCGTTTCACGATTTTGCCGGCTCCGTCGTGGTCCACGCCATGGGCGGCTGGATTGCGCTCGCCGCGGTGCTGCTTCTCGGTGCCCGCCGGGGTCGCTATGGCGAAGACGGGCGCATCGCGGCGCATCCGCCTTCCAGCATCCCGTTTCTGGCTCTGGGCGCGTGGGTGCTTTCCGTGGGCTGGTTCGGCTTCAACGTGATGTCGGCCCAGCAGATCGCCGGGGTCAGCGGATTGGTGGCGCTGAACTCGCTCATGGCCATGGTGGGCGGTGTGCTGGCGGCGCTGGTTGCGGGGCGCAACGATCCCGGCTTCGTGCACAACGGGCCGCTGGCTGGGCTGGTGGCCATATGCGCCGGGTCCGACGTGATGCACCCCATCGGTGCTCTCGTCACCGGCGTTATCGCAGGGGCCGTATTCGTGATCACCTTCACCCTCACCCAGAATCGCTGGAAGATCGACGATGTCCTTGGGGTGTGGCCGCTGCACGGCCTGTGCGGTGCGTGGGGCGGAATCGCCGCGGGTATCTTCGGGGCGAGAGCCCTGGGCGGCCTCGGCGGGGTCAGCTTCGCGTCCCAGGTCGCCGGCACCGTTCTCGGCATCGGCGTGGCGCTTGCCGGGGGCTTTATCATCTACGGGCTGATGAAGCAGATCGTCGGCATCCGCTTGAGCGATGAAGAGGAGTTTCAGGGCGCGGACCTGAGCATCCACAAGATTGGCGCCAATCCGCCGGCCTAAAAGCCCCGGCTTCAGCCCCGGCGCGTGGAAAAGCGCGCCTAAACGGTGTAGTTTTACCGACCCTTTCAGCGAGGGCCGTAAGACGCCGGCCTGTATGAGTAAGAAGCTCTACATAAAGACCTTCGGCTGCCAGATGAACGAGTACGATTCCGCCCGCACGGCGGATCTGCTGGCGGCGGCTCACGGCTACGAGCGCACCGACACTCCTGAGGAAGCCGACCTGCTGCTGGTCAATACCTGCTCGGTGCGGGAAAAGGCCCAGGAGAAAGTCTTTTCGCAGCTCGGTCGGTGGCGCGAATGGAAGCAAAAGCGACCCGATCTCATTATCGGCGTCGGAGGTTGCGTCGCCAGTCAGGAAGGCGCCGCCATACAGGCGCGCGCGCCGTACGTGGATCTGGTCTACGGCCCGCAGACGCTGCATCGGGTACCCTACCTGGTGGAAAAGGCCAAGCGATGGCGAAAGCCCCAGCTCGATATCAGCTTTCCCGAGATCGAAAAGTTCGACGCCCTGCCGGAGCCGCGCGCAGAGGGTCCGACTGCGTACGTTTCCATCATGGAAGGCTGCAGCAAGTACTGTTCGTTCTGCGTGGTTCCGTACACTCGCGGAGAGGAATTTAGCCGGCCGTTTGATGACGTCATCGCGGAAGTTGCGGCGCTCGCCAAACAGGGTGTGCGAGAAGTGATCTACCTGGGGCAAAATGTAAACGCCTATCGGGGCATCATGCATGATGGCAAGGTCTGCGATCTCGCCTTGCTGATCAGCTACACGGCTGCTATAGATGGTATTGATCGCATTCGCTACACGACCTCGCACCCTGCCGAATTCGGTGCGGACCTTATCGAGGTTTATGAAGACACACCGGAGCTAGTCAGTCATCTGCATCTTCCAGTTCAAAGCGGAAGCGATCGCGTTCTTCGATTGATGAAGCGCAACTACACCGTGGCCGAATACGAGGAAAAAATCTCGCGTCTGCGCTCGCTTCGTCCCCGCTTGAGTCTCTCTTCAGATTTCATCGTCGGCTTTCCTGGAGAAAGCGACGCAGACTTTCAGGCAACGCTGGATCTGATCCATCGGGTGCGCTTCGATAGCTCATTCAGTTTCATTTACAGTCCGAGGCCCGGCACGCCTGCGGCCGAGCTTAACGATGACGTTACCACGGCGACGAAAAAGGCCAGGCTGAACAAGTTGCAGACCCTGATTGAATCCCTGGCCAGTGAGGTAAGTGGCGGCATGGTAGGCGGAATCGAGCGTGTCCTGGTCGAAAGACCGTCAAAAAAAGATCCGCGACAGCTTTCAGGACGCAGCGAGAACAATCGTGTGGTCAATGTTCCCGGCGCCTCAGAATTTATTGGCCGATTTGCAAAAGTACGCATCACTGAAGCGCTGCCCAACTCTCTAAGGGGAGAAATAGTTGAGGTCGAAGAAGCGCAGTCTCGAGTCTACAACGGCGCGGCGAACGGCATCGGCGGCAATCGGGTAGAGGTCAGAATTTCGACACAGGGTTCAGGCTCTTCTGCCTGAGCGCCGCGCCTTATTTCTTTACAGGATTTTCAACTCAGCAGCATTTTGAGCGCCCCTCCACAATCCGACTTCACCGACGCCTGCGACATTACGCTAGAGCCGGCTGACAATCAGCGTCTGGCAAACCTCTGTGGGCCTTTTGATCAGCACCTTCGCCAGCTCGAGAGGCGTTTAGGCGTTGCCATCAACAGCCGTGGTAACGAGTTCCGCGTGGTGGGCGATCCGGATCCGGTCAAAGCCGCCGGCGAAATCATCAAGCAGCTTTATGACGTGACCCTCAGTGAGCCGCTGACCCCGGCGAGGGTTCATCTCTTTCTGCAGGAAGCCGGTGTCGAGCAGGTGCTCGAGGAAAGCGTCACTGAAGAAGCGGTGGTGCGCATTCGCCGCGGCTACATTCGGGGACGTGGCGCGAATCAGGCCAAGTATCTGCGTAATATCCAGACCCACGATATCAGTTTCGGAATCGGACCTGCCGGAACCGGCAAAACCTATCTCGCGGTGGCGTGCGCGGTGGAGGCGCTGGAAACCGAATGCGTGCGACGGATGGTGCTTGTGCGCCCCGCGGTGGAAGCGGGTGAGCGTCTCGGTTTCCTGCCGGGCGATCTGGCGCAAAAGGTGGATCCTTATCTTCGCCCCCTGTTCGACGCGCTGTACGAAATGCTTGGATTCGAGCGGGTTGCAAAGCTTATCGAGCGCAACGTCATCGAAGTTGCGCCGCTCGCCTACATGCGCGGGCGCACGCTTAACGAATCATTCATCATCCTCGACGAAGCCCAGAATACGTCCGTCGAGCAGATGAAGATGTTCCTGACAAGGATCGGGTTTGGATCTACCGCCGTGGTGACCGGCGACGTCACCCAGATCGATCTTCCCAAAGGGCAGCGCTCAGGACTGATACATGTAAGCGAGGTGTTGAAAAATATCGAGGGGATGAGCTTTACCTATTTCTCCTCCAAAGACGTGGTGCGGCACCCGCTGGTCGCCCGCATCCTCGATGCCTACGAGGCTCACGAAGAAGAATCTTCCCCGGAAAACGGCGGACAGAAGAACAAAGGCGAACGGTGAAGACTAATATCGACGTGCAGATTGCGTCGCAGACCTCCGATCTGCCCAGCGTCAAGCAATTGCAGAGCTGGGCGCGGGCCGCGCTCTCCGGAGCTGAGGGAAATCCGGAGCTCACAGTTCGTATCGTGGACGAGGCGGAGAGCGCCGAGCTCAATCGCACATATAGACATGCTACCGGACCCACAAACGTGCTTTCATTTCCATTCGAAGCCCCGGAGCAGGTGCAGTTGTTTCTTCTCGGCGACGTGGTGATATGCGCGCCGGTGGTGGAGAAGGAAGCACACGAGCAAAGCAAACCGATCGATGCCCACTGGGCGCACATGGTCGTCCACGGAACCTTGCACCTTCTGGGTCATGACCACCAGAACACAAGCGACGCCGTAAAGATGGAATCCGAGGAGCGGAGAATACTCGCCGGACTCGGCTTCCCCGACCCTTACGCGTGCCCCTGGCAAGGATCCGGGAT
>Ga0224497_10000421_pt1 | contig 29898 bp, 21 predicted proteins | sample SF_Jul11_sed_USG_4_FD_167970 | JGI IMG/M metagenome (GOLD analysis project Ga0224497, IMG submission 167970) | Sediment microbial communities from San Francisco Bay, California, United States - SF_Jul11_sed_USGS_13 | ecosystem: Environmental > Aquatic > Marine > Sediment | place: USA...
AGTCATATCGGACCCGATCAATGGTGTCAGTGCGAACGCAAAAGCAATTCCCGGTGCCGTGATCGAATATCTGATCACGATCGACAACTCGGCTGCCGCAGTCGCCGCAACCGGAATTTCGATTTCCGATGTGATCAATGCGCCGTCAGTGTTTAGAGACGCCACGAATCCGCCGCCTCTGAATAGCGAGCCGTATAACGGTGGTACAGCCAATGTTCAATTTGGTCCTATCGCAGCACCTACGGGCTTCTGTCTCGCTGACGCAGATGTTGCAGATGGTTGTACGTTAGCCGGCACGACCCTTACGATTGCGGGTTCGACTCTTGGCGTCTTGACGCCGATTGATGTGGCTGCCGGCGCCGTCTTGGAAGTTCGCTTCCAGGTCATTATTCCGCCGATTCCCTAAGGCTTTACCGATCGATCACGGTGCTCACGGAAAGGCACAAGGCAGATAGGCGTCGGGTTACCTTGCGGGGTAACCCGCGCTTCGTCGAACACGGCGCGGCGCCACCCGGCGACGGCCGTGGCGGCCTTGTGCAGCAACATCCTCGGGGGGAACGCTTGTTCCCCCCGAGGCGTTTCCGGGAAACCGCGATAGCACGTCTGCGGACAAAAATCGGCACAATCATCGCGGTTTTGGCCGCATCTGCATTCGCGCATGCGAGTCCTCCCGGCGCGATAATTTCCAACCAGGCTACATTGAATTACCTGAATAACGGCGGTAACCCGACCAGTGTCACGAGTAATATCGTCGAAGTCACCGTCGCGGTAATTCGCAGTCCCGCAAGCATTGAACTTACCCGCGTGGTGCCCGCGGGCGCCGGCGCGTATCAGGAAACCGTGGGGCCCTCGGCCTGCATGCAGGGCGGTTCGTTTGTGGCTCTGGCGGACCCTCTGCTCGTCGGTGGTGGCACGATCGATCCGGCACAAGTGCACGATGTCACCGCAACATCGTTTTACAATCTCGGTGAGCCGATTTTTATCCGGCTCGAAGATGCCGATCAGAATATCGATTATCAGGCGATCGACTACGCCGAGGTTACGATTTCCAATTCCGCGGCCGGCGACTCGGAAACGATTCGACTCGCCGAAACCGGTGTCGATACCGGTGTTTTCGCAGGATACGTACCGACAGGCAGCGGTGCGGCGGTTCCCGGCAATTGTGTTCTGGAGGGCGTGCCCGCTTCAGATGTCACTGTCGATTATGTCGATCCGGCCGATGCAACCGATGCGACCGCGACAAGCTCAGAACTTGATCCCGTGCAGCGGGTTTTCGAGTCCAGTACCGGAACGGTGGTCAACGGCGCGACGATCGAACTCGTCAGTGCCGCGACGGGAGTACCGGCCACGGTCTACGGCAACGACGGCATCAGCCAGTTTCCGTCGACGATTATCAGCGGCGGTAGTACGACTGACAGCTCCGGAACCAGCTACGTATTCGGACCCGGCGAATTTCGATTCCCGGTAGTACCCGACGGTGACTATCGGCTTGTCGTGACACCGCCTCCGGAATACATCGCTCCGTCGGCTGCGACGATTGCAGATCTGCAGGCCTTGCCCGGTGCGCCGTATGCGCTCGACCCGGGGTCATTCGGCAACGCGTTTCGGAAATCGGGCGAGCTGTCATTTGCGATCGACATTCCGGTTGATCCCCGTCCATCTGCGCTGTTTTTGGAAAAACAAACGACAACCACTGTCGCAGCACCCGGCGATTTTGTACGTTACGAACTCGTTCTGGAAAACGCATCGCCCGTAGGGGCGCTGACCGGCATCGAGATCGTCGATTCGCTTCCGTCCGGCGTTCGCTTAATACCGGGATCTGTCAAAATCGACGGTGCGGGCGCGCCGGACCCGGCGGTCGATACTGCTGGCTCCACGCTCGAATTCCCGATCGACACGCTCAATGTCGCGGAGCGTGTAACCATCAGTTACGTTGTTGAGATCATCGGCGGCGCGCGCGACGATGAATTGACGAACCGCGCAACGGCGTTTGCGGCCGGCGGATTGATCTCCAACGAGGCTACCGCAGCGATTCGACTGACTGAAGATCTGTTCCGCAACACCGGAACGATAATTGGCCGCGTGCTTGAAGCCGACTGCAGCCAGGATACCTTTGCCGAAGAGCAGGGCGTCGCCAATATTCGGATTTACCTCGAGGACGGTCGCTACGCCGTAACCGATGCCGGTGGTCGCTTCCATTTCGAGGGGCTCGAGCCGGGCACGCGCGTGGCGCAACTCGACACGTTCACAGTGCCGGCGTATTTCGACGTCATCGGCTGCGAAAATACGCCCGGATTCGCGGGTCGTGCGGATTCCCAATTCGTCAAACTGTCGCGTGGCAGCCTGCAACGTGCCGACTTTTACCTTCGCCGTAAACCGGCGCCAGAGGGGCGGATCGACCTCGAGCTGCGCAATCGGGGAGCCGAAAGCGCCGAGCAGGTTGCCTACGAACTGACATTGAACGGCAGAGGTAACGTTCGTATCGACAATATCGACGTGATGCTGCTCTTGCCGGAAGGCGTCAAGTATCTGCCGGGCAGCATGCGTATCGACGGCCACGATCTCGGCGACCCCCGCGTGGGCGATCAAATGCTGTCAATGGCGCTCGATGATCAGTTCGGCAACTGGAGCAGCGTTGTGACATTCACGGCAAGCATTGCCGATCATATCGATGGTGAACTCGTGACCAAGGCACGAGCAAAATTCGACACACCGATAGAATCGGGGCAACAGACGCCGCTCGCAGAGACAAAGATGGTCCGCGAGCCGGCTGTGATGAAAAACGACGGTTACGTGCTGGATCTGAAGTTCGCGGTATTGTCGGATGAACTTTCGCCAAGCGACAAACTGCAGCTCGATTCGATAATTCGAAGCTGGGCCGGCGTTCGCGATATTCAGATATCGGCCATCGGCCACACCGATAGTCAGCGGATAGCGCCGCGAAACCGGCATCTGTTTGCAGATAACTACGTTCTTTCCCAGGCGCGCGCGACGTCAGCGGCGTCGTACGTTGCTGCAGCGTTGAACATCGCCTCCGAAAATATTCAGGTGGCGGGCCGCGGACCTGACGAACCGGTCGCGAGTAACGCCACGCCCGCGGGCCGCCAGAAGAATCGGCGGGTTGAGATGATCATCAGTGGTGTGCGCCCAAGCAAGCCTTCGTTCCTCGAGGTCACCCAGGAATCGAGTGGCACGAAGATTACCGCGACCAAGGGCGCGATTCCTGGCACCGAAGAAAGCGACAAAGGACGTCCGGACATCGACGCCAATGCGGGCATGCCGGCATCACAGGTCGAACCCGCCATCGACGCGCTGCGACCGGGTATCGCGATGCTGCTCCCGGAGCCAACGTTTCAGCCCGCGATACCAACGACCAAGATCTCGATTCAGCATAAGCCGGATCAGACGGTAAAGCTGTTCCTTAACGATGAACCTGTCAGCTCACTCAATTTCGATGCAATGGCCCTGAATGCCGGACGTACTGTCGCTGTTTCGCGATGGAAAGGCGTTGACCTGACGGATGGTGACAACGAGATTCGTGCGGTTATTACGAACGCCGACGGTAGCCAGGCAAAATCGATTCGGCGGAAAATCTATTATGCTGGTCCGGCAATTCGCGGCGAGTTCATGCCCGAGCTTTCGACGCTGGCAGCCGACGGCAAAACACGCCCCATCGTCGCGGTCAAACTGTTTGATCGCGCAGGCAAACCATCGCGTGCAGGCACGGTCGGGACGTTTCGGGTCAACGCACCGTACCGATCGTGGTGGGATGTCGAGAACGATCGCAAGAACGACCTCGTGACAGTCGGACCGCGTGAGCCCACGTATCGGGTCGGGCCTGGTGGCGTTGCGTTGATCGAACTCGAACCGACAACCCGGTCGGGCGAGGTAACGCTCGAGTTCAGATTTGAACACCACCACGAGCAGGAGCTACGTGCATGGCTACGACCAGCCGCGCGCGACTGGATTCTGGTCGGTTTTGCCGAGGGTACGGCCGGCTACAATACATTGTCCGACAACGCCGTTGCGGCTGCGAGTGCCGGCAACGAAGACGGCTATTATGACGACGGTCGGGCCGCGTTCTTCGCCAAAGGCAGTATCAAGGGCGAGTATCTGCTGACGTTGGCATACGACTCCGCGCGCGATCGTCGTGACACCCGTAATCGTTTCGAAACGGTCGTCGATCCGAACGCGTTGTATACACTGTATGCCGACACGAGCGAGCAGCGCTTCGAGGCACCGAGCCAGCGCAAGCTGTACGTCAAGCTCGAGCGCAATCAGTTCACCGCGCTGTTCGGTGACTTCGACACCGGACTATCAGTCACGGATCTGGCACGTTACGAACGTCGCTTCAACGGATTCAAGAGTGAGTACAGGGGCGACAATGTCGGATACGTAGCGTTTGCGGCCGAGACGAGTCAGGCGTTTCGCCGCGACGAAATTCGCGGCGACGGAACGTCGGGTCTGTACCGACTCAGCACTGCGCCGATTATCGCGAACAGCGATATCGTCAGAATCGAGGTTCGCGATCGGTTCGACAGTGGCCAGGTACTGAGTACTACGAGTCTCAGTCGGTTTCTCGACTACAATCTCGACACGGTAAACGGCACGATCTTTTTCAAACAGCCCGTGCCGAGTCGCGACGCAGAATTCAATCCGATTTACATCGTGGCCGAATACGAATCCGTCTCCACTGGTGCAGAAGGCGTGATCGCTGGTGGACGCGGCTCTGTACGATTTGCCGAAGATGCAGTCGAGGTCGGCATCACGCACATCAATGACGATTCCGGTGGTGCAGAGGCAGACCTGACCGGCGTGGATCTTCGCTGGCAGATAAATGACCAGACGCTGTTCAAGGCCGAGTACGCCGAAACCAATTCGATCATTGCAGGTAACGAGCAAAGCGGCATAGCGCACGCGATTGAGCTCGAGCACAACGGCGAGAATGCCGATGTTCGTGCCTATATTCGCGAAGTCGGGGACGAGTTCGGACTTGGCCATCAATCGGCCGCCGATCGCGGCTTTCGTCGGGTCGGGGTCGACGCGCGTGCCAGCCTGAGTGAGCGTATGCTTGCCGAGGGCGAAGCTGCGTGGCAGCAGAGCCTGGCGACGGGCGACATTCGAAATCTTGCGCGCGGGCAATTGCGTTATCAGCGCAACACTTTTTCGGCGACGTTCGGACTGATTCATGCCGAGGACAAATTCGAGGATGGGGAGACGCGTACGAGCGATCTGGCCGAGGTCAGCGTGTCGCGGAAACTTTTCGACGACAGACTGACGCTTCGTGCCAGTGGCAGCACGGCGCTATCGGCAGACAGCGAGAATACGGATTTTCCAACCAGCACAATAATCGGCGCGGACTACAGGGTGCTGAAGGGCGTGGACCTATTCGCCGAATATGAAGAGGCAAGCGGCAAGGGCATCAACGCGACGATGACCCGGCTTGGCGTACGCGCAACGCCCTGGAGCCGCGCCCAAATCAACAGTAACCTGACCAACGAAATCGCGGAGAACGGGCCCAGGTTGTTCGCCAACGTCGGGCTCGTGCAGGGTTTCCAGCTCAACGATCGCTGGACGCTGGATTTCGGCATCGATCAGACGAATACACTCGTCGAATCCGACGCGCGCGCCTTTGATCCCGACCGCGAACTTGGCTCGGGGTCGCTGAACGAAGACTTCCTCGCCGTTTACTCGGGCGCTATGTACAGCGCGGAGCAATGGAGCGCCAACTCGCGAGTAGAATACCGCAACTCTGATTCGGAACGACGCGCATCGCTGTTGTTCGGATGGTACCGTCAGCCCACAATCGGTCACGGCCTTTCAGCCGGATTGACCGTGCTGCGAAGCGATACGGTCGCCGGCAGTGAAATGACGTCAGCCGATATGAAGTTCGGCTGGGCCTATCGTCTCGCAAACACACGATGGTCGTTCCTCGATCGCGTTGACCTCGTGTACGACCGGGCACTGATCGGCACCGACGAACAGAACAGCTGGCGCGTAATCAACAATTTCAATGCGAATCACCGCTTCAGCGCGGCGATGCAGATGTCGTTGCAGTATGCGTTCAAATACGTGAGGAGCGAGTTCGACGGCGATAGTTACACGGGTTACACGGATATCGTCGGCTTCGATTTGCGGCGCGGTATGCGCAGGCACTGGGACGTCGGGATCAATGCGAGCGTGTATCACTCGTACAAATCCGAAGTCATTGACTATGGTCTGGGGCTCGACCTCGGTTACCGGTTGCGCGACAACATGTGGCTGTCGCTTGGCTACAACATCCTCGGATTTGATGATGAAGACTTCCGCGACGCGCGCTATACCGCGCAGGGACCGTTCCTGAGGTTCTCGATCAAAGCCGATCAGCACACGCTCAAGAACATCGCGGGACAGCGCTAGCGGGGGACATTCTGGGTTTTCCAAGAGAAAACACAGAATGTCCCCAATTCGTCAAAGCGTGTAACCTGTGCGCCGTGACCGATTTCACCGAATTTTTTGGTGCGCACAGCCCGCTCGAGAAACTGCTGCCCGGCTTCCAGCCGCGCGCCGGACAGGCGTGGATGGCTGAGGCCGTCGCCGAGACAATCGCGAACAACGGCAAGCTGATCGTCGAGGCAGGCACGGGTACCGGCAAGACGTTTGCGTACCTGCTGCCCGCCTTGGAGAGCGGCAAGAAGACCATTATTTCGACCGGTACAAAGGCCCTGCAGGATCAGCTGTATCATCGTGATCTGCCCCTTATCGGTAAAGCCATCGGCCGGCCGGTGACAACGGCGTTACTGAAAGGCAGGGCGAATTATCTTTGTCTGCACCGTCTCGAACAGGTCACCGATGTCGCCGAGGCCCTGACAGATGACCTTGACGCGGTGCGCGAATGGCGGCACCGGACCGAAAGCGGTGACAAGGCAGAATTGACCGAGGTCGCGGAGGATTCGTCGGTGTGGCCACAGGTGACCTCGACCGCCGAGAACTGTCTGGGCCAAAAGTGCCCGCTCTACGACGACTGTCACGTCGTCAAAGCCCGGCGCGCGGCACAGGAGGCGGATCTCGTGGTTGTCAATCATCACCTGCTGCTTGCGGACCTGGCCATGAAAGAAGAGGGCTTCGTCGAGTTCCTGCCTGGCGCCGAGGCGATCATTCTCGACGAGGCGCATCAGATACCCGATCTGGCCGTGCAGTTCTTCGGCGTGGCACTGGGTAGCCGCGAGCTGGAGCAACTGGTCGAAGAAATTCGGGCCGCGACGCTATCGATTCAGCAGCCGCAACTCGTGCATTGCATCGACAACGTTCAAACGGCGATACGCATGCTGCGCGCCGATGCGCCGCACAACGAAGGCCGTCATCAGCTGGAGGAAGTGCACGGGAGTATTCGCGAAGCGCTCGATCGTCTCCAGTTGAGCCTTGGTAATCTGCATCAGGTAATTGCCGAGCTCCATGAATCGTCGGCAGAGTTCGAGAAATTGATCGAGCAGCTGTTCGTCGCGATCGAGCGACTGACGTTGCTGATGAGTGACGACACCTGGGACGGCCTGCGCTGGCTGGAGATCAACCCGCGCAGCCTGCGCCTGAACCTGACGCCGCTCGATGTGTCGGCAACATTGGCCGGACTGATCGACAATCGTCACCAGGCATGGGTTTTCACGTCGGCGACACTGGCAGTCGCGGACGATTTCTCACATTTCGCTTCGCGCATGGGCCTCGTCAACGCGACGGGTTTGACGTTCCCGAGTCCGTTTGCCGTGGAACAACACGGGCTAGTGTACTTGCCGCCCGGCCTGCCGCAGCCTTCGGACCCGCGCCATACCGATGCAGTCCTCGAAGCCGTCACCCCGCTTTTCGACATGACGAGCGGCGGAATATTTTGCCTGTTTACGAGTCACCGGGCGCTGAACCTTGCAAAAAAATGGTACCGGGCGAACAGGTCGCGGCTCGGCGGTCGTAAATTACTCACGCAGGGCAGTTCGCCGCGGGATTCTTTATTGCGGCGTTTTCGCGAGATCGGCAATGCGGTGCTGCTCGGCACGGGCAGCTTCTGGGAAGGCGTGGATGTGCGCGGTCCGGCCCTCACGGTCGTTGCGATCGACAAGTTACCGTTCGGCTCGCCCGCGGATCCGCTGATGATGGCGCGACTCGAATTCATCCGCCGCCAGGGTGGTAATGGATTCACCGAACATCAGGTGCCGCAGGCGGTGCTCGCGCTGAAACAGGGGGCCGGGCGCCTGCTGCGCGACCAGAACGACTACGGAGTCATCGTCATTTGCGATCCGCGCCTGACCGCCAAGAGTTATGGTCGCATCTTTCTGGATAGCCTGAAGCCAATGGCGGCGACGGATTCGATCGATGACGTGCGTCGGTTTTTTGCTGCACACGAGTCCAAAGGCGCGGTTGCGTGAATCTGCTCGCGCTCGATACCTCGTCGGTGGCCTGTTCCGTTGCGCTGCAGCTTGAGACAGGCATTTTCGAGCGCCATGAGGAGCAAGCCCGCGAACACACGAAGCTGCTCGTACCGATGATCCGCTCGCTGCTGGCCGAAGCCAAACTGTCGACCACCGATCTCGATGCTGTTGTGCTCGGCATAGGACCAGGCTCGTTCATTGGTGTAAGGATCGGAACAGCGCTAGCGCAGGGGATCGCGTTTGGCGTAGAACTGCCGGTCGTTCCGGTCTCATCGCTGGCCGCGATTGCGGCGCAAGTCTTTGCAGAGCAGGACGCAGCCGCCGTCGTGGTCGCTCAGGACGCGCACCTGCGCGAAGTCTACCTGGGGTATTACGCGCGCGGTCCCGACGACCTGCCGGTGGCAATCTTTGCGGAGCGACTGCATGATCAGGAGCCGATTGCGGAACTCGAGGACAGCGGTGAAGGAGAACGCGTCGCGGCAGGCTGTGGTTGGCACCAGTATCCGGAATTGTTCGCGGCGAACCGGGACCGGGTCAGCCACATTACCGACGTACTGCATCCGCGGGCGCGTTACCTGCTGGCACTCGGGAGCAAAAAAATCGACCGGAACGAGACGGTGATGCCAAGAGACGTGGTCCCCGCGTATCTTCGCCAGAAAGTCGCGGCGAAACCGGGAGGGGCTTCGTAACAGCTGTAATATCGCCCTGTCTTATTTCGGAAGCGGCCACGACCGTTCGTCAATCAGGAATCTCCCAAAGGACTCTGCATACGTGAAGCTCTCTATAGCCGCACTGTTGGTGCTCGTCTCACCCGTTTTCCTGCCGGATTTGTCGATGGCCGACGAAGAAGAAAGTTGGGCCGATCGAATAACGCTCAAAGGCGATATTCGCCTGCGCTATGAGGCCATAGACGAGCAAGGGCAGGAAAACCGCAATCGCGCGCGATTTCGCACCCGATTCGGGTTGACTGCTCAGGCGACTTCGGATGTCAAAGTCATCCTGCAACTCGCCTCCGGTGGCGATGATCCGGTTTCGACGAACCAGTCGTTCGATGACGGATTCTCGACCAAGGACATCGGAATCGACCTCGCCTACGTCGACTGGGCGGCGGCGGACGGCCTGAATGTCTACGGCGGCAAAATGAAGAACCCGCTGTTTCGCGCCGGCGGTGCGCCGCTGATCTGGGACGGCGACCTGAATCCCGAAGGTGTTGCGGCAAAGTACAGCAGGGGCATCCTCTTCGGATCGCTCGGTTTGTTCACTGCAGAGGAACGCTCGTCGAGCGATGACTCCTTATTAAGCGCGCTTCAGGCCGGCGTCAAAACTGAATTCGGCCGGGACGTCACACTGACAGCGGGTGTCGGCTATTTCGCCTATTCGGACACCATCGGCAATTCACCTTTTTACAACGGCAGCGCAAACGGCAACAGCGTCGATACCAACGGCGATTATATTCATGATTACAAGAACACCGAGATCTTTGCCCAGCTCGATACCGCGCTTCGCGACTGGAAACTACAGGTTTTCGCTCATGCGACCCGGAACAATGAGGTGAGCGAACAGGATACCGCGTATGCTTTCGGCGCATTAATTGGCGGTGACAAAGGCAGAGGCAGACTGGAACTCAGCTGGACGTACCAGGATATCGAGGCGGATGCGATCATTGGCACCTTCAGTGACTCGGACTTTGGCGGTGGCGGCACCGACTCCTCCGGCCATATTCTCAAGGGCAGCTACGCGCTGTCGAAGTCGGTCGGCTTGGCGGCGACCTATTTCATTAACGAGATCGATCGATTTCAGGGCATCGAACACGACTACAGTCGTCTGCAGCTTGACGTAGAGTTCAAATTCGAGTGACATAGCTATTACTTTCGCAGCTGGAATTACGCATAGTCATGCAGACATCGGATTTTTCCGGCCACATGTCCGGGCGCTGTGACAAGGGCATTGAAGGCGTGCGCAATACTGTTCTTGCGATGGACGGCATACAGACATTTCTGCGGCATCGGAATTAACGTCTGATTGAGTGCCGATGACGCTGCCTAGTAAACGCGCGCTGAACCTCACAGGATTCCTGGCCTGTGCCGGCCTCATGTCCTTTGCGCTGTACGCGCAATATCAGCTTGAACTGGACCCGTGTCCGCTGTGCGTGTTCCAGCGCGTGGCGGTCATAAGTCTCGGCCTGGTTTTCCTATTGGCGCTTCTGCACAACCCGTCGGGATGGGGCAGCCGAGTCTATGCTTTGCTGCTTGCCTGTTGCGCGGCGGGGGGCAGCATCGTTGCCGGACGCCATGTATGGCTGCAGAACCTGCCCCCCGACAAGGTACCGTCCTGCGGACCCGGGCTCGGGTACCTGCTGGAAAATTTTCCGCTCGGTGAAGCCTTGTCGAAAATCTTCACGGGCTCGGGTGAGTGCGCCGAAGTTGTGTGGCAATTTCTCGGCTTGTCCATGCCGGCCTGGGTGCTCGTGTGGCTCGTTTTTCTGGGCACGTTCGGCATCTGGAACAACCTGCGCCGCCCGATAAGCGGATAAGGCGTCGTTCGGTCCGACGGACCCCGAAGCTCTGCTCACCGCTCGGGATCCATCGAGCCGCGCTGCCGGGTGTGTGCTCTCGCTTAACCTCGCTCGGCGTCCCTGCCTCGCTCGCATCGCCCTCCGCTTGCTTTGGCGTCCTGCGTCGCTGCGCTCCGGACGACGCTCGAGCACACACACCGACATCCCGGCTACGAGCGTGGCAACGACGGCTGTGCCTCGGGGTGCTCGTCGAGCGTCATCGGATCCGAGCGCAGCAGGACTGCGAGAGCGAGGATCCGGATTCGAGCTCGGCAGGGATGCCGAGCGAGATTAAGCGAGACGAAATCCCGGGGCGCAGCCGAGCTTTGATGAAAACGTTGTCGTGCTGTGAAGCGGCGCGCCTACGCTAGCAGCAATTCCATGATGCGCTGATACATCGAGGTCAGTGCGATGACATCATCGATGCGCACATGTTCATTGACCTTGTGGATCGATGCATTGACAGGACCGAGTTCGACGACATCGGTGCCTGCCAGCGCAATGAAACGGCCGTCCGAGGTACCGCCGCCTGTCGACAACTCCGGCGCTGCGCCCGTATTTTCCGCGACGGCTTTGCTGACCGCGTCGATCAGCTTGCCCGACTTGGTCAGGAATGGCTTGCCGGAGAGATGCCAGGTCAGTGAATAGTCAATGCCGTGGCCATCAAAGATCTCGTGCACGCGGGTCTGCAGCTGTTCATGGTCCCATTCTGTTGAATACCGAAAATTGAATCGGGCGGTAAGTTCCTCCGGCGTAACGTTCGGGGACCCTATACCGGCACGGATGTCCACGACCTGAAAACTTGTTGGCGGAAAATAATCGTTGCCGCAATCCCATTCGATCGTATGCAGTTCATCGAGGATCGGTGCGAAACGTCGAATGGGGTTGTCGGCGAGCTGAGGATAGGCGACGTGGCCCTGGATGCCGCGCACGGTCAGCATGCCGCTCAACGAGCCGCGGCGGCCGATACGCACATGATCACCGAGCGTGTCCTGACTGGAAGGTTCGCCCAGGACACACCAGTCGATGTGTTCGTCGCGGGACGTCAGCGTTTCCATGACCTTTAGGGTGCCGTCGCGGGCCCGCCCCTCTTCGTCGCTCGTGATCAATACCGCAAGGCTGCCGCGATGATCGGGGCAGACCTGCACGAAGCGCTCGAGCGCAACAAGCATCGCGGCGAGCCCGCTCTTCATGTCGGCGGAACCACGGCCATACAACATGCCATCACGAATTACGGGTTCGAATGGATCCGAATCCCATTTATCGTCGGCGCCGGGCGGAACGACGTCAGTGTGGCCGGCGAAACACAAGACGGGTGCTGCGTCGCCGCGCCGTGCCCACAAATTCTCTACTTCGCCGAATCGCATCGACTCGATCGTAAATCCGAGCGCCGCCAGTCTCGCTGCAAGTATCGCCTGACAACCCGCATCGTCGGGAGTGATCGACCGAAGCCGTATCAGCTCGCACAACAGCTGAATCGCTGGTTCGGATGGCTTGTCTGTCATGGCTGTTGCTATCAGTTCCTGAAAAATTCTATAAGTATTTAAAATATAAAGAGAAAAATTAGCTAACTAATCGTCTTTATATGAGCACTATCAGGGCCGTTTTGCAACATTCCGGTACCGTGCCAGCTAGATTTCTGCCCCAACAAACCGTCAATACGGCGCAAGAATCCTGGCGAGTCGAAATCAATCGGGTCCAGTGCGTTCAAGCGATAATCTTGCGATGGACGTTATCGGTACCGTATGCGTACAGGCAAGCATGATCCATATTGACTGGTATCATTGGCTCGGTCGTCACGCGTAACGCTACGGCACGATTGTGTTGAGGAAATTGGAAAAGCGCTCTTCGGAAAAACCCACCGCGATAAAGTGATCGGCCTCGAGCACGGGTCGTTTGATCACGGTCGGATGTTCGAGCATCACGCCAATCGCGCGGCTGCGTGTCATATCCCTGCGGTCGACCTCGGGTACCTTGCGCCAGGTCAAGCTGCGTCTGTTCAATAGTTTTTCCCAGCCGATACGATCACACCAGCGCTCGAGCGTCTGGATATTCAGTGGAGTGTCGCGAACGTCGTGAAAACGATGCTCGATATGGTGTTCGGTCAGGAACTTCTGGGCTTTGCGGCAGGTGTCGCAACTCTTGATTCCGTAGACAGTCAGCATCGTTTGAACCCCTATTCGGCGTTCCTGAGCAAATCATTGAGACTCGTTTTAGAGCGAGTCTTTGCGTCAACATGCTTAACGATGACTGCACAATACAATGAGTATTTTCCGTCACGCGAGGGCAGGTTTCCGGGCACGACGACGGATCCTGCCGGTACCCGACCGTAGCTGATTTCACCCGTGTCGCGATCGTAGATGCGGGTACTCTGACCGAGGAATACGCCCATCGATATGACGGATCCTTTTTCCACGATCACGCCTTCGACAATCTCGGAACGTGCGCCGATAAAGCAGTCGTCCTCGACAATCGTCGGCCCTGCCTGCACGGGCTCCAGTACGCCTCCAATGCCGACGCCACCCGAAAGGTGAACATTTCTGCCGATTTGAGCGCAGCTCCCCACCGTTGCCCAGGTGTCGACCATCGTGCCGCTGTCGACATAGGCACCAATGTTGACGTAGCTCGGCATGAGCACGACATCCGGCGCGACATACGCACCACGTCGGACGATCGCATCCGGTACCACCCGCACACGGTCGCGCGCGAAGTCCGCGTCGGAATAACTTGCGTATTTCATCGGCACCTTGTCATAGAAACGGCTGTACGTGCCCGGCATCAGCTGATTGTCGGCGAGCCGAAAACTCAGTAGCACGGCTTTTTTGAGCCATTGGTTGACCTGCCAGCCGTCACCCGCGCGCTCAGCGACCCGCGCCTGCCCCGAATCCAGGAGCGTCAGCGCCTGATTCACCGCGCCGTCCAGCTGTTTCTGTTCGCCCGCGTCGGCCATGCGGCCGCCGAGGTCGAAGCCTTTTTCAATAATGTTGATCAGTTCCTGCATGCTGGTTTTCGCTTTGTACTGAATTTTTTTCGTTGAGCCGCATTCACGTTTAGCGTGGGCTACTTTTTATCGAGCGTCATCACCAACTCCGTGCGAAGCCGTTCTCTCGCGGCCGCGTCCAGCGGAGCACCCGACTCGTCGCTGATGTAAAAGACATCCTCGGCGCGCTCGCCAATCGTCATGATCTTCGCGTTTTCAATATCGATACCCTGATTGATGAATACCTGGCCGACTTTGCTCAACAGGCCGGGCCTGTCGCCGGCGACAATTTCCATGACTGTTCGGCCTTGTGCACGATCCCGGCCGAAACCGACGCTCGTTTTGGTAGTGAACATGCGTACCTGGCGGGGTGCCGAGCGTGTCACTTTGACGATGTTGTCATCACTTGCCGTAAGCACCCGCGTCAGCGAGCGCCGGATCTTGGTAATGCGCGAATCATCGACGTCGATGTGCCTATCAGTCTCCATAAAGATAAACGTGTCGAGGCTGTATCCATTTTCCAGCGGGACGATGCGAGCGTCTACGATCGTCATACCGAGCTCATCAAGTACGGCCGTCGCATGCGCAAATGTATGATGCTTGCGTGGCGTATACAATACGGCTTCGACGCCATCACCGCCATGTTGCCGGCGCACGTCGAGCAGACCCACATCCGAGCTAATGTCGGAGTCAGCCAGCCATTCGGTGTGCCAAACGGTTTCGTCACTTCTGTGACGCAGAAAATAGGTGTCATTGAAAAGCTTCCACACGGAATCGATTTGCTCGTCGTCAAGGCCGGATGCATGCAACGCGTCGCGCGCTTCAGCCTGCTTTTCGAGAATCAATTGCTCGGCATCGATCGGATTTTCCAGCCCGCGCCGCAGCGCACGCAGCGTAAGCTCATAAAGGTCGTAAAATAGTTTGGCCTTCCAGGAATTCCAGAGTTTCGGATTCGTTGCGCGAACGTCCGCGACGGTCAGCACATACAGATAACGGAGGTGCAAGGTATCACCGACGAGCGACGCGAACTCATTGATGACGTCGGGATCGCCGATGTCCTTCTTCTGGGCCGTCGTCGAGAGTGCGAGGTGATGGCGGACGAGCCACGCAACCGTGCGCGCTTCGTAATTGCTCAGGCCGTGCTCCAGGCAAAACGCCTCGGCATCGACCGCGCCGAGTTCCGAATGATCGCCGCCACGCCCCTTGGCGATATCGTGGAACAGGCCACCCAGGTAAGCGATCTCCGGTTTCTCGAGGGACTGCATGATGCGGCTGCAGTTCGGATACTCGTGGTCAAAACGACTCAGCGCGAAGCGGCGAAGATTGCTCACCACAAACAGCGTGTGCTCATCCACCGTGTACGCATGAAACAGGTCGTATTGCATGCGCCCCACGATGCGGCCGAACGCAGGAATGTACAGCCCGAGCACGCCGTAAAGGTTCATGCGCCGGAGTTCGTGCGTCACGCCCTCCGGTGCGCGCAGTATCGACAGGAACAGACGATGATTGCGCGGGTTCTGGCGAAACTCCTCGTCAATCAGATGCAGATTGCGCTTGATCATGCCGACGGTGTAAGCGCTGATACCGCGCAGATCCGGATTCTGTTGAAGCAACAGGAACAGCTCCAGCAGTGCGGACGGCTCGTTTACGAAAACCTGGCTGTTCACGGTCTGCAGGTAGCCGTTTTTGACCCGGAAACGCTCATTCAGCGATTCGGGCTCTGCATCAGGGTCCATGAGAATCGCTTCTTCGAACAGCTGCAACAGCATTTCGTTGACCCGACTCAGATCCATGACCGTGCGGTAGTAGCGTTGCATGAATTGCTCGACTGCGAGCGTGTAGGTCGCGTCTTCGTAGCCGAGCATGTTCGCGAGCTTGATCTGGTAGTCGAACAGCAGGCGATCCTCGCGACGTCCGGTCAGAATATGCAGCGCAAAACGCACCCGCCACAGGAACGCCTGGCCGTCATGCAGCAACTTCAGCTGATTTCGCGTCAGGAAATTGTGTTCGACGAGCTCGTCGATAGTGCCTACATTGAAGTGTCGCTTCGCAACCCAGCCGACAACCTGAATGTCACGCAGTCCACCCGGACTGCCCTTGACGTTGGGCTCGAGGTTGTAGCCCGTATCACCGTAACGATGGTGTCGGGCGATTTGTTCCTTGCGTTTTTCGGCGAAGAATTCCGCTGAAGGCCAAATCTTCTCCGTCGCGAGCGCCGCCTGCAGTTGCGCGTAGAGCGACTCCGGACCCTCGATGAGCCGAGCCTCGATCAGTGTCGTTGCGACCGTCAGGTCGGCGCCGGCCTCATCGAACGCCTGCTGCACCGTGCGCACGCTGTGGCCGATCTCGAGCCCAACGTCCCACAGTGCGGTGACGAAAGCCGACAATTGCTGCACGCAGCCTTCCGGCAGATCGTCGGGGATCAACAGCATGATGTCGACGTCGGAATAGGGGTGCAGTTCGCCACGACCGTAACCACCGACCGCAACGAGTGATGCCAGGCGCGCACAGTCGGGTGCATGCCGTCGCCACAGATGGATCAGCAGCTGATCGACTACCGTCGATCGAAGGTGCACGAGGGTCACGACGGATTCGCCGGCAAGAAAACGCGACTTGATATTGTCGCTGGCGATTTGCAGAGCGCCGCGTGCATCGCCGCCCGCGGTTGTAAGCCGGTCGTGCAACAGCCGCACCGCCGGGTCCGAAAACACCGAATCAGCCGCATGCACAACACTATGAGTCATTGATTTCGAGAGCTTACCTTTGCTCGGCGCCGAGGGTCAGGACTTCGAATCCCGTATCGGTCACAAGGACTGTATGTTCCCATTGCGCCGACAGGCTATGGTCCTTGGTGACCACGGTCCAGCCGTCGGGCAACAGCTTTACTTGCGGCTTGCCCGCGTTGACCATGGGCTCGACCGTCAACGTCATGCCGGCTTTGAGCTCGAGTCCGGCACCCGCCGTGCCATAATGCAGGACCTGCGGATCCTCGTGGAATGCCCGACCGATGCCGTGACCGCAGTACTCGCGAACCACCGAGAAGCGGTTCTTCTCGATATGTTGCTGAATGGCTGCGCCGACATCACCGAGATGCTTGCCCGGCGCCAGTTTTTCGATGCCGAGCCACATGCCCTCGTACGCGACCTCGGCCAGGCGCCTGGCCTGTATGCCTGGCTTGCCGACAAAAAACATGCGGCTCGTGTCGCCGTGGAAGCCGTCCTTGATAACCGTGATGTCGATGTTGACCACATCGCCCGACTTGAGCGTGCGATCGCTCGGAATGCCGTGGCAGACGACATGATTGACCGACGTACAGATCGACTTCGGGAAGCCGCGGTAATTGAGCGGCGCCGGGACCGCGTTCTGGACTTCGGTGATGTGCTTATGGCAGATCGCGTTGAGCTCGTCGGTCGTGACACCTGGTTCGACATAATCCCCGATCATGTCCAGCACGTCGGCCGCGAGGCGGCCGGCGATACGCATCTTTTCCTGCTCCTCGGCAGTCTTTATTGTCACAGTCATCGGAAATCGGGTGCTTGAGCGAAACTGGCCGAAAATAGCGGAAATTCAGCATATTCCGCGTTGTTGGCCGCGACCGGCTATGGTATAAAGCGCGCGCCCAAGAGGCAATTAAATCACACGTACACCGACACATGGCGCTGGGTGCCCTGCCAATAAAGGGGTTGCGCGATGGGGTGTACGGAGGCCCAACCCGGAGTAAATAAATGGCAGACGTATCCATGCGCCAGATGCTAGAGGCTGGCGTGCACTTTGGTCATCAGACCCGCTTCTGGAATCCGCAGATGGCTCCGTTCATCTTCGGCGAGCGCAACAAGATCCACATTATCAACCTCGAGAAGAGCCTGCCGATGGCGCGGGAAGCCTGCGCATTCGTCAAGGCGACCGTAGCCGACGGCGGCAAGGTGCTGTTCGTCGGCACCAAGCGCGCGGCGCGTGATGCGATTGAAAAACACGCGACACGAGCCGAAATGCCATATGTCAGCTATCGCTGGCTCGGCGGCATGCTCACGAATTACAAGACGATCCGTCAGTCGGTCAAACGACTCATGATGCTCGAGGAGATGGCCGAGGACGGCAGCTTTTCGAAGCTGACCAAGAAGGAAGTTCTTGGACTCAATCGTGAAAAGCAAAAACTGGATCGTAGTCTCGGCGGCATCAAGCAGATGACTTCTCTGCCGGACGTGTTATTCGTCGTTGACGTCGATCACGAAGATATCGCCGTTCGCGAGGCGCAGAAACTGGGCATTCCTGTTGTCGCCGTTGTGGACACGAATTGCTCGCCCGAAGGTGTAAATTATGTGATCCCCGGTAACGATGATGCGATGCGCGCCATTGAGCTTTATGCGGCGCTCATCGCAGACGCAATTCTCGACGGCAAGGCATCGTTGCCCGAAGTCGTCCTCGGCGAGGATGAGTTCGTCGAGCTCGACGCGGAAGGCAAGCCGCGGAAAACGGGCGGGCGCAAGAAGAAGACCGCGAAGAAAGCGACAGTAAAGAAGAGGCCGGCGGCCAGGCGGCCAAAGATCGCAGCGCTGGAGACATTAGCGCAATCGGTCTCGGCAAAAGCCGCCGAGGCCGAGCCCGAGGCTGTCAAAGAGTCCGAGGCGACGCAGAGCTTGGCCGAGGAAGCAGTCTCGGAAGCGTCTGTCCCTGAGGCGTCTGCCGCGGAAGCGTCTGTCCCTGAGGCGTCTGCCGCGGAAGCGTCTGTCCCTGAGGCGTCTGCCGCGGAAGCGTCTGTCCCTGAGGCGTCTGCCGCGGAAGGGTCTGTCCCTGAGGCGTCCGTCTCCGAGGCACCTGTCGTCCAGCCATTGCCATCGCAGGCGGCCGGTACCGAGCCGGCAGAGCTCGTGAAAACCGACGCGGAATCTGCCGGGCAGGTCAAGAAAACGGCGAAAAAGACGGCGAAGAAGAAGACCAAAAAGGTGCTCAAGAAGGCGGCTACGAAAAAGGCTCGCAAGAAGAAAACGGCCGCTTCGAAGCCGGCGGAAGACGATTCGGACGGGACCTGAGGCTGGACAGCGTGCGCCGCCAGGATGAACGGGCGCCGCGGTGACGAGACAATGACAGAGATCAAGGGGATGCTGTAATGGCAATTAGCGCATCGATGGTAAAAGAGCTTCGCGAGCGCACGGGTGCTGGCATGATGGAGTGCAAGAAAGCACTCGTTGAAGCCGACGGTGATCTCGAACTCGCCCGGGAAATATTACGCAAGGCGGGTCAGGCACAGGCTGACAAGAAATCAGGCCGTGTTGCTGCAGACGGCCGCATCGTGATCGCCTCCGACGGCAATCGCGCGGTCGTCGTCGAAGTCAACTCGGAAACAGACTTCGTCGCCAAGGACGGTAATTTTGTCAGTTTTGCCGAGTCCGTCGCTGCCGCCGCATTGGCATCGGGCACGACCGATGTCGAGGCGCTCGCCTCGGAGGTGCTCGCCGACGGGCGCACCGTGGAGGCGGCGCGAACCGAGTTGATCGCCAAGATCGGTGAGAACATCGCTTTGCGCCGGGTGGCGGCAATTGCCACCGAGGGTGTGCTGGCGAGCTACACGCACGGCGGGCGTATCGGCGTGGTCGTAGCGCTGGACCGCGGCGACGAGACGCTGGCTCGCGACATTGCGATGCACGTTGCGGCAAGCAATCCGATGTGTATCGACGAGAACGGCGTGCCGGCCGAGACGCTCAAGAGCGAACGGCGGATCTTGACCGAGCAGGCCCTGGCCTCCGGCAAACCGGCCGAAATTGTCGAAAAAATGGTCTCCGGACGCCTGGCCAAGTTTCTCAAAGACGTAACGCTCGTCGGGCAGCCCTTCGTCAAGGACCCCGATATGGCCGTCGGCAAGCTGCTCGGGAGTCATGGTGCGAGGGTGACCGCGTTCATTCGCTTCGAGGTGGGTGAGGGCATCGAAAAACGCCAGGACAATTTCGCCGAGGAGGTCATGGCGCAGGTCAGGGCCGCCAACAAAGATTAAAATTCATCTCAGTAACTTTATTTAAGCCTTTGATTTAATAAAGACTAACTGAGGTGAATAGGCTAAAATTCAGGCACGCCGGGGTACCGGACAGGCGCTCAAGCAACAAGGTATGTAGATGAACGATCTTGCAGGCCAATACCGTCGCGTGCTCCTGAAACTCAGCGGCGAGGCGCTCATGGGCGAGTTGGACTACGGTATCGAACCTGTCGTGATTCAGCGGATCGCCGCCGAGATTGCCGAGGCCCACAAGCAGCGTGTCGAGATTGCCATCGTGATCGGCGGCGGGAACATATTCCGCGGCGCCGGATTGGCGCGAGCGGGTATGGATCGCGTGACGGGTGACTACATGGGTATGCTCGCGACGGTCATGAATGCGCTGGCGATCCAGGATGCGCTCGAATCGAAGGGCGTCTTTGCCCGGGTGATGTCGGCGCTGAAGATACACGAGGTTTGCGAAGACTACATCCGAAGGCGCGCTGTGCGCCACCTCGAAAAAGGTCGGATCGTGATCCTTGCGGCCGGCACGGGCAATCCGTTTTTTACGACCGATACGGCAGCGAGCCTCAGGGCGATTGAGATCGGGGCCGACGTGCTGCTAAAGGCAACCAAGGTCGACGGTGTTTACGACGCGGATCCGCTCAGTCATCCTGATGCGAAGCGTTACAAGACCGTTTCCTTCGATCAGGTTCTGGCAGATAAGCTGACGGTTATGGACGCAACCGCAATTGTGATGTGTCGCGATAACGACTTGCCGCTACGTGTGTTCAATTTGACCCGGGCCAATGCACTTTTGAAGGCAATCACAGGCGACAATGTCGGTACTCTGGTCACGGCTTGACCGGTAAATTTGATTAGCAGGGGATGACTTCTGTGCTCGATGACATCAAAAAAGATGCCCGTGAACGTATGGCCAAGAGCGTCACGGCACTCAAGCAGGAATTGACAAAACTCAGGACGGGTCGCGCACACACCAGTCTGCTCGATCACATTACGGTCGAGTATTACGGTGCCCAGGTGCCATTGAATCAGGTTGCCAATGTGGGCGTCGAAGATTCGAGAACGTTGACGGTCACGCCCTGGGAAAAGGCTATGGTGCAGGTCGTAGAAAAGGCGATCCTGAATTCCGACCTGGGCTTGAATCCGGCGTCCGCCGGTACCGTAATCCGGGTGCCGCTGCCGGCGCTAACCGAGGAACGCCGGAAGGATTTGATTCGCGTGGTGCGCCACGAAGCCGAAGGCGGCCGCATCGCGATTCGCAATATCCGTCGCGACGCGTTGGGCGATGTAAAGGATCTCGTCAAGGAGAAGATGATTTCGCAAGACGACGACCATCGCGCACATGACGAGATCCAGGCGATTACCAACGAATACATTGCCGAAATCGACAAGTTGCTCGCCGACAAAGAAAGCGAACTCATGGAATTCTGATCCCGGATAACGTCCCAGTAGAATCGAAATAGTGCCGAGCTCCAGTCCGAAATCCGCAGCCGACTTCAATGTGCCGACGCACGTTGCGGTCATTATGGACGGTAATGGCCGCTGGGCCCGAAGTCGAGGATTGCCACGCCACGCCGGGCATCGGTCGGGCGTCGGGGCCGTTCGCCGAACCGTGGAAGCGGCCGCGCGCAAAGGCGTTCGATTCCTGACTTTGTTTGCGTTCAGCAGTGAAAACTGGCGCCGGCCGCGAGATGAAGTCGGCAGGCTGATGAGATTATTTCTCGAAGCCCTGCAACGAGAAGTCGCCGAGCTGCATCGCAATAACGTAAAGCTGGAGTTTATTGGCGCACGAGACCAGCTGCAGTCGAGTCTGGCGCAAAAGATTGCTGCTGCCGAATCCGAAACCCGAGATAACACGGGGCTGTGTTTAACGATCGCGGTTGCATACGGCGGCCGCTGGGATATCGTCGAGGCCGCGCGCAAGCTCGCGGTCAAGGTAGCGACAGGCGAGGTAATTGCGGATGCGATCGACGATGAGCAGTTCGCTGCTCAGCTGGCCCTTGGCGATAAACCCGACGCCGACCTGTTGATACGTACGGGTGGCGAGCAGCGCATCAGCAACTTTCTGTTGTGGCATCTCGCCTACGCTGAACTCTGGTTTTGCGACACGCTGTGGCCGGATTTCAGCGCGGATGAATTCGACAAGGCGCTGGAATTCTACGCCAAACGTCAACGGCGTTACGGACACACGGGCGAGCAGATAGAGGCAGTAAACTGATGCGGCAACGGGTCATCACCGCGATTATTGCGCTGGCCTTGCTGCTGGTCGTAGTGTTCGTGATTCCAGCCGTCGCTGCAAAAGCGGTTATTGCGCTACTGGTGCTGGGCGGCGCATGGGAATGGTCGGCTTTTGTCGGTGCACCGGGTGTCGCAGTTCGATTCGTGTATGTCGCCCTGGTCGCGACAACGATCGGCTTTGTGTCGTTGGCGCTCGGCGGGCAAACGATGCTCGTACTCGGAGTGGCAGTCGTTTGGTGGCTCGCAGCACTGATCTGGACATTCTTTTTTCCGACACCGATCCCGACCGTGTTGGCATGGATTTCAGGTTTACTCGTCTTGGTTCCGCTGCATGCCGCGCTAATCAGCCTGTACGACATTGCACCCACGATTCTCCTGTTCATGTTATTGATCGTATGGGTGGCCGATAGCGGAGCTTACTTCGCAGGCAAGAAATTTGGCCGAGTCAAGCTTGCACCACGCATCAGTCCGGGCAAAACCTGGGAAGGCGTAATTGGCGGTCTTGCCGCTGTCGTGCTGTTGACGCTGGGGCGGGCATTATTTGTCGATACGAATCTCGCGGTATTTGTGCCGTTCTGCGTTGCCGTTGCGTGTCTGTCGATCGTTGGGGACCTGACGGTGAGTCTGGTCAACAGAAATGCAGGCGTTAAAGATAGCGGCAATTTCTTTCCAGGCCACGGTGGAATACTGGATCGGGTGGACAGCGTTTCGGCAGCCGCTCCGCTGTTTGCGCTCGGGGTAAATTATCTGGGTTTGCGATGAAACGCTGTTCAGACACCGTTCATGCGTGTTCGTCCAGGCTGAGCCGAGGCTCACGGGAACTGCCGGACGCAGAACCAGTCAACCTAAATAATCGGGACCACGCAGAACCACGTCCGGGTCGGGGATTCCATATCGGGGCGCAAACTTTCTCTAAGGGAAACAGCTAGTTATGGTTGATGCGCTTATGAATCTATTGGCATTCGTCATCGCGATCAGCGTACTGGTCGCGGTGCACGAGTTCGGTCATTACATCGTCGGCCGCTGGGCAGGCATGAAGGTGCTGCGCTTCTCGATCGGTTTCGGCAAGCCAATATTTACCTGGATCGGTGGTGTGGATCGGACCGAATACTGCTTGTCGGCGATTCCGTTCGGCGGTTATGTCCGCTTTCTCGATGATCGGGAAGGGCCGGTGGACGCCGGCGATGTCGGCCGGGCATTCAATCATCGGCCGATTTCACTGCGTATCGCGGTGTTGCTTGCCGGCCCGGCGTTCAATTTTGTATTTGCAATTCTCGCGTACTGGGTGCTGTTCATGGGCGGCATCCCGACGATCAAACCGGCTGTCGGCAATGTCACGCCCGATTCTTATGCTGCGAAGGCCGGACTGGAATTCGGCGACAACATCGTCGCCGTGGGGGACGTTGGCACCGACAATTGGGAATCGACGTTGCTGGCAATGCTCGATGAAATGATTGCGCACGGACGCATTCCGTTAACCCTTGAATCGGCAAATGGTCGACAGCGGCGGGCTACGATTACGGTTGGTGACGATGCGACACGGCTCACCGAACCCGGATTGTTGTTCGACGGGCTCGGATTCGAGCCATGGCAACCGCCCGCCGTCATTGGCGAGGTTGTCGCCGATGGCGCAGCCGACGCTGCCGGTCTGCGCACGGGTGATCGAATTACAGCAGTCGCGGGCGCGCGTATTCGCTCCTTCGCGGATCTCGTAACCGAGGTCTCCAAACGTCCGGCCGAGGCCGTTACGGTTGATTATGTACGCGACGGCGAAACTCGATCGGTCGAACTCGTCCTCGGAGAGCAACAGGTCGACGGTGAGTCGCGTGGATTGCTTGGCGTCGGCGTCGCACAAGATATCGGAGACTATTTCTACCTGCGCAAGTTTGGACCGATCGAATCAGTCGGCGCAGCCGCAGAGCGGACTTGGGCAACGATGGTGTTCACGGTTCGCATGCTGGGGCGAATGGTCACGGGCGACGTATCGATCAAAAACCTAAGTGGGCCCATCAACATCGCGCAATTCGCAGGTGACTCGGCACAGCGCGGCGTCAGCGAGTTTCTGAGTTTTCTCGCACTCGTCAGCATTAGCCTTGGCGTGTTGAACCTGTTGCCGGTTCCCGTTCTTGATGGTGGTCAGATCGTCTACCAGACCGTCGAACTGGTAAAAGGAAGCCCGCTGTCCGAGAGATCACAGCTTCTCGGGCAACAGTTCGGCATACTCGCACTGATTCTCCTGATGAGTTTCGCGTTTTATAACGATATCGCCAGATTGCTCAGCTAGGCCGGCACGGATAAATCGATTCATGAAAGACAAGAACAAGTGGTTGGGCCTGGTACGCAAACGCATCCGCGTATTTGTGACGCTCCTGACATTGTACCTACCGGTGACCGCTCTGGCAGCCGAGGATTTTATCGTTCGAGATATGCGTGTTGAAGGGTTGCAGCGTATCTCCGAGGGCACGGTCTTTAACTATTTGCCCATCAATATCGGTGACTCGATAGACAAGGTCCGCATCCAGGAGTCGATTCGGGCGCTGTACGCGCAGGGGCTGTTTGACGACATCGAAATTCGTCGGGACGGTGACGCTCTCGTAATCGCAGTGCGCGAACGACCTTCGATCGAGAGTTTCGAAATCGAGGGCAATAAAGACATCAAGACCGAAGATCTCATGGATTCGCTTCGCGGGGTCGGGCTTGCGAAGGGTCGTACGTTCGACCGGTCGGTGCTCGAAAACGTGCAGAGCTTTCTGCGCGAACAGTACTACGACCGCGGCAAGTACGGTGTTGCGATCGATGCGGAGGTGCAGGATCGGCCTAACAACACTGTGCGCATAAAAGTCAATGTAAAAGAGGGCGACCGCGCGCGGATCCGGCAAGTGAATATCGTTGGAAACGAATCGTTCGACGAAGAAGCGATACGCGAAAACTTCGAGCTGGATACGGCAAACTGGCTGTCATGGATCCGACAGGACGACCGGTACTCGAAAGAGGCACTTGAGGGTGATCTGGAAACGCTGCGATCGTTCTACATGGACCGTGGCTATGCCGATTTTCGTGTCGAGTCGACACAGGTGGCGATTTCGCCAAACAAGAAAGACATATACGTTACGATCAGCCTGCACGAGGGCGATCGATACACGATCTCCGACATCAAGCTTGTAGGCGATATGGTAATCCCCGAGCAGTATCTGCGCGGCCTGGTGCTCGCACAGCCGGGATCGACTTTCAATCTGAATCTGCTGACCCAGACCAGCGAGTTAATGTCGTTAAGGCTCGGCGAGGAAGGCTACGCCAACGCAGAAATAGAGCCGGTGCCGGAACTCGATCATGAAACCAAAGAGGCCTCAATTACGTTTTTCGTCGATCCGAAGAGTCGGGTGTATGTGCGCCGTATCAATTTCAATGGCATCGATCAGGTGGACGACGAAGTATTGCGCCGGGAACTGAGACAGATGGAAAGCGCATATCTGTCCAATCGTCTGATCGATCGTTCCAAGGTTCGCCTGCAGCGATTGCCCTACGTCGAGAGAGTCGAGGTCGAAAATTCGCCGGTTCCGGGCAGTCCGGACCTCGTCGATGTTGATTTCGACATCGAGTACCGCATGCCGGGACAGTTCAGTGGCGGTATCGGCTATTCGGAGTCACAGAAGGTGCTGCTGAACGGCAGCATCATACACACGAATTTTCTCGGTACCGGTAATCGAGTCGCGCTTGATCTCAATTCGGGACGATTTCAGAAATTCTATAGTCTCTCGCACACGGATCCGTATCGGACGATGGACGGCGTACGCCGCACTGTCAGTATCAATTACCGAGATATCACCCAGTTTACTTCTGCCGCCTCGGATTTCTCGACGACGAGCGCGGGTGCCACTATCGATTATGGATATCCGATATCCGAATTCCAGACGCTGACGTTCGGCCTGAGTTATCAGCATGCCGAGCTGTTATCATCGACGGGGAGCACAATTCAGGCGCAGAACTGGGTTCAGAACAACGGCAACCCATTTGTCGAAAATACGGAGAGGGGCATCACTTTTTTCGGCACGGAGTTCGATACCGTCGAGCTGCTCGCCGGCTGGATTTATGACAGCCGCAATCGCGCGCTGTTTGCTACCCGCGGTTTGCGTCAGCAGCTGTTTCTTTCGGTTGCCGCGCCCGGCAGCGATGTGGAGTATTACACGGCGCGCTACAGCTTCACCAAGTATTTTCCGTTTGGCAGACGCTGGGCGTTGCGGGTCAATACCGAATTGGGTATTGGCGAGTCGCTGGGAGACACGACGGCACTGCCGCCCTATAAACAATTCTATGGCGGCGGACCGCAATCGGTGCGTGGTTTCCGCGAGTCCTATCTCGGGCCACGCGATAGCTTCGGCAATCCCTATGGCGGTAATGTGTTGGTTGCGAGTCAGGTTGAGCTTATACTCCCGCTTCCGGACAAATGGGCGAGTCAGGCACGGGCCAGCCTCTTTTACGACGTCGGCAACGTGTTTAACAATGGTGAGATTGCATTCACGGACAAACTCGGATCCCCCGTCGAATACAAACCGGATTTTGACGAGCTGCGTTCGTCGGTGGGTATCGCCGTGGAATGGCTAGCACCGCTGGGACTGTTTCGTTTTAGTTATGCATTTCCGCTCAATGAATATGTGGGCAATGACAGGTTTTACGGAGATCAGCTGGAACGGTTCCAGTTCTCCATCGGTCAGGCGTTTTAAGGATTGGAAAGTTTATGAATTTTGTAAAACGACACTTGGGTAAAGCGGCAGTCGGTCTCGCGATTGTGTGTGCACTTGTCTCGCCCGCTGGTGCCCAGCAACTGAAGATCGGCGTCGTCAATATCCCGGTCTTGATGGAACGGGCACCGCAGACCAAGGCCGCGATGGATGCGTTGCAGGAGGAGTTTGCGCCGCGTCAGCGTGAGTTTGTCGCGAAACAAAAAGAGTACGAGGACCTTGCGACAAAGGTCCAGAAAGACGTCGCCGTAATGGGCGAGACAGAAAGGCGTAATGCCGAAAAGAACCTGCGCGACTTGCAGCGCGAGGTAACCCGCCTGCAAACCGAATTTCGGGAAGACCTGAATCTTCGGCAGAACGAGGAGCTGGGCATTTTGCAGCGCTCTCTGCTCAAGGAAGTCCAGGAATATGCACAGCAGGAAGGTTACGACCTGGTTGTCGGTGACGGCGTCTTGTTCGCGAGCAACTCTGTGAATATCACCGAGGAAGTGTTGCGTGCCGTGGAAGCGAACTTCCAGGCAACCGGCGCCCGCTAGTTACGGCATAATCTGGCGGATGTGACCGCTAGGTCGATGTCGATAAAGCTCGGGGAACTTGCGACACGTTTCGGCTGTGAGCTGATTGGTGATCCTGACGTCGTCATCGTTGAGGTTGCGTCGCTCAATAGCGCCGGTTCCGGGTCGCTGAGTTTTCTCTCCAATCCGGCATTCAAGACACAGCTATCTTCGACGAAAGCAGGCGCCGTCGTATTGCGTGCCCAGGATGCCGACGCTGCGCCAGCGGCGGCGCTGATCAGCGAAAATCCGTATGCAACCTATGCCAAGATGGCGTGCGTCATTGCGCCGCCGCCGGCATACGATCCCGGTATTCATGTTTCTGCCGTGATCGCGGCGACTGCCAGCGTGGCCGACACCGCGCATATCGCTGCGAACGCGATCATCGAGGAGCGTGCGCGCATAGGTGCGAACGCTTATATCGGACCAGGTACCGTTGTCGGTCCGGACTGTGTTATTGGCGATAACTGCCGACTTCACGCAAACGTCACGATCGCGCGTAATGTCCGTATGGGCGTGCGCTGTATCGTACACTCCGGAGCCGTCATCGGCGGCGACGGTTTCGGCAACGCCATGACACCCGAAGGTTGGGTCAAGGTACCGCAGCTCGGCGGCGTGCAGATCGGTGACGACGTAGAGATCGGCGCCAATTCGACAGTCGATCGCGGTGCGCTCGACGATACAATCATTGAGGATGGCGTGCGGCTTGACAACCTGGTCATGATCGCTCACAACGTCAAGATCGGTGCACACACGGCGATGGCCGCGATGACCGGCATTGCCGGCAGCGCCGTGATCGGCAAGCGCTGCCTGTTCGGGGGAAAGTCGGGCACGGTCGGGCACATCGAAGTTTGTGACGATGTCGTCGTGAGTGGCAAGGGGATGATTACGAAAAATATCCGCGAGCCGGGCGTCTATGCGTCGAGCTTTCCGGCAGAGAAAGTACGTGACTGGAATCGGCATGTCGCACGATTTCGCCGCCTCGATCAGTTCGGCGATCGGATCAAAGCACTCGAGAAAAGCGTCAAGGCGATGAGTGGAGACGAGTCGTGATTCATGCGTCCGCGGTCATTTCCGATACGGCCAGGATCGCCGACGACGTCGAGATCGGCGCCTTCTCGGTGATCGGCGATGAGGTAGAGATTGGCAGCGGCACGCGAATCGACAGCCACGTCGTAATCAACGGCCCGACGAGCATCGGTTCGGACAACCATATTTATCAGTTTTCATCGGTCGGCGACGATCCGCAGGACAAGAAATACAATCATGAGCCGACGAAACTGTCGATCGGCAATCGCAACACGATTCGTGAGTTTTGCACGATTAGCCGCGGGACTGTCCAGGATCGCGGCGAAACGGTCATCGGCAACGACAACTGGATAATGGCATATGTGCATATTGCACATGATTGCCGTATAGGCAGTCATACGATTTTCGCTAACAATGCCACGCTCGCTGGTCATGTTCATGTCGGCGACTGGGCAATCTTTGGCGGGTTTTCCGGGGTGCATCAGTTCTGCAGGATTGGTGCGCATGCCTTTCTGGGCATGTATTCCGGTGTCAACCGTGACGTGCCTGCGTATACGACGGTCTCGGGACAGCCTGCGAGGCCACGCGGCATCAACAGCGAAGGACTGAAGCGACGCGGCTTCACTGCCGAACAGATTCAGAATATCAAAGATGCCTATCGCATCGTCTATCGGCAGGGCAGGAAACTGGCCGAATCCCTCGACGAGCTTGCGGATCGTGCAAAGACTCGACCCGAAATAGGGCTGTTCGTCGACTCGTTACGTTCCTCCGAACGCGGCATCGTTCGGTAGCCCGGCGCTCGTAATGAGGTTTGGACTGGTTGCCGGAGAAGCGTCCGGTGATGCGCTGGGTGCGGGCTTGATCCGCGCAATCAGTGCGCGATTGCCAGACGCGACCTTCGAGGGCATCGCGGGTCCGGCGATGATTGCCGCAGGCTGCGACTGTTGGGAAGATGCCGAAGCGCTTGCCGTCATGGGTCTGATAGAGCCGCTGCTCGAGATTCCACGCCTGCTCAGACTGCGCCGTACTCTGATTCGGCGCTGGCGGGCATCACCTCCCGATGTCTTTGTCGGCATCGACGCACCCGATTTCAATCTTGGCCTCGAAAAACGCCTGCGCAGTTCGGGTATACGCACTGCGCATTACGTGGGGCCAACTGTCTGGGCGTGGCGAGCGGGGCGCATCAAGACCGTGCAAAAGGCCGCGGATCTCGTACTGTGCATCTTCCCGTTCGAAGAAGCGATTTACGATCAACACAACGTGGCCGCAGTGTTTGTCGGTCATCCAAGAGCCGACAGCATGCCCAGCGATGTCGACACCGGGATGTTTCGACGGCGGCTCGGGCTGGAGCAGGGCCGACTGGTTGCCGTATTGCCAGGCAGCCGGCGTAGCGAAGTGTCGAGACTCGGGCCGCTGTTT
>Ga0224497_10000424_pt1 | contig 29821 bp, 52 predicted proteins | sample SF_Jul11_sed_USG_4_FD_167970 | JGI IMG/M metagenome (GOLD analysis project Ga0224497, IMG submission 167970) | Sediment microbial communities from San Francisco Bay, California, United States - SF_Jul11_sed_USGS_13 | ecosystem: Environmental > Aquatic > Marine > Sediment | place: USA...
CCACAGAAAAGTTAAAGTCACAGTCTCCGAAGTCACAGAAGCACAGAATATGAAACAGCGAGGCAGAAAATCCGCAGCGCAATTGGCCACGGTTTCAGAAATCGGCGCGCGGCGCCCGGCGCCGCCGGATCGGCTCTGCAAAAAGGGTCAATCAATCTGGCGCGAGGTCACGACCAGCAAGCCCGAAGACTGGTTCGATGATTCCAACTTGCCGCTACTCGAAGAGTTCTGCCGCATCAAAGTGTCGCTCGATCTGTTGAACGAAATCATTGCCAAGGTCGAGGCGCAACTGGTCGAGACCGCCACGCTGCCCGAAGGCTACGCGCAGCTGGCCACAACGGTCGACAAAAAGCAGGGCCGCCTGGTTACGCTGGCCTGCAAGATGCGGCTAACGCAGCAGGCCAAGTACGACGCACAAACGGCGCTCAGCCGGCAGAAGCGAGCCCCAGCCAAAGTGGCCGAGAAGTTATGGCAGGGCTAGATATGGCGGCATGGCACGCCGCAAGCTAACGCGCGGCCAGCGCAACATACGGTGGATCGAGACCTATTGCCGAATCCCTGAAGGCAGGGACGTCGGCCAGCCGGTCAGGCTCAGACCCTGGCAGAAGCGTCTCCTGCGGAAGATTTACGACTCACCGACCCGGCGCGCGATCATCAGCTTCGGGCGAAAGAACGCCAAAACGACGCTTTCGGCGTTCCTGACGCTCCTGCACTTATGCGGTCCCGAATATAAGCGCAACTCCCAGCTATACAGCTCGGCACTATCTAGGGACCAGGCGGCAATCTTGTTTCAACTGTGCGCGAAGATTGTCCGTATGTCGCCCGAAATCAGCGCCGCTGTCGGGGTCAGGGACACCGCAAAGCAGCTCTACTGCAACGAGCTCGGCACGCTCTACCGCGCGCTCTCGGCCGACGCCTCGACCAACTTCGGCTTATCGCCCGTTTTCGTGGTGCACGATGAGTTAGGCCAGGTTCACGGCCCGCGATCGGGCCTGTACGAAGCGCTCGAGACCGCCGCCGGCGCGCAAGAAGACCCGCTATCGATCATCATATCGACCCAGGCGCCGACCGATAATGACTTGCTATCGATCCTGATCGACGATGCAGCCAGCGAGGCCGATCCGCGCACTAAGCTGTTTCTCTTCACGGCCAGCGAAGACCTGAAGCCGTTCTCGGTGAAAGCGATGCGCGCGGCGAATCCGGCCTACGGAGACTTTCTTAATGCCGATGAGGTCAAAGACCAGGCGGCATCGGCCAAGCGAATGCCGGCCCGCGAAGCCGCCTATCGGAACCTGATCTTAAATCAGCGGATCAACCAACTATCGCCATTCATTGCTAAGGGCGTTTGGCAGGCTTGCGGCGCCTCCCCGCGCGAGTCTGCTTTCCAGGCCGGACAAGTTCGGATCGGCCTGGACTTATCCGCGCGCAACGACTTGACCGCCTTGGTCTATACGGCCGTTGAAGAGGGGATCAGGCACGTGCGCGCGGAGTTTTTTGTACCGCTTGAGGGCATCCACGACAGAGCGCAGCGTGACCGGGTGCCCTACGACTTGTGGCATGAGCAAGGCTTTTTGACCGCCACGCCGGGCGCGTCGGTCGACTACGAGTTTGTGGCGAGGCGCTTGGCCGAGATTGCCGATGAATACGACGTCGAGGCGGTGAACTTCGATCGATGGCGTATTGACGTCTTGAAGAAAGAGCTCGAGCGCATCGGCGTCGAGCTGCCGCTGATTCCGCACGGCCAAGGCTTCCGCGATATGAGCCCGGCGCTGGATTCTTTAGAGGCTGAGCTGTTAAATGGTAAGATTGCGCACGGCATGAATCCGGTGCTTACGATGTGCGCAGCCAATTCTGTTATTGACTCAGACCCAGCAGGCAATCGGAAGCTGAACAAAGCGAAAAGCACCGGGCGCATTGATGGTATGGTCGCGCTGGCGATGTGCATGGGCGTCACGTCAGCCGAGGCTTCCGGTTACTGGCCAGATCAAGGGGTAGTTGCGTTATGAGATGGCCTTGGCAGAAAGCAGACCGGGAGATTCAGACACAAGCAGGCGTCGAGTGGGCCGCCGAGATGAAGCTCACACTGAATCAATGGCTCGAGCAAATGGCGAGCCAGAATCAATCGATCTCTGGCATATCGGTCGACCCCACCAACGCGCTGCGCTGCACCGCTGTTTATGGCGTCGTGCGGGCCATGACCAACGCGATCAGTTCCTATCCGGTCTATGTTGAAAAGCAGACCGAGGCCGCCGGGCGCATCAAGCGGGAACGGGTCGGCGACCACGCGCTGGTGCCGCGGCTTCGACGGCCAAACGCCGTGCACACTCGCGCGGAGTTCTTTTCACTGGCCATCAAGCACGTGGTGCTATACGGCGACTTCTTTGCGCTCAAGGGCGAGGGGCGCACCGGCCCGATCAAGTACCTGCGACCCGTCGAGAATCCCGACGCGGTAACAGTCGCTGAGGTCGACTGGGGCACGGGCGTCACGTACAAGATCAACCAAGCCGGCGCCGATCAACGGATGGTCAAGCAAGATCGGGTGCTTCACTTCACCAATGGCATCCTCGCTGACGATTGCGTCACCGGGATCAGCCCGGTCTCGAAGCTCAAAGAGGCGATTGCCATATCGATCGCGGCCGAAGAGCTGTTATCCAAGCTCTACGGCAACAACGACGTGCCGCCGTACGCAATCACCACCGACACCGGATTCCAAAGCAAAGAAGCCTACGACCTATGGCGGGAGTCTTTCGCCGAGATGCGAGCCAAAGCCCGGGAGTCAGGGACCGGCGCGCTGCTCATGCCGCCCGGGGTCAAGGTGCAAGAGCTGTCATTCAAGCCGGTTGACGTCATGCTGGTGGACGTCATCAAGCAGAAGGCGCGCGAGATATTCGCCGGCTTCGGCGTTCCGCCGCATAAGGTGGCCGACCTTGAGCGCGCGACCTTCAGCAATATTGAAGAGCTCGACCTGGAGTTCGTGCGGGACACCATGGAGCCACATACCACGCGATTTAGCGAGTCGATGGCGCGCGACCTGCTGACCGATGCAGACGTCCGATCCGGGCACCGGGTCGTGTTCGATCTGGAGCACGCGACCGAGGGCAAATTCTCAGAACGGCTCGAGGCTTATTCGAAGGGCTTCAACGTCGGCGTTTACTCGCCTAATGACATTCGGGCCAAACTAGGCGAAAATCCGCGGGAAGGCGGCGACGACTACTATTCACCGCTCAATATGGGGTCAAGTAATGACGTACCAGGCGACGATACAGGCGCGGGAGATAGCGACACGGATGCGGGCGCGGAACCTGCAATCGAGTCCAATCCATTCAGCGCGGTTCAGTAAGTCAGAAAGCCCCAGCTATATCAACGGCGGCGAAGGCTGGACCGAAGCCAGCGCGCGGGCCTTTCTTGATGACCACCAGATCGAGCCCGGCCGCGTCACGATCGACGGTGACTCAATCCGGGTCCGAGCGAAGAGCGCCGGCGAACACCTGAAGAATCCCGTCGCCTCGAGCGATGGCGTGCCGCTGGGCGTGGTCGTGATTCGATGCACAAACTAAGCGTCGATTGTCGCCTTGAAATAAAGGCGATCACCGACGAAGGGGCCATCGAAGGCCACGCCGCCGTATTCGGCAACATCGATCACGGCCTGGACCGGATCGAGCGCGGCGCATTCAAGGAATGGATTAAGACGGCGCCGGGCGCGATTCCGATGCTATGGCAGCACCGGCCCGATGAGCCGATCGGCGTATGGGATTCGATGAGCGAAGACCGCAAAGGGCTTTACTTAAAAGGCTCGATCAATCAAGACGTGCAGCGCGGCCGCGAGGCTCGAAGCCTGGCCGCTCAGGGCGCCGTGACGGGGCTCTCAATCGGCTACTTTCCGAAAGAGTTCCGATATGAAGATGACGTCAGAGTATTGGAAAAGCTCGACGTCATCGAGACCAGCTTGGCGACCTTTCCCATGAATGAAGAGGCGCGCGTAACTAGCGTTAAACACCTTGAGCGCGCCGACTTAGAGCGATACCTCAGAGAAGACTGGAACCTTAGCCGAAAGGCTGCCCGGGCTTTCTTGCATCGAGGTATCGACGGACTGAGAGACGTTATTGGCTCCTGGGACCCAGGCGACGGCGATGAGCCGTCAGTTCTCTCTGATTTTGAAAACCTACTCAGTCAAATCAGGAACTAACCATGTCAGAACGCAATAACGACTATGCCCAATTGAAAGAGGCCATGCACGAAGTGGGCGCGGCCTTCGAAGAGTTCAAGACCGAAAACGACGCGATGCTCGAGAAGAAAGCAGACGGCAAGGCCGTTGCCGAGCAGTTGGCAAAGATTGAGCGCATCGATGCGGCGCTTGAAGAGGCCGACAAAAAGCACCGCGCGGCTATCAATACGATCGAGGCCGACCGCGCCCGCATCGAAGACCTGGAAGCCCGCATTGCGACGGGGCTCCGGTCAGGCGATCAGGGTGCGAAAGAGGCGCACTTAGAGAGCTTTGTCGCGTACTTGCAGAATCCGCGCGCCAATGCGCTCGATAAGCTGTACACGAATGAAACCAAGTACCGGGCCACACTGCCGCAGACCAAGCAGATCAACCTGGCGTCAGCTGCTGCCGGTGAAGCTCTGGTGCCGGAAATCATCGTCGATGAGATTGAGAAAATGGAGAAGAAAAACTCTCCGATTCGCAATCTGATACCGGTCCGGACGGTGGGGTCGACCGACTTTAAGCAAACCGTCGATATCGGCGGGGCGGCTTCAGGGTGGCTGGCAGAGACCGGCACGCGCACGGTGACGGCCAACTCGACGCTGCGAGTTCGGACGCCGACCTGGGGTGAGCTCTACGCGCGACCGCAGGCCAGCGAGTGGTCCATGATGGACATTCCCGGCGCCATGGCATGGATTGCCGAAATGGTCGCCGATGAGTTCATTTCGGCTGAAGGCATTGCAGTCCTAACCGGCAACGGCACCAACAAGCCCACGGGTATCCTGAACACGGCACCACTGACCACCGATGACTGGGCGAGCCCGCTACGCTCGGCCGAGGCCATCGAGGACATTGTGGCGCCGTCGCCAGACGATATCAGCGAGCACGTCTTGATGCTGATCTATGCGCTGAACGGCAAATATCGCAACGGGTCGAAGTTCGCCATGAACAGCGTCACGCTGGGCGAAGTGCGACGGGCGAAGGACTCCAACGGCCAGTATCTATGGCAGCCATCTTTCCAAAGCGGCGAGCCATCCATGATCGCGGGTTACGGCTTCGAAGTGCTAGAAGATATGGACAATACCGGCCTAAGCCCGGTGGGCCATCCGATCCTATTCGGTAACTGGTCTCGGGCTTACCTGTTGGCGCAACGCTCTGACGTCATGCTCCTGGTCGACCCGTATACGACCATTGGCTTAGTGTCTTATTGGTTCCGCCGCCGCGAGGGTGGCATCATTCTCAACAATGATGCACTCAAGGCAGCAACCCGCTAGGCGTCTCAGGCTGACGAAAAGGTGGCGGTCCAGTCGATGGGCCGCCACTCTTGAGCCCGGTGACTATGTCGTCGGTGAGACCATTAACAAATATGATGCCTTCCGCGCGATCCGTTCAGGCGCTGCGAAATGGGTGGCCCATCAACAGCCAGAAACCAAGCTGGCCTGACTGGACCGGGCAGACCGCGATCTGCATGGCAAACGGACCCAGCTTGACGCTGGCCGACGTCACCGCGGCATTTAACTCAGGGCATCCGGCTATTGCGATCAATCACGTGGCGCCGAAGTGGGCGCCGTGGTGCGATATATGGTACGCGGCCGATCAGAAGTTTTGGGCGCTGTGCCACTCGCCGCACGTCGGCGGCTTGCGGGTCTCGGCCGATCCTGGCCCGGTCACCAACGGCTGGGCGCACCTTCAGCTGCAAGTGCACGGCGATCCTGAGAATGAGACTTTCGAAGTGGGGAAGTCAACGCACGGCCAGCATTCCGGCTATCAGGCGCTGGTCATGGCCATTGCGCTCGGCGCCAGCCGGGTGCTATTGCTTGGATATGACTGTAAGCCCCAGCAAGGCAAGACCCATGCAATCGAGAAGCCGCTGGCGCACCAGCCGAGCGCGCCGCGTGAGCGCTGGCCCGATATGTACAGACGGCTCCCAGTTCCTGCAGGCGTCGAGGTCGTGAACTGTACGGCGGGCTCTGCAATTCGAGCGTTTCCAGTGTGCGCCATAGTCGACGCGCTATGACCGCAGACCTACCACAAGAGCAACTCATGGCGCCGGATGGCTCTTATGTGCTTTGGCTGGTCCCTAAATGCGCGTCGACCACAATGCAGCGCGTCTTTCGCGAAAGTCACCGCGTGACGCCGATATCGCAAATACCTGTAAAGTGTAAGCGGATAGCCATAGTGCGCCAGCCGTTACGCCGGCTGGTGTCGACCTATCTGGACAAGATTCTCGGCCAGCGCAATTCGGGGTCTATCAGCATCAACCGAAGCGATGGGGATAAAGCCATTCCTGGGATCGAGCCCGGTATGGACTTCGATTCATTTTGCGAGGTCGTGCTTGAACATCCGAAATCAAATCGCCACTGGATCGCACAAGCCGATTGGATAGCCAGCGACGGCCGCGAGGCTGATTATCTGGTGGCGTTTGAGCAGTTGCCCGCGGCTTGGGATTCTTTGGCGTTCCTGGGCGTGCCGGCATGGCCTGCGGAGCGCCACGGCGTCACGGGATTCAAGGGCAACCCGGACAGCCTTTATTCAGCCGACCTGAAGCGACGGCTGACCGAGCTGTATGCACGCGACCTTGAACTATGCAAATCTGCGCTCTTACCACTAGAAAACGAAAGGTAAACAATATGATTACCGAACAAGACAAATATTCCGAGTGCTATAAGCTCAAGACCTACAAGCTGCAGGGCGCACGCCTTCAGCGGGTCATGGTCGACAATGACGGGCTTGAGCCTGGCACGACTTATCTCGATGTAGGCTGCGGCCGCGGCGAGCTGGTGCACGCGGCCCTACGGCGAGGCGTCAAGGCCAAAGGGCTTGAGCTGGTGCCGTATCTCTGCGACGGCGAGAAGATCATCAACGGGAACCTGAGCAAGTTGCCGTTCCGCAAAAACGAGTTCGATACCGTCAGCTGCTATGACGTTATTGAGCACTTACCGACCGCCGAGGTCGACCAGGCGCTTAGCGAGCTCTTCCGGGTCGCCAAAAAGCGGCTGATCTTGACCACCAACAACAAGGCGTCGACCTATCAAGGCATGGATTTACACCTGACCCGCAAGCCGCGCGACTGGTGGCAAGCCAAGCTCGAGAAGCGGGCCGAGTCGGTGAGCTTTTCCGGGTATGGCCGCGATGAGTGGCACTTCGATTGCGTCATCAAGCCCAGTGCGATCAAGCCTAAACAATAAGCCGCACCAGGCCGCCGTAGAGAGCGCTTTCGCGGCGGGGCTTGCGGAGCATGGCGAGCGATGGGATGACGGCGCTCCGGTCAGTTGGGGCAGCCTGCGAGGCGTCGAGCATTACCTGTGCCTGGAAGCTGGCAACCTGACCGGCACGAAGGGCAGCTATATCAATCGGCGCCTGGATTACATCTCCGCATCGTGGAACGGCTACGGCTACGAAGGGCGGATTCCACCGGTCAAGGCCACGCGCTTCGATCTGCCGCTGGCTGACTGGAAAACCGAGGGCGACTATGTTCTGGTGCTCGGCCAGGTCGCAGGCGACAGGGTCGTGCCGCCGGAATATAGCAAGCTCTTATTCCGCACCGCGGCCGAGCTTCGGTCGGAGTTCGATCGGGTCATGTATCGGCCGCACCCGCTGGGCTCGCCCGATCTGCCGCTGGTCAAGGTCATGGGAAGCCTCGAGGATTCGCTGACCCGGGCTTATGGCGCCGTCACGTACAATTCGAACGCGGCGGTTGAGGCGATACTGGCGGGCGTTCCTGTAATATGCCTTAATCGCAAGTGTGCAGCGTGGCCAGTCAGCGGGCACTATATAGAGCCCTTCAGCCGGCCGGATCGATCGCAGTGGCTGGCCGAGTTGACGCACCGCAATTGGAAGCTCAGCGAGATTCGATCAGGCGCAATGTGGGAGTTCTTAAAGGCTTATGAGTAACGCACTACTAGCCGCCAGCGAAACGGATGCCGCTCAGGTCGTCACGCTTCGTGAGGCCAAAGCGCACCTGCGGATCACGCTCGACGCTGAAGACGACCGCACCATGGTGGAGCTCGACGCCGCGATATCCTGGGCGGCCGACTACATGCGCCGGCCCGTGCGCCGCACGCAATACACACTATCGATGCCGACCTGGGACCGGCTCCGAAACAATCGCGCGGGAGTGCACCTGCGCGGCTATGTCGCCTCGGTCGATTCGATCGAGTACACCGACTCAGCCGGCACGCTGCAGACCATCGCCAGCAGCGTGTATGAGGTCAAGACCGGAACGCACCACGCGGAAGTGCGCGAGCTTCCCAACCAGTCATGGCCTGGGCTTAACGAATACATGGAAGCCGTCAAGGTCACGTATACGGCCGGCTACACGCAGGCCGACGTGCCGTTCCCGATCAAGCAGGCGATTCTGCTCAAGCTCGAGCACATTCACGATGACTCAGCGGCAGCCCTATCGAGCGCTGAGTCTCTTTGCATGGCGTGGATACTGCCGCCGTGGTAGCGGAGACGGTTGCACTGTTACGCGAGCGCGTTGACATTGAAAGTGCGGCGAGCGTGTCAGACGGCGCCGGCGGCCAGACCATTACTTGGTCAGCCGAGCATTCATCGGTCCCGGCCATGGTCCGTCCAGTGAAGGGCCGCGAGGGCGAATCACTGGGCCGAGAAACGAGCATTCAGACCTATCTAGTCACGGTGCGCCACGGCTACACGGTGACCACCAGGCACCGGCTGCTATGGGGCTCAACTTATCTCAATATCCGAAGTGTGGAGAATCGCGACCTGCGCAACCGATTCTTGACGATGGAATGCGAGGTCGGCTTTGGCACGTAGAAAGCAGCGCATCTTCGGCGCGAGCCGGCTACGGCGGAAGCTGGCCGCTATGCCGGGCGAAATCAATAAAGACCTGAAAGAAGTTATTCAGTACCACAGCCGGGTGTATCTGTCGGCGCTTCAGGCGGCCACGCCTTACTCGACCGATCTGCCGCTGGTGAGCCGCGGGCGTGCGCGGGGTCACCTGCGCGATGCCTTCGAGATCAAGACGGCCAGGAATGGCCTGGCGGCGCGGATCGGCCTATTCGGCAAGCGCAATCGATCGTTGTTTTATTACCTGCTGTTCCTTGAGTTCGGCACCAAAAAGACGGCGCGCCAGGCTTTCGTGTTCCCGACTTGGCGCAGCCGGCGACCCGCAGCGCAGCGCGCCGTCAAACGGGCCACGATTGTCGCGCTTCGCCGAGTAGCGGGCCGGAAGTATTCGGATGGCTGACGGCGGCCTGGCAGTTCAGACGGCCATCTTCGCGGCGCTCGACGCGGCGCTGTCGGTCTCGGTGTACGACCACGTGCCGCAGGATGAAGCGGCGCCCTTTGTCTCGATCGGCCAGGACGTGGCCACCATCGAGGAAACGAAGACGCGCTACGGCGTAGAGCACACTGTCGAGGTTAATATATACTCAAGTCAGCGAGGCTTGAGCCAAGTCAAGACGATCATGGGCCAAGTGTACGATGCGCTGCACCGGGTCCAGTTGACGGTGACGGGCTTCGACTCTTCGCCGCCGGTTTATGACTTCAGCGCGTCATTCATCGAGCCGGATGGCTCGCGGGGCGTGATTCGATTTACAGTTAGGACTCAGACGGAGTAAAGACAAATGGCAGAGCAATTAGGCCAAGACTTTAGAGTGTTCAAAGGCGATGGCGCTTCGCCGGAAGTCTTTACCGAGATCGCCGGTCAGCGCGGCCTGACTCGCGACATATCCACCAACCTGATCGATCAGTCGAGCAAGAGCGCGGGTCTGTTCGGATTGCAAACGCCGGGCCGGAAACAGATCACCTTTTCGGTGACGGGTGTCCGAGACCTGCCGGATGCGTCGGGCCTCGAGGCCGTCTATGCGCAACAAGCCGGCAGCTCTTCGCAAGTGGCGGCGAACTATCGGGTTATGAATACAGGCGTCAGCCCGAATACCACGGTATTCGAAGCATCAATGTACGTCTCGAACTTCTCGCAGGACGATGACGACCAGGATTCCGGCGGCTACAGCTTCCAGCTGACGCTGGCCGCGGCGCCTACCACGGATGATCTGACGCCGTAATGACGGCCGCGAATCCTGAGCGCGGCGAGGTCGAGATCGAGCTTGGCGGAAAAGCCTATCCGATGCGCCCATCCTATCGGGCGCTGAAAGAGATCGAGGCCACCACGGGCCGGCCGATCATGGGCTTATTGCTGGACGGCCGCGAGGGCGGCTTTAGGGTCTCTGACCTGGCCGCCGTGGTCACCGCCGGCATTCAAGAGGCGGGCCGCAGCCGCAACGACTCCATGCTGAAGGGTGTCAATGTCGAAAAGATCGGCGAGCTGATCTATGAACAGGGGCTTTATGAAGCTGCCGGCCCGGTGGTCGAGTTCCTAATCAACGCCTGCGAGGGGGGAGCGAAGCCGGCGACCGGCAAAAAAAAAGCGGAGCCAAGCGGGAAGGCATAGAATATAGGCGGTTAATGGGGATCGCTGGCGCGGCTTTCCACTGGTCGCCCGATGAGTTTTGGAGCTGCACGCCGCATGAGTTCGCCGCAACGGTCGAGGGTTGGGAAGAGGTAAACGGTAGTGGCGACACTTGACGAATTAGTCGTAAGAATCGACGCTTCGACCGAGCTGCTACGGCGCGAGCTCAAGAAAGGCGAGCAGGGCGTGGACAAGTTCCGCCGCACCAACGACCGCCACTTGAACCGAATCAATCAGCGATACAGCGCGCTTGGCTCTACCATCAAGCGCGCAATGGCCGGCTTCGTGGCCGCGCTTAGCGTTAGGGCGCTGACCCAGTTCGCCCGATCGGCGATTGCCGCCGGCGACAACATTGCCAAAGCCTCAGCCACCGCCGGCATTGCCGCGGAAAATCTGCAAGAGCTCCGCTTTGCCTTTAGCCAGCTCGCCGGCACCACAGACAAAGAGGTCGACGAATCGATCCGTCGATTCAATCGCCGGCTCGGCCTGGCCATTCAGGGCATGGGCGAGGCCAAGGCCACTTTCGAATTGATGGGCGTAGGCTTTCGGGACGGCTCCGACAACATCCGGCAGACCGACGACGTACTGAACGAAGTGCTCGGCAAGCTCGCCGCGATTGAAAGCGACTCGGTTCGGGCCGCCCGGGCGTCACAGGTCTTTGGCGAGGATGCAGGACCGAGGCTCGCGGCCGCGCTCGGCCAGGGTATCGACGCCATGCAGGCGCTGCGCGATGAAGTGCCGGGCGTAATCAGCAACGAAAACGTAAAGATCGCGGAACAGCTTACCGATCAATTCGACGTCATGGCGCGAACCGTGGGCGGGCGGCTGACTAATTCATTTATCGAAGCGGCCGCGAAGCTCGGCGACCTGCTGGGCCTTATCGAGCTCGACCCGGAAACGCAAAAGCTCTTACAGATTCGCGACCAGCGTCAGCTGATATCGAACCTGGAAACGGCCGACGCGCTGGGGTCGCTGGGCGGAAATATCATCCTGTTGGAACGAGCTCGGGAACAACTCGCCGCGTATCAGCGTGAGCTAAGGGCGATTCAGCTGGTGACGCCATTTGGCGAAAGGGCAACGCGCAATAGGGCCGCCGGCGGCGGCAGCGGCGACGCCAGGGCCAATCAGCTTGCGGCCTTCGGTGACTTCTCGGGCAACTTTATGTCAGAGATGGGCGCGCTCGAAGCCGAGGAAACGGCCAGACTAAAGGCTCGCCAGGACGCGCATATCGAAATGGTGAATAGGCTATTCGATGAGCTCGACTTAAAGACGGAAGAGTCGACAGAGAAGCTAACCGGCAAATGGGAGACCATCGGGCAGTCGATGAACTTCTCGATTCGAAACGCCATGAGCAATGCTTTTCTCGGCATCGAGCAGGACTTCGGCGATACGATCCGGCGCATGATTGCCGACTGGGTGGCACAGCAAGCCCTTATCGGCATTGCCAGCAGCTTCACCGGCGGTGGCGGCTTTGCGAATTTTATGCAGGGTGTAGCGGGCGCGCGCGCACACGGCGGCCCAGTGAGCGGCGGCCGGTCCTATCTGGTGGGCGAGCGCGGCCCGGAAATCTTCACGCCGAATATGAGTGGCCAGATTGCAGCCAACGGGTCCGGTGGTGGGGTCAGCATCGTTAATCAGATCGACGCACGCGGCGCCGACCCATCCACTATGTCGCGGCTGCAGGTCGCTTTAGACCAGCGGGATCGTCAGCTGATCGCGCAGGTCGCCGATATGCGCAGCAGGGGCCAGATATGAGCGTCATTCCGTATCCGCACATTGAGCCGAAAGGTGGTGGCGTTTGGGTCACCACGGAATTGATGAGCAATACCGGGCAGTTTGCCAGCGTGTTGACCGGCGCTATACAGACGGTGCAGCGGCTGGGGTCTCGCTGGTCTTTTACCGTCAACTACACCGACCTATCGGCCGACGATGCGGCGCGTATCACTCAATTTCTGGCGGCCTGCGACGGCATGGCCAATCGATTCTATCTGCCAGTGTGGGGCTACACGCTGCGCGGTGCCTGGCCTGGGTCTGAGCTGTTTTCAAATGGCAGTTTTGCAAGTGGCACCACGTCGTGGACTGTCGACGCCGATGGCACGCTGTCTGCGCCCGATTTGGTGGGCCGGCTAACCCATGATGTCGGCGGCGCGCAATCATCGATCGGTCAGAGCGTGACCATTGCACAGGGCGTTCCTTATGCCTTGAGATCGATTATCCATGACGGCCGAGACAGCGCCGGATTGAATCTTGGGGTCTTTGTCGATGGTGGTGACGTGTCATTCAGTAACTACTCGACGACGGCACGCGGGCTTGTTGCTTCCAGCCTGGTCGGCGATACGGCAGGCGCTAATAGCCAGTTCCCGCTGGTGTTCCCAACCACGGGCGCCTTCCGTGCCGGCGACTATGCCGAGTGCTCCCTGGCATCGTTTGCGCGCTGCGCATTAGTCGACAACGGGCCTAACGCGCTGATCTATTCGGATCAGATCGATAACGCGGCCTGGACGAAAACGCGCGCGACGATCACGGCCAACTCCGACGTTGCGCCAGACGGCACCACGACAGCCGACACGCTGGCCGAGGACGGGACCGCTACGCAGACGCACCACGCACAACAGGCCGTCACGATCGATGCCGCTGTCGATACCGATATCTCTTTTTCTTGTTTCATCAAGGCGGACAATCGGACCTGGGCCGAGTTGATGCTGATCGAGGGCACGGGGTCGACGACCGCGCAGGCTTTCTTTAATTTGTCGGCTGGCACGGTGGGCTCGGTCGGAACCGGCGCGAACTGGGCCGATACGCGGGCCTTCATTGCCGACGCCGGGAACGGCTGGTACTACTGCACGTTAGTCGCGCGCAAGACCAATGCCGCCACGGCGCTGACCGGCAGAATCCTGGCAGCCGAAGCGGACGCCGATGCCATATTCAGCGGGTTGACACAAGACTCGATCTTGCTATGGCGCGCGACACTGGCCGAGGGGTCGGGCGTACCGACCCGCCCCGTTCAAACGGTCGCCACGGCAGACTCAGACGGCACGGCACAGACCGGCGGGGCGCTTCACGTCAAGGGGCTGCCGGTATCGACCGACGCGCTACTGGTTGCGGGCGACTGGGTGCAGATCGGCGACCAGCTCTCGCGGGTCCGGGCGCCGCTCAACTCCGACGCATCGGGGCTCGGCCATCTGCAGGTCGATCCGTGGGTCCGGGTGTCACCGGCAGACAGCGCGCCAGTCTTTATCACTAACCCGGTCGGTAAATTCTTGCTGGACTCTTCATCGATCAGTTTTCAAACCAAAGCGGGCTGCCTGACGGACGTCAGCTTCACCTGCATGGAAGACGTCGCCGTATGAGCCGCGGCATGGCAGCGGCTAACGTAACGGCGTCGGGCCTGGGCCTGGTGCGGCCCGTGACCTTCATCGAGATACAGTTCGACGCGGCCACGCTTTACGTGCACGACCATATTGGTAGTTTCACGTGGAACAGTCAGACGTGGACCGGCTTGGGCGCGCTCGGTGCGGTCTCGCACCTGCAAGAGTCTGACGACCGATCGCCTTATCGGGTCTCGCTGACGCTGTCAGGCATTGACGCCACCATCATCGATGAAGCGCTGAACCAGGAAATATACGAGCGGCTTGTTATTATTTACATCGGATTCATCGGTGACGACGGCGCGCTGGTGGCTGACCCGGACGAAAGGATCAGGGGTTATGCCGACAGCATGGAAGTCAGCATCGGCGGCGATACCGATACCGTCAAGCTCAACATGGAGTCGGAATTGATTCGCGACACCAAAGCCAACGGCCTGCTTTTTTCCGATGAAGACCAACAGACTTTATATGGCGGCGATACCGGCTTCCAGTTCCTGGCCCAGCTGATCGATGCGCGAATCTGGTGGGGTCCAGGCGGGATCGATGCAACGGCCGGCATTCCGTTGCAGGCGCGCGGCAACTCCGCTTTCGGGCGGGACTACCAGAATCGGCAGCGCGAGCGGGACGGGCAGGGCTAATGCTGCCGGCCGGCTTGCTCGATCGATTCCAGTCAGGATTCAAGTATGGGTCGGTCGACTGCTGTCAGTTCGCCGCCGCCGCTTGGAAGCACTACACCGGCGAAGACTTGGCGCTCGGCTTCAGTTATTCCAGCGAGGCGGAAGCCCTTAAGCTGATCGAGGCGGCGGGATCAATGGAAGAGCTTTTGACCCGACTGATCGGCGAGCCCCGCGACGATATCCGGCAAGCCCAGGACGGCGACATTGTCTTGAGCTCGGCGCCCGGTATCGGGCCGATCGTGGGCGTGGCCGATCCGCCGATCTTTTGGGTGCTCGCCAAAAAAGGTATGGCGCCGGTGAACCTGGACAAAGCGATTAAGGTCTGGCCGTGCCGGCAGTAGCGCCATGGGTCGCCAACCTGGGATGGGCCTATTTCCCGGGCGCCAGCTATGCCGGCGCGCTGGCCATCGGCTCAACAATTCTGGCGGTCACGGCCTATAACATTCGAAAAGCCAACGACCTTAAAGACAACAACTTCGGCAAGTCACCGGGCCAGCAGCTGATTGTCCGATCGACCACGGCCGCGCGAAATATTGTATACGGCCAGGCCGAAGTGGGCGGGGTCATTACCTACCAGAACACGCGCGGCATCGATAACCAGACGATGGATATGGAAGTGATTCACACGGGCCATGAAATCGAGGGCTTTGTGGCGTGGCGATTCGACAATCGAGAAGTGCCGATTGCTGACGTCGACGATATCAACGCAAGCCCCGCCGGCAATGGCGCGGTCAATGCCGATACCAACTCGCACGCCTTCGGCCCGCCTCATTCGACGTCAGTCATGTTCTTGCGCGGCTGGCTCGGCACGGCAACTCAAGGCGAAGACAATGCGCTGTCTGGTAATTACTCGGAGATCACCACGACGCACCGGCACCGGAGCTGTGCGCGATCGGTGCTGCGCTTCGACCTGGCCTTCGGGACTGAGCAAGTCTGGGACGGCGGGATGCCGCGCGCGATCACGGCCGTCATCAAGGGAAAGAAAGTCTATGACCCGCGATTAGATTCGACCTTTACGGGCGACTGGGGCACCGGGTCGGGATCGCACCGGGTGGCCACGCCGGGCACCTGGGAGTGGTCCGACAATCCCGCGCTGATATGGGCCGACTATCGGATCGACGCCGTGCTGGGGCCGGGCTGGGACTCAGGCCGGATCGATTACAACTCGGTGGCCGAGGCGGCCGACCTTTGCGATGAGCTGGTGGACATTCCGCCGGCGGGCTCGCCGGCCACTCAAGAGAAGCGCTTCACCTGTAATTGCGTACTTGATACCGGCATGACGCCACGGGAAAGCATCGAGGTCATTCTGGCATCGATGGCCGGCAACGAGCGGCAGTTTGGCGGCACGTGGCACGTGTACGCCAGCGCGTATGAGGCGACCAGCTTCACGCTTGATGAGGACGACTTCATCGGCGCCGTGGAGTTCAGAAAGCAGCCGCTGACGGCTGATCGCTATAACACGGTGCGCGGCTATTACTTTGACCCGGATCGAGAATACAAGCAGAGCCCTTTTCTGCAGGTTCAAGACTCGACCCTGTTATCGACTCGCGACAGCTCCCGCGAGCTCTTCGCCGAATTGAAACTTCACGCGACCAACAGCGAATATATGGCGCAGCGCCTGGCCTATCGTCACTTGAACCAGGCCGACAATACCGGCCTGCTGGTTGCGCTGCTGAACTATAAAGCGGCCGATATGCGGGTCGGCAATACTGTCTCGATCACGCTGGACGAAATCGGCTGGGCGGCGAAGGTGTTCCGGGTCATGCAAATACGCTTTGTGCCGACTCAGGGCTTCGAGGTCACGCTTAAAGAGGATTCGAGCGCGGCCTATGCCGACCCGGCCGTCGGCGATTACGCGACCCGCACTGCGGCGGGCGTCGTGGTCTTTCCGGCTATCCGCCGGCCGGAACCAGGCGCAGGCGTGGCCGGCGATTCCGTGGTGTCCGATCCGTGGTTCATCCGGCGGGCAGCCATCGGCGATGATTACACGGTCTATGACCCGGCCTATTGCTGGACATTCACGCAACTGACGCCGGGCGCAGGCGAGCATACCGCTGACATTATTGACACCGGTGGCGTGGTCGGTGGCGTGCTGCAGGTCAGTCTGGATGCCTCGGCGGCTGCATCTTCCGTACTATTCGGCGTTCCGAATGGGGAGCCGATGTTCTTTGAGGGTGAGCAGTTTCGATTAAATCTAAAAATTCGACGGGTCAGCGGGTCGCCGACAGCCGGCACTATGGCGATCGGCACCAGCTCGCTGAATGCCGATAAGGTGACGGGCGTGGCGCAGACCTTCGCGTCGATATCGGCGGCCACCGTAGCGGCCTGGACGGCCAACGAATGGCAATTCCTCGAGTACACCAACGCGCCAAACGTGAGCGGCCAGACGTCGATCTATGTGGTGCCGAGGGCCAACTTCGACTCGAACTTTGACGCGGATACGGAACTCGAAATCGATATGTTCAACCTGACTCGGGTGTCTTAATGAAAAAAATCGCACTGATCCTAGGGCTTTTCTGCATTGCACAGACGGCAGCGGCCGACCTAATCAGCGAAGTGGGCGGCGGGTATAAGCTCGCGACGACTTCACTGGTGCTCAAGCCCGGCTGCACTGACGTCATTCCGCGCGGCCCGGTGGTCGACGATCCGAAAAGCGAGCACTACCAGCGCGGCACCGCATCTTGCGGCGGCGACAATCCCGTGTTTATCGGCTGGCCGATCGCGTGGCAGTCCGATCGGTCGGGGCCGTTTAACTATCGCGTGGGCTGGTTCCATATGTCGCACTGGTTCGACGGCGGCGCCGATCGCGAGGCGCACATGGATTGCCTTTGTGCAACGGTTACCATCAACTGGTCGAAGCGCAAAAAGAAGTGACGCTCTACGACTTCGCGCAGGTTTTTGTTGGCACCGAAGAGGTCGCGGGCGATGCCGATAATCCATTTATTCGCTGGTGTCATGCGTCGACGACGATGGGCGAGCAGGCCGACTCGGTGCCGTGGTGCAGTTCATTCCTTAATCGACTCTGCTGGATGCTCCGCTTACCGCGATCCAACTCAGCACTAGCCCGGTCCTGGCTGAGCGTGGGCGTGCCGGTCTTGGGGCCGACCGATCAGGCTCGCGCGGGTTATGACGTCGTAGTCATCAAGCGTGGCGTCGGCGATCAGCCCGGACCGGAGAACATGACCGCACCCGGGCACGTCGGCTTATTTGCTGGGTTTGAAGGCGGCGACGTCTTGATCCTCGGCGGCAATCAGTCGGATGCTGTTAATATAAAGCGCTTCTCGAGGGGTCGGATATTAGGGATTCGGCGGCTGGCATGAATAAGCATGTTGAACGAATGACGGGATCGGTTCTGACGCTGCTGGCGCTGGCCGTCGTGGCTTGGTTTATGTTCGGCTGGGTCATTCCGGTCATTTTTTCGCCAAGGATGTAGCCATGGGAATACTTCAAAAACTGATCGGTGGCGGCGGCACGCCAGCCATCGGGGCCATCGGTAACGTCATCGGCACGGTATTCGAGGGCAAGGGCCAGAAGCTGAGCCACGAGGAAATCATGGCCAAGCTGGCCATGAGCCCGACGCTGGCCATGCAGGAAATGTCGAAAATCGAGGCGGGTCACCGATCCGTGTTTGTGGCGGGCTGGCGCCCAGCGATCGGCTGGGTCTGTGCGTCGGGCCTGCTCTTCTCTTTCGTCATCAATCCCGTGCTGCAATGGGTCACCAGCAATCCCGGCCCGGAGATGCCGACGGCGATAATGACCACGATGGTCACGACCTTGCTCGGCCTGGGCGGGCTTCGAACCGTCGAAAAGCTGCAGGGTAAAGCAAAGTAGAACTGTCAAGTAGTTGACACAAGCGGCAGGGCAGGGCGCGGCTATACTTGGCTCCACGAACAATGGCAAAGGGTCGGCATGGTTGATGATCGATCGGACTGGCACTTAGATAGGCGGGTCACTGTCGGCCTGATTGGCACGCTGATATTGCAAACGGCGGCGCTCGGAGTATGGGCCGGCACTATAACGCTCAGGGTGACCAACCTCGAGGACCGGCAAATCGAACACGTCTCAGAGCCCGCGCATCGGCCGATGGCGACCGAGGTCGCGGCAATGGGCGCGCGCCAGTCTCTTATACTGTCCCGGCAGGAAATGATTCTAAACGCCATCGAAGAGCTGCGGAGAACCTACCGTGATTCGAATCAGGGTAGGTGACAATGAGTATTCGCTCGCACGAATCGGCGGCGGCGCGGTGGCGATAGTCGCCACACTATCGGCCCTGATTGCCTACGGCGCGAACATCACCGGTATGTTGCCGGCGGTAGCCTGGAAAACTCAAGCCGGCCACGAAGCGGATATCGCAGACGTCAGAGCCGAGCTTGGCGATCTCGAGATCATGGCGCAGGAAAGCGAGAAGGCCATCATCGGCGCGATCGGAAACCTGCGCGATGAATGGAAGTGTGACGAATACAAAGAAGAGCTCGACGTCTTACTGGCCAAGGTCGACGCCGGCACGGCCACGGCTCAGGATGAAGAGCGGATTCGGATACTACGCCAGAAAATGGGGCCGATCTCAGATGACGGCTTGAATTGCGCCCAGTTTGAGGACTGACTCTCTACGGCAGGCCCCTACTATGCTTCGTCTCGAACCTTAACGTGCGGGCACTCTCTCGTATAGCCGCCACCGCAAGTGCAGCCCTCGCATGGCTCTGGCAACCCTTCGGGAGAAGTTACGCGTTCTTCTAAGGCAGTGGGCAAAATACTCCGCGCCAATTCGTACATAACTTGGACCCCCTCGCCGGGATCGGGCGATCCTTTCTCGCGATGCAGCATGCCGATATATTTTCTGGCCCTTCCCATGCTCGATTTCAGCGCCTTAATCTCCTGGCTCTGCTCGTACAGGCCGTCCTGCTGCATGGAGATCAGGTCTGCGGCTCGTTTGCACAAATCGCCTATAGAATCGCAACTATGTTCTTCAGTTGAAGCCCTAAGCAACTCCACTGTATTCGCTTTGCATGGCTCAGTCATTGTCTGTTCCTTGTAGTGCTTGCCTTGCTGCCATACCTCGGTCCTTTTCGGCCAGTCCAGCTCGGTGTACGCCCATGCTGGTAATATATTGGCCTGGTTTCCAATTAGCAGGATCGGAATACCATTCCAAAGCCTCCCTCAACCTATCCCGCTCTGCTTCAACCGAGACTAGTTTGGACGATTGATTAAGCTGTGCAGCAATGAACTCTGCGTATCGCATCCGTTCAGCGTTATCCGCAAAGTCGCCATGACACTTAATCATTACGTCATGCTGTTGAGCGTTCATCATCTGGCAGAGTAGCCCGCGATCCTTCAGGGCTGCCAGCGCCGCATCTTCTTCGCCTTCTGCGACTAGCCCGCATAAAAACCTATATTCATCCATCGGAATTGCCTCGCTCAGTCTCGGTTGGTTTTCGCATACGCTTCCGCGCGCACTCGGCGCACAGGTGCCCAAAGTTCAGCCAGCGCAACCAAGAAATAGGCTTTCGACAAGCAAAACAGACGCTAACGCTCATTGACTTCTCTCATCTCTTTTCTAATTCGGTATATCTTCCAATTCAGATAAGCGCGAACCAGATCAAGCACGATTAAAACCCACAACGACCCATTCAAGGGATACGTCAGGAACGTCAGCTCGCTGTTGTGGGTTTTCGTAGCTCATCTGCTGATTAGTTCACTGTATTCCGGCGTGTCTACAAACTCAGTGTCGATAATGTATTTCATAAGTGTTTGTCCTTTGAGAGAAATGGATTCGGGTGAAACATCGTGCATCGCTTGTTCTCGATCCCGTCTCTCGGAATGAGTGTATGCAAGTAGCTGTCAGGCTTGTTGCACTCGTTATAGTTGTTCATCAGGTGAAGCAACCAGACCGTGCAGCCGCCATCATCTGGATTTGGCGGCCAATGAACGCACCGACTACAGTATTGCTCCTGATAGTCTCGCCCTGATTCGCCGTTCGGAAAATAGCCCATAACCGATTCTTACCTCGTCTCGCTCCCACACTCACTCGGCCTGATCGCCGTATTTCTCCACGGTCAGCTTTGCCGCTGCTGCGCTGGCGTCACCGCACGAAAACCATGCAAGCACTCTGTCCATATCTGTTACATGCTTAGTCATTGTTTTCTCGCGTTCTCTCCCTAGGAAATTACCCGCAACTTTGGATCACGTCTTTCTGGTCTTTCGTGTAACCACGAATAGATGTGCTTGTGGTAATACGGATGGTTCATGGCTGTCATCAATGTACTAGTTGACTGGGCTACACACTTTCGCTCACCAATGCCATTTTCAAAAAGGTGGTAAGTGCAGTCAGCAATCTTTTCGTTGCTTCCTTCGCGGCAGTAATAGGCGTTTTCAGTGCGGATTAGTCTCCATCGGTTGCGGAGCTTTCGTCTGCGCCACCATTCTCGTATCACTGGCCCGAATCCTCAGGCAGTGGATTGACTCGCTCAGTCAGTGCCGTATTCACAATCTTGTAGGTCCCTTCCGGGACCATCGCAGCGGCATCGATGATTCTGGCGATCTCGGCCAGCGACAGGTTGCGAAGGTTGTTTAGTATGTTGCCGCATCGTGCGCAGGCATCATCTTTGCCGACTATTAGCTTACACGTCTCCCCGCAGAACCGGCATTTGCCTGTGAAAAACGATACGTGACTCATTCGGAACTGCCTTCTCTCGGCAGTGACTTGGCCTTAGCCATAACATCAAGCCTGAACTGATCGCATAGTGCAGCCAGTACGTCATCAGACAACTCTGACAGGTGGTACTTCGGAGCCTCTTTGAATCCATCTTGTCGGCGTCCTGGCGGAACCTCCTGAATTACATAGTTCGGCACTCGGAAAGGCTTGAGGTCTACGGTATTTTTAATCATCGGTACTGTCTCCGCCGGCTCTTTCATTCTTCATCCCTCGGGCAATACTCAAAGCCAATCGTCGACGGCCGATCGACGACAATGGGAAAGATTGGCAGCTGCGTATAGCCGACCACCACGCCGGTAATCAGTGACAGCAAGCAGGCAAGGCTAGTTCTCATTGCGATCAGAACGGTATGTCATCGTCAAATTCATCCGGCGGGACGGAAGCGGCGGCAGGCGGCGCAACCGGTGGGGCCGTTGGTGCGGCAGGCGGCGCAACCGGTGGGGCCGTTGGTGCGGCAGGCGCGGCTGCAGCAGACGGCGTCAGCCGCAATCCGCCGACGACCTTGCCGGCCATCATGACGGTGGCGTCGACCCATAAGGTCACCTGCTGGCCAATCCAATTGCCGGATTCTGTGCCATAAGCACCAGCCAGCAGCTGGCCGTTGGTCTTATTGAGCGGCAAGCCCTTTTCTTTGCCGGCGAACATAACGACCAAGCGCTGCTGATTGTCGACCTCGACAAGATCGACGGCGCTAATTGTCAGCACGGGCCTGGCCTGGCCGATATCGTCTTTTGTGACGAAACTGGATTCGCTTTTAATGTAGTTGGTGACGTCCATTTATTGATTCACTCCGAATAGGGAATGCTGCCGATATCGATATTTTTCAGCCGCCCGCCAGCAGTATTCGGGTCGGCCATAGGGTCCGGGTCTTTGTTCGGCGGTCTTTTCCAGCTCGCCAGCCGCCGTCAGATTCGATATGGCGCGACGAATCGACGTGAGCGGGGCATTAAGCCAGGTGGCGCTGACGGCCTCTGACGGCGTATAGGAGCGCTCAGGGCTGATCGCGAAAAGTTCCAGCAATTGCTTTTCCTGGGTGGCGGCCTTGACCGCATACCGGCGAAACTCAGCGCCGACCGAGTCGGTCGTGTTGTGATAGCTAACCAGTCCCATCGAACCACTCCTCGAATCCGTCCAGTGTGTTGAAGGCGAGCGCGTATTCGCGCTGCCAGTACGTGTAAAGCGCAATCAGTTCGGCGTCAGACATAAAACACCAGCACGATCAGCAGACCGAGGCCAGCGCCGAAACAGTCGGCCGTCTTTTCCCACTCGCCCAAGTGGCGAACCAAAAAGGCTTTGACGGCCAGCTCGAAGTGCGTTTCTGTTGTCATTTTGTTTGCTCCATGCCTACGCCAGACCCTTTACGGCGATCCGTAGGAATATCCGTCTCCACCAGACTCGCCGTAGCCGTAGCCGTCGCCGTAGCCGTCGCCGTCGCCGTAGCCGTAGCCGTCGCCGTAGCCGGAGCCGGAGCCGGAGCCGTCGCCGGAGCCGTCGCCGGAGCCGTAGCCGGAGCCGTAGCCGTCAAGGTCGGCGGCTTTCCTGATCCACTCTCGTTCTTCGTGGGTCTTAGCGAACCGGAGGGCAACAGCAGCCGTTACAGCGGCAGCAATTCCTTTGCAGCGGCGAATGAAAACGCCGACACCATCAGGACAAGCGCCTGCGCGTACTACGTCATCGGCTGTGATTAAGCGACTACCCATTTCTTCCACGCATCGTCAGAGATAGTGAAGATAGCCGTAATGTCTCGCAGCGAATCAATGTCGGCTGGCGCGCTGATTAGGCTACTACTGGTCGGGCCGGTATCGCACAATTCGTGCAGACCTTTCGTTGTTCCCCAATAGATCGCCATGCGAGCCTCTTTGAGCGCGATCACTTCAGCGTTCATATTCTGATCGTCAGGAACGAGCCCGCCGAATACGCCTCGATGCTTCGTGGTGACTAAAACTGTTATCACATCTATCTCCTGTTGGTTAATTGCCTGATGTAGTCTCGGACAGTAAATGGTCTACGCCAGTCAGTGGTCTATATCCCCTCGATCAATTTGATCGCTTGCTTTTTTAGTCGTCGTTTCTGGCCCTTGTTGTGAGCCGTGATGATGCTGGCTGTAAGTCCCGCTAAAACGTCCGGTAATTCGCCCGCATCAATCTCGATGCGTCGAGTCATAACCTCGCCACGGGCCTCTAACTCAGTAAGCCGGGAGTCCATTTTCTCCATCAACCTTTCTTTGTTGGCCGCACTGAAGAACTCTTGTCGAAGCTTGCCAACTTCGTCGGCGTCTTCTGGCGTCATCTTTCTGCTAAGTCTTTGTGAAACCCCTGCGCCTGCTCGATCAAATAATCGAAGTAGGGATAAACGGGAATTTCCATTTCTTCTGGGTCGCCAAGGAAGCCTGCGTACCCGTACAGCTGGCCGTCAGCGCCGTACCAAACAAGAGCGCCGTCAATGTCGTATTCCTCGCCCGTATTGACGTCAATTTCGTGCGTGAAGCAGGCGTATAGATGGCCGGGTTTGCATTTTTCTGTATCGGTGATTCGTTGCATTTCCAATCTCCTAGTTAACTGCTCTGCTTGATCTGTTGCTTGACGTTGACCAACGAGAACCAGCGCAGTGTTTCGGTCATGTAATAACCCGATAGCTTTTGGCTAGTTGCTGAAGGCTGCGCGGTTGCGACGGGCCGTAAGGCGATCCGCAAGTCAGGCCACGGACATAGAACGTTTCAACATCGCAATTGTCGTCATCCGGTTCGACGCCATCTATCACGAATTTACGCAGCGTTTTTCTATGCTGGAGCTTCACGCCGATGGCGAAATGATTGTTCACAGCGAGACAATCCCATCGGCTCGGCCTTCCGACTGACGCTTTGCGGCCTCAGTGAAAAGCGGGGACAACTCGGCACTGGCTCTGTCCCATGCTGGATTGTCGATACTGGACTGAGAAGCGCAGACGCGCTGCAGGCGCTGAATGGCCGCGCTGAGCTGGGCGTTGGTCATGTTGCTGATGCGGTCGCGCTCAATCGGCCATGGGTTTGCTTCTTTTAGTGCTGATACGAAATTCCGTTGTTGTTCGGTGGTCATGGTCTCTTTCTACACTTGACGTTGGGATCAGCTTCCCATAAGCTCGACCCACTGTCAAGGAAATAAATCCGCATGAACCAGAAAGTTTTCAATCTTCAGAACAGGGTCAATCACCTGCGCGACGTCGGTTGGACGTGGGCCGATCTAGGCCGCGAATCGGGCATCGAGCAAAGTTACCTGCGGAAGTTCGCAGGCGGCCAGATTCCCGACCCGTCGCTGACGCGATTCGAAACCATGACCAAGTTGGTGCGCAAGCTGGAGCGGCGACAATGAGACCACCAGCCGCAATCAGCCTGTACGCACGGGAAAGCCGCCGGATGGCGCGATTGGCTCGCACCTATCGCTTTATGCGCAATGATCCGATCTCGGCTCAGATCGCAGCACAGCGCGCCGAGGCGGCCCTTCTTTTGATGCAGATCGAGGTAGCAGACCATGCCACAGAGCGCCGAAGACAACGCAATCCGTGAAGAGCAGCGGGCGCTCGCCGTCCGAAAGGCTTATGAGAACGCACTGACCCGCAAAAAGATCGTCTGGCTGGCGCTCAAAGCGGGCGTCGATCTTGAATATCTGGCGATGCGCTATAACCTGACCAGCGTCGAGAAGGCCAACGCCGCCGCCGGCCTGGCCGCCCATCGAGCCGAGAAAGAACGCGACAAGCAACGGGGCAAGGCGTGAAGCTCGCGCCCATCCAACCGAAGTGCGAGACCTGCCGCCATCCTTTCGAACCGACAGCGCCGCACCAGCGCTTCGATAAGCGCGCCTGCCGTCAAAAGGCGTACCGGTCGCGGCTGGCGTTGAAACAAAAAAGCCCCGGTGACGGGGCTTAGTTGCGTACGGGCGGTGGTTCCTGTACTTTCCCAAGTGCTGACCTGGAATGGACGTGATTCTACTGGTGTTCTGCCTAGAATCCAACCATCCCAAACCAGCCCGGACGGGCTAGACCACGGCATCGGTTATTGCGCGGCGACAGCGACCACGGCTGACGGTGGGGCGAATCTACGGGCGGGAGACCCAACCAGTTCAAGCAGTTTCTGCGGCTGGGCGGGATGGCCGAGTACCCGCAATAAACAATTCTTATGGCTGACACAATGAAACCAACCGACCCAAACCAATGCGCTTTCTGCGGGCAAGCCTTTGTGCTGCGGCCGCCGAATCTGGCGCAATATCACTTCTCAGGCGGGCTCAAGGCTTGGTTATGCTCAGGGTCTGAGCGCTGCCTGACGGGCTTTCGAAAAAAAAGGGGGCTGCCACCGCTTCGGGCGCGGCAGCCGAGTCGATAACTAAAACAGGAGGCGGTAGGGGCCGGCGCAGCGCGCACACAAACTGCTTAACTTCTCTTGAATAGATGCGTACCGGCCCCGCTATCCGACAATGTCAAAACTCGAACAAGCCCTTATTTTTCAGCTGAAGGCCGTCAAACTGACCTTCGAGATCGAATACCGATTCCATGAGACCCGGCGCTGGCGCTTTGACGTCGCCTTTCCTGACGACCTGATCGCGATCGAGTGCGAGGGCACGACCTTTTACGGCAAGAATGCCAACGGATCGATGAAGCTGGGCCGCCATCAAACGGCCATCGGCTTCGAGCGTGACTGCGAAAAGTACAATGCCGCCGCCGAGCTCGGTTGGCGCGTCTTTCGTTATACCGACAAGCAGATCAAGTCAGGCATCGCCTGGCAGCAGATCGAAAGGCTGGTGAGGAAATAGGCCACAGCGCTCGGCAATGCGCTAGAATCAAACCAGCGGCAATTAGAGGACTAGCAAAATGTCATCGATGACTGACGGTTTTGAGAATGTGCTGTGCGATCTGCTGTTCAACAATACGGCCATTGCCAACATCGGTGACGCGACCGGATTGCCGGCGACCGCCGTGGCGGGCTCGACGCAGATTGCGCTGGCAACAGTGGCGTTTAACGACGCCGATACGCTGTTGACCGCCGATGAGGTCGCCTATACCGGCTATGCCAGACCGACGCAGGCGCGCAGCTCGGCCGGCTGGACGGTATCGGGCGCCGTAGCCTCGAACGCGGCGCTTGAGCAGTTCGGCGAAATGACGGCCGGCGGGCCTGATACCGTGGTGCACGCGGGGCTAGGCTTCATCGCCACCGGCGATATCTTGCGGCTTCACCAGGATTTAGCGTCCGATCTGGTCATCAATAACGGCGTTAATCCTCAATTCGCTATCGGCGCAATGACCTGGACTTTTGCCTAATGGATATCGCCCGCACTATCAAGCGCGGGGCGCTCGGCCTGGTATCTTTCCGGGTCTTGATTCGCGGCACTGACATTGTGCTCGAGATCGATGGGCGCGAAGTGCCTGCATTCAGCCCGGATAAGGCGCTTGATATCGCCGTCGGGCTCAACTACGCGGCCAAGCGAGTTAAACAGCGTTACAACATGGGCGTCGTGGCTCATGGCATCGCCGACCTGACCGATGCGGTCGCCGATGAGCGGCAAATACAAAAGAACAGGGACGGCACGGCGAGCTTCGGGGTTAAACGATGATCCGCACGACAATTCCTGCAGCCGAGGCCGCCTATGTGCGTTTTCGTGAGCTATCGCGCCGGCTTAAAATCTATTCGGAAGGCCGCAATATCTTATTTGCTACTCAAACGGGCCGAGACGCGGTGCTTTCAACACTGGCCGACCTGAAGGCCTTTCACGACGATATGACAGCGCTCGCCGCAACGCCTGGAGTCGCCAAGTACGCGACCGACTCAACCGACGACCCGACATATAACGTAGTGACCGAATATGCCGCCATGCTTTCCGCGCTTGGGTCGTGCATTGCTGAGATTGTTTCGACTTTTCCGACCCAGGGCAACTATGTCTTAGAACGCCAGATCGACAACCAGGGCAATGTGACGCCGGGGAACTTCAACGCACCATCGCTGGCGCCGCTCCGGGCGCTCTTATCGGCGCTCGAATTAACGATTGAATAGCAATGGCATTTGCAGCCGTTGCCACGACCGCGGGATCGAATCAGGCAGGCTACGGCACTAGCCACTCATTCACGCTCCCGTCGAGCATCTCAACCGGCGACCTTTTGATCGTCAAGATTGCGGTAATCCGCAGCAGCAACAGCACGCCGCCAGTTATTACAGGTCCGAGCGGGTGGACGCAGATAACAGCAAACGGTGGCGGCAGGCACCAGTCAGAGACGTTTTACAAGGTCGCCACCGGGAGCAATGCCAACTCGTTTAGCACTGACGTCGGCGTGGCGTCGGCTTGTGTCTGCTTCCGAATCACCGGGGATGATGGCGCCGCTCCCACGGCGACCAACTCGACGGCGACCACGTGCGATCCGCCGTCTCATACGCCAGCCGGAGGCGCAGACGACATCTTATGGCTGGCCTCAACAAGCATAGGCAGGTCTAACAACTCAACGCCGTCAGTTGATACAGCGCCAAGCGGATACAGCGGGCTTGTCAATGCAGACGGGCAGCCGAGAACGACCTGCGGCATGGCATACCGCGAAAACAATGCCACCTCGGAAGACCCGGGCGCGTTTTCGTTTACCGATGCGCAAGCAAGCAGCTCCGAGACAATTTCTGTCTATCCGGCGGCAGCCGGTGGAGACATAACCGCCGCCGGCACCGCCTCGATCACCGGGTCGGCCACGTTAAGCGCGCTGGGAGCTCTTGCGGCAGCGGGTGCTCTGGCAATTGCGGGTGCTGGCGCATTATCCGGGGCCGGCGCGCTTGATGCCGCTGGGGCAGCATCAATATCTGGATCGGCCACATTAACGGCCAGCGGAACAGCGACGGCGGCAGGCGCGCTATCGATTGCGGGCGCCGCAGACCTTGATGCGCTTGGTGCGATGGTCGCTGCGGGCGCGGTAGTCATAACTGGCGCGGCAGACCTACAAGACACGCCGACAAATGACATAACGGCGGCCGGCACCGCCTCGATCACCGGCTCTGCCGATTTGGACGCGCTCGGCAGCTTAGGTGCTTCGGGCGCGGCATCAATTAGCGGCTCGGCCGACCTGAATGCGGCTGGGCTATTAACGGCGGCTGGTGACGCCTCGATTGTTGGCGCTGCCGCATTAACGTCAGCCGGCGATATCGATGCCGCGGGCGCGCTATCAATCGTTGGTTCCGCCGATCTGAATGCGTCGGGCACGCTAGATTCCGCCGGCGCGCTTTCAATCAGCGGTTCGGCTTCTCTGACCGATGCTGGCTCGAGCGATATCACTGCCGCCGGCACCGCCTCGATCACGGGCTCTGCCACGCTTAACGCGCCGGGAACGCTGGCAGCGACTGGTGCCGCCTCGATAACCGGTTCTGCAGACCTGGACGCTGGCGGTGCGCTATCGGCTACCGGCGCGCTCTCCATCACGGGGTCGGCCAGCCTCACCGGGTTAGCTGCTAACGACTTGGTTTCTGCCGGTGCCGCCTCGATAACCGGTTCTGCAGACCTGGACGCTGGCGGTGCGCTATCGGCTACCGGCGCGCTCTCGATCACGGGGTCGGCATCAATCACCGCACTGACGGCCTCAACCGCTTTGCACAAAACGGCATCGATGGCTGATAGTTATGGCAAGACGGCTACAATGGCTGACAGCAACGGCAAAACGGCTACAATGGCCGATAGCAACGGCAAAATAGGAACGCTCGACTAATGCCCGAAATCAGCGCATCAATCAGCCGATCCTATGCCGCCGGCGACGATCTGAGCCTGGTCTTTTCCGTCGTTGACTCTGCTGGTGCCATCGTTGATCTGACCGGCTTTACTGTGCGCTTCGAGCTCGCCAGGCGCGTCAGCTCAGCCAGCAAGGCCGTATCGACCGAAGTATCGCCCGCAACGGCCACAGCCAGCATTGACGCCTCAAGCCCAGCAACAGGGCAATTCACGATCACCATAGACAAAGCGATCACAGCAGCCCTGCTCGGCGACTATTACTTCGAGGCCGAAGCGCAGGACGGATCGACCGATGAGTCAACCGTTACGCGCGGCTACATGACCTTTGTCGAAACACTGATCTAGTGGTGAAGTATGGCAACGCTCAATCTGTACGGTCATGCGCGCTGGCGTAGACGCAGAGCTCACCAGCTCAGAGCTGAGCCGCTTTGCGCGTTCTGCACTCGACTCGGCCGCACGGTGCCGGCGACGGTGGCAGACCACGTCGAGCCGCACCGCGGAGACCTCGACCTATTTTGGAATGGCGCGCTGCAGTCGCTTTGCAAGTTCTGCCATGACTCAGTCAAGAAACGCGCCGAAGATAGCGGAGCCGAGCTCGGTTGCGACGTCGATGGCACGCCGATCGACCCGTCTCACCACTGGGTGACGGGGTAGGGCGGGTCAAATAGCTATGATTCTCATTCGCACAATGCGCGACGTCTCCACA
>Ga0224497_10000426_pt1 | contig 29713 bp, 29 predicted proteins | sample SF_Jul11_sed_USG_4_FD_167970 | JGI IMG/M metagenome (GOLD analysis project Ga0224497, IMG submission 167970) | Sediment microbial communities from San Francisco Bay, California, United States - SF_Jul11_sed_USGS_13 | ecosystem: Environmental > Aquatic > Marine > Sediment | place: USA...
CAGCAGGCCGACCCGGCGCACCTGGTTTTGCTGCAGCATGTCCATGACCTCAAGCACCGACGCGTAGCGCACGTCTTTGTCGGCTGCGATTACCACTGCCTGCTCGGGATTCGCGTTCTGTTTTTCCCGAATCGCCGCAATCAGCTCGTTACGGGTAACCTTGCGCTCCACCGACGTGCGGCTGCGATCGCGCAGCCAGAGCGACGCGTCGGTCCGGATGGATACCTCGAGGGGCTGCATCGGCGGATCCGATGTCTTGCCGATCTGGGGCAGCTCGATCTGGCCGGGGTTGATCAGCGGCGCCGTGATCATGAAGATCACGAGCAGCACCAGCATCACGTCGATGTACGGCACGACGTTGATCTGGTTCATGAGACGCCTGCTGCCGCGCCGTTCGATCAGCATTGATGCAGACCCCGTGAATCGTGAATCGTAAATCGTGAATCGTCATTCATCACTCATCACCCGTCACCCGTCACCCATCACCCATCACTTATCACTTATCACTTATCACTTATCACCATCTCTTAGTGGACCTGGCGCTGGAGGATGTTCGAGAACTCCTCCATGAAGGTCTCGAGGCGCGTAGCAAGCTTGTTGATGTCGCCGGCGAAACGGTTGTAGGCGATTACCGCGGGAATCGCAGCGAACAGGCCCATGGCCGTTGCGATGAGCGCCTCGGCAATCCCGGGGGCGACGTGACCCAGCGTTGCCTGCGCGACGTTGGCAAGCCCGCGGAAGGAATTCATGATCCCCCACACCGTGCCGAAGAGCCCGACGTAGGGGCTCACCGACCCGACCGATGCGAGGAACGAGAGGGACGACTCCAGCCGCTCGAGCTCGCGCTGGTAGGTGGCGCGCATCGCGCGCCGCGTGCCGTCCATCATGTGCGCCACGTCGATGCCCGGCTGCTTGCGGTACTTCATGAACTCGCGGAAACCGGCCTCGAAGATGCGCTCGAGGCTGCCTCCCGACCGGCGCGCGTTCACCGCACGCTGATAGAGCTCGTTCATTTCCGCCCCGCTCCAGAACTCCCGTTCGAAATCCCCCGCCAGCCGGCGAGCCCGCTTCAGAGTAAAGACCTTGACGAAGATGTAGTACCACGAGAATACCGACGCAAGCAGCAGCAAAAGCATGACGATCTGCACTAGCACGCTGGCGCCAGCGATCAGGCTCACGACGGACATGTCATGGGTAACTGATTGATTCATTTTGCATTTCCCATTTTTTTGGCGACCGGCCAGGAATTTGCGCACCAGCGCCCGGCAAATTCCTAAGGCCAGATCGCCTGCGCGAAGGGGACGGAAAGGAATTGAACAGAATCCAAGCTGGCGCCGCGCCCGTCTCCAACGATGGATCAGGAAGGGTTATACGGTCCAGTTTCATCCCAAGTCTTCAGGCGATCTTCCATTAGGAGCCTGTCGGGCCGCGAGGGCCGACAGGCTCCTCGGCATTCTAACGGGCTTGAACGTCGCTGTGTTGACGCAGGCGAGCCTGACGCTCGCGGCGACGAGCTCCTCGTCGCCGCGCACGATGCGCTGCAAGAGGACGACCCGGCTCGCGCCGACCTCGGCCGGCTCGACTGTCACCGCGAGCAGGTCGTCGAAGCGCGCGGGCCGTCGATACTCGATCGAGAGCGCGGTCACGACGAACACCACCCCATGCTCGCGCGCGAGCGCGGTCTGCTCGAAGCCCCGGGCGCGCAGCCATTCTGTGCGCGCGCGCTCCAGAAAACGCAGGTAATTCGCGTAATAGACGCCGCCACCGCTGTCCGTGTCCTCATAATAGACGCGGACGGGCCACACAAACGTTCCGAGTTCCGGGTTCCGTGTTCGGGGTTCCAAGTTCCGTGTTCCGTGTTCGGAGTTCCGTGCTTGGGATTCCGGGCTCCGGACTGCGTTTTCCGATTTCCCCTGTCCTTGCGCTGGGTGCCCACCACTCATCTTTGAACGCGAACGGAAAGCCATTGGGGTTAGACTCAACCTTGAACGTTGAACCTTGAACCTGGAACCTGGAACCCTGAACTAGGACTTCTCGTCCCAGAGATCCGGAGCGCCGGCACGGTTCGGCTGGGCGAGCCCCAAATGGCGGTAGGCGGACGTGGTCGCCATGCGTCCGCGGGGGGTGCGCTGCAGGTAGCCCTGCTGGATCAGGTACGGCTCGAGCACATCTTCGATGGTGTCGCGCTCTTCGCTGATCGCAGCGCAAAGATTGTCGACCCCGACCGGTCCGCCGTTGAACTTCTCGATCACGGCGAGCAACAGCTTCCGGTCCATGACGTCGAGCCCGAGCGTGTCCACGTCGAGCATCTTCAGGGCCGCGTCGGCGACTTCGCGCGTCACGTCGCCCTTCGCCTTCACTTGCGCGTAGTCGCGCACGCGCCGTAACAGCCGGTTGGCCACCCGGGGCGTCCCGCGGGAGCGGCCGGAGATCTCCCGCGCCCCTTCGGCGTGGACCTCGATGCCGAGCACCTCCGCCGAGCGCTGCACGATGCGCTGCAGTTCCTCGAACGTGTAGAACTCGAGGCGCGCCACGATTCCGAAGCGGTCGCGCAGGGGATTCGTCAGCATTCCCGCCCGCGTCGTCGCCCCGACCAGCGTGAACGGGGGCAGGTCGAGCTTGACCGAGCGCGCTGCCGGCCCTTCGCCGATCATGATGTCGATCTGGTAGTCCTCGAGCGCCGGATAGAGAATCTCCTCGACCACCGGCGACAGACGGTGAATTTCATCGATGAAGAGCACGTCGTTCGGCTCGAGATTGGTCAGGATCGCCGCAAGATCGCCCGGGCGCTCGAGCACCGGGCCGGAGGTGTGACGGAGATTCACGCCCATCTCGCGCGCGATGATATGGGCAAGCGTGGTCTTCCCAAGGCCCGGGGGCCCGAACAGCAGCACGTGATCGAGCGCCTCGCGCCGACCACGCGCGGCCTCGATGAACACCGAGAGCTGCCCGCGGATTTTTTCCTGGCCGACGTATTCCTCGAGTAACTTCGGGCGCAGGGTGCGCTCGACTGCCTCCTCCTGCGGCGAAGCAGGCGCGGCGGAAATGAGCCGGTCCGTTTCGATCATTCAAAACCCGCGACGGGTGACGGGTGACAGGTGACGGGTTCCATGATCAGCGGTTGTCTCATCATGCGTCACTCGTCACTCATCACCCGTCACTGTTTCGAGAGAAGCTTCAGCGCTTGCCTGATGCCATCGGCAACCGCGATGCCGGCCGGGAGCTGCTTGATCGCCCATCCAGCCTCGCGTTCATTATAGCCGAGGGCCAGCAGTGCATTCGCGATGTCGCCCGGTCGCGCATCGCTGCTCGCAGCGGCTGCGAGCGACACCCCATCGAGCTTGTCGCGCAGCTCAAGCAGCAGCCGCTCCGCGGTCTTCTTGCCGATGCCGGGAATCGTGGTGAGCCGCCCCCCGTCGTGCGAGCTCACGGCCTCACGCAGATCGGCAACACTCAGGCCAGACAGCACCGCAAGCGCGGTGCGTGCCCCCACGCCGCTGATCTTGAGCAGCTGGCGGAAGGCGCCACGCTCGGGTTCCGTGGCAAAGCCGAACAGCTGGTGGGCGTCCTCGCGCACCAGCAGGTGGGTATAGAGGGTGACGTCGGCGCCGTTTGCCGGCAACTGATAGAAGGTGCTCATCGGAACGTCGAGCTCATAGCCGATCCCGTTCACATTCACGATGATCTGCGGCGGATGCTTCTCCTCCAGCTTGCCGTGGATGCGCCCGATCATTCAAAACCCCTATCAGCCGCAGACAAACGCAGATAAACGCCGATGAAATTCAACAGAGACGAGGAATAGACAGGATTCACAAGAATTACAGGATTACAGTAAAAACCAAAACGTTCTTTTGTTTGAATCTTGTTAATCCTGTTAATCCTGTCCATTCTGATCTTGATCTTATCTGTGTCTATCTGCGGTTTCATTTAGACAAGGCGGCCGCGCTTCATGCGGTAGCCGGCCGTGGCAAGCTTGCCCAGTCCCTGACCGCCGTGAGCGTGGCAGATCGCACAGGCGAGCGCATCGGCCGCGTCCGGGCTCGGGTCGCCGCCCAGATCCAGCAGGCGCCGCACCATCGCCTGCACCTGTTCCTTGCGTGCGTGACCGTTGCCCACGACCGCCTGTTTGACCTGCAGCGCAGTGTACTCTGCCACCGGCAGGCCATGCAGCACCGCGGCGCAGACCGCAGTGCCCCGCGCCTGACCAAGCAGCAGCGTGCTTTTCGCATTCACGTTCACGAAGACCTGCTCCAGCGCGACCTGCACCGGGCGGTGTGCGGTAATGACTTCGCTCAGCCCGTCGAGAATCGCCTTGAGCCGATGCGCGAGTTCGCCAGCCGGGGTCCGGATGCGCCCACTCGCGATGTATGCAAGTTTGCTGCCGTTCTTGTCGAGAACGCCATAGCCGGTGATGGTGAGTCCCGGATCGATGCCCAGGATTCGCACGTTCGAATTCTGTGAGGCTTGAGGATTGAGGGTCGAGGATCGAGACGAATTCCCTTTCCCTCTCTCTGGCAAAGAGAGCCCGTAGAAGCGGGAGGATCTGCGCGCCACCCCTACCTCTTGACCATTGCGTATTGGTCCTCGTTCATTTTGACGGCAGTGCGTTACGGCGTTTCAAGCACTGCCGTTGTGTAGACATCCTGAACGTCATCGATCCCCTCGAGCGCATCGAGCAGCTTCTGCATGCGCGCCGCATCGTCGCCCTTCATGACGTTCTCCGTTGTGGGCTTGAACGTGACCTCGGCGAGTTCTGGCTTGAATCCGGCCCGCTCCAGCGCCGCGCGCACCGCGACGAAGTCGTTGGGCGCGGTGGCGACTTCGATGCTGCTATCGTCATTGGTCACGACATCCTCGGCCCCGGCCTCGATTGCCGCCTCCATGAGCTTTGCCTCGTCGGTGCCGGGCGCGTAGACCAACTGTCCGCAGTGCTTGAACAGGAATGCGACCGAGCCCTCGCCGCCGAGATTGCCACCGCTCTTGGTGAATGCATGGCGGACGTCGGCCACGGTTCGCGTACGGTTATCGGTCATGCAGTCCACCATGACCGCCGCGCCGCCGACCCCATAGCCCTCGTAGCGAATTTCCTCGTAATTGACGCCATCCAGGCCCCCGGTGCCGCGTTTGATCGCGCGCTCGACGTTTTCTTTGGGCATGTTGTTGTCGAACGCCTTGTCCATCACGAGCCGCAGGCGCGGATTGGCGTTGGGATCGCCTCCACCCAGCCGGGCCGCGACAGTGATCTCCTTGATCAATCGGGTAAAAATTTTCCCGCGCTTCGCGTCCTGCCGGTTCTTGCGATGCTGGATATTCGCCCACTTGCTGTGACCTGCCATGCCGATGCCCCTGCCGACCGCATAACTCGCTAAAATGGCGGAAATTTTAACATGCGTGATGCCATGCCAGAATCGCTCCTTGTTGCAAAGTCCGATGCCGAGCACTACCTGCTGCCGTCCCTTGCGAATCGTCATGGGTTGATCGCCGGCGCCACGGGCACGGGCAAGACCGTTACCCTGCAGCGACTCGCGGAGGGTTTCAGCCGCATCGGGGTGCCGGTTTTCATGGCCGATGTCAAAGGCGACCTGGCGGGGTTGTCGCGCCCCGGCGAGTTGAAGGGCAAAGTTAAGGAACGCCTCGAAAAGCTCAAAATCACGGATGCCCCGTTCGAGGCATGCCCCGTCGTGTTCTGGGATCCGTTCGGAGAACAGGGCCACCCCGTGCGCACCACGATCTCGGAGATGGGCCCGCTGCTGCTTACGCGCATGCTGGGGTTGAACGATACCCAGGCCGGCGTGTTAACGCTCACCTTCAAGATCGCCGACGACAACGGTCTGCTGCTGCTCGACCTTAAAGACCTGCGCGCGACGCTGCAGCACGTCGGGGAAAACGCGAAGGCCTTCAAGACTCAGTATGGGAACATATCAGCCGCATCGATCGGCGCCATACAGCGCGGGTTGCTCGCGATCGAGAGCGAGGGCGCCGACCGGTTTTTCGGCGAGCCTGCGCTCAACATCGCCGACCTCATGCAGACCGATGCGAAGGGGCGCGGCGTCGTGAACATTCTTGCCGCCGACAAGCTAATGAGCGCGCCGAAGCTCTACTCGACGCTGCTGCTCTGGCTGCTGTCGGAGCTGTTCGAGGAGTTGCCAGAGGTCGGGGACCCTCCGAAGCCGAAGCTCGTGTTTTTCTTCGACGAAGCGCATCTGCTGTTCGACGACGCACCACAGGCGCTCCTCCAAAAAATCGAGCAGGTGGTGCGATTGGTCCGCTCCAAGGGCATCGGCGTGTATTTCGTAACCCAGAATCCGCTCGACATTCCCGATACGGTCCTTGGGCAACTCGGCAACCGGGTGCAGCACGCGTTGCGCGCGTTTACCCCCCGCGACCAGAAAGCGGTGAAAGCCGCCGCGACGACGCTCCGCGCGAACCCGAAGCTCGATGTCGAGGCCACCATCACCGCGCTCGGCGTGGGCGAGGCGCTGGTCTCGTTCCTCGACGAGAAGGGCCGGCCGACGGTGGTCGAGCATGCCTTCGTGCTGCCGCCCGGCACGCGCATCGGCACGGTTTCCAAGGACGAGCGCGCGGAAACGCTCAAGTCCTCCGGCCTGGGCGGCGTGTACGACAAGGTCGAGGACCGCGAGTCGGCCCACGAGAAGCTCACGCAAAGGGTGGCCGAGCGTGTCGCGGATGCCCCCGAAACAGCCGCAGGCGCTAAACCGGAAGCCTCGGGGGGGCTGTTCGCTGCGCTGGGCGACATGCTCGGCGGCTCGACGGGACCGCGCGGCGGCCGGCGCCAAGGCGCGGTCGAGGCGGCTACGAAAAGCGCGGCGCGGGCGATCGGGAGTCAAATCGGGCGCCAAATCGTCCGGGGAGTGTTGGGCTCCCTGCTTGGCGGCCGGCGGCGGTGAGCCGTCCGGAGGCGGCACGCAGTTACCTCGTTGCGGGCGTCCTGCTGGCAATCGGCGGCGTCGTTTTCTTTTCCCTGCGCCCGGTCATCATCAAGCTGGCCTATGCCTACGTCGTCGACCCGGTGACGCTGCTCGCGTTGCGCATGGTCTTCTCGATGCCGTTCTTCATCGCGGCGGCGCTATGGGCGCGAGGCGGCTCGGCGCAGCGCCCGCTAGCCCGACGCGATCTGGCCGCGATCGCCGGCCTCGGGCTGCTCAGCTATTACGGAGCAAGTTTCCTCGATTTCCTCGGCTTGCAATACATCACCGCGGGCCTCGGCCGTTTGCTGCAGTTCATCTACCCGACGGTGGTGGTGGTGCTCTCGGCGCTGTTTCTTGGAAAGCGCCCGACGGTCCGCGATATCGTCGCCCTGGTTCTTACGTATTCTGGCCTGCTGCTGGTCTTCTGGCACGCGCTCGGCGGCGAACAGCACAACCTCTGGCTGGGCGCAGGACTCGTGTTTACTAGCGCCACTTTCTATGCGGTTTACCTCGTCGCGGGAAGCGAAGTGATCGCCCGAGTCGGCTCGGTGCGCTTCACCGCCAATGCCATGATGGTGGCGAGCGTGGCTTGCATCGCGCAATTCTTCGTGCTACGGCCGCTCTCCGCCCTTAACCTGCCGCTCGAAGTGTACGGTCTGGCGATTGCGATGGCGCTCGCCAGCACGGTCATTCCCGGCTTCATGGTGGCCGAAGCGCTGCGGCGAATCGGCGCCAACAAGGTTGCCATCATCGGTGCGCTGGGTCCCGTGACCGCGATTGCGCTGGGCTATCTGGGTCTCGACGAGATCATGACGCCGCTGCAGATTCTCGGTTCGGGTTTCGTGCTGGTCGGCGTGGTGGTGATCAGCCTCAAGCCCACGGGGCGCACGGGCTGACCCATGATGGATGATGGGGGCTCCTCATGTGGACCGGAGAGGGGAGTTGGTGATGGAACATGGTGATGGAAACTGGTGATGAGTGGAATAAAACGGTCTTTCATCACCATTTTTCATCACCAATAATCATCACCATTCTTCATCACTTGTTGCCGAAGGGATGAAGGATCGGAGGCCCCGCCCGGATTGCACGAGAACGGCGCCGGTCGGCGCCACGCGGAGAAACGGTGGTCTACCGGCGAAACAACCCGGCCGGGATCAATGAATCCGTGGCCGTCGCGCCTGCGCACCACCGTGAGAACTTCTGGCCCGGCGGCAGCCTCTCCGCGCAACGCAGCATGGAGAACAATTGCGTCTGCCGGTACTTGCGCGCGAGTTCGAAAGCCGTGTTCCCGGCTTCTACCCTCAGCCGCGCGTTCGCGCCGGCTTTCAGCAGGAGGCGCGCCGCGTCCTCGTGGCCCATCATCGTCGCCATCATCAGTGGCGTCGGCAGGTAGGTGACGCCATCCTCAACGTAGCCGTCGACCCGGGCGCCGCGCGCCAGCAGAAAGCGAATGGTGCGGTCGCGCCCTTGGTAGGCGGCGTACGACAAAGGCGTGTAGGCATCCCGGGAGGCTTCCAGGCTGGCGCCCGCATCGACCAGTATCCGCGCCGCCGCTTCGTGCAGCTCGTAGGACGCGCCCTGGCCTTCCAGGTCGCTCATGAAAAAGCACGCCAGCATCAACGCGGTCTCATCGTAAGGGGAGCGGGCATTCAGGTTGGCGCCTGCCCCAATCAGATACTGGAGCACAGCCACGGAACCGGCTCGCGCGGCGAGCGTGATCAGTGGCGCGCCTGCGCCGTAGCCCGGGGCCGAAATACGCTGGTTGGGATTAACAGCGCCTGAACTGACTGCGGCCCGGATGTAACCTACGTCGTCCACCGTGATCGCGCTGTAAAGGCCGTCATTATCGACCGAACGCGAATCGACGGTCGTCGCGCAACCCGACACCAGGGAAACGGCCAGAATCCAGCCGCAAAGCGTGTTGCGCAATGTCATCCTGTTTTGCATTTCCCGAGTCGCCTCTGCCATCTCGCCACGGCCCTTGCATGCTGATCCAGCGGCGCATTCCCATTCCAGCCGCCGGGGCACTTTTCGCCGCTTAGTATAACGAACGGTGCCGCGCAATGCACGAGCCCGGGCTGGCACAAACGGCCCGGCGCGCCAGAGTTCACGGGCCGTCAAACGTTAAACCGGAAAAAAACGACGTCTCCATCCCTGACCACGTAATCCTTACCCTCTACGCGCATCTTGCCGGCCTCTTTCGCACCCTGCTCGCCGCCGCAAGCGACGAACTCGTCGTAAGCGATGACCTCGGCGCGAATGAAGCCGCGCTCGAAGTCCGTATGGATCGCACCCGCGGCGCGCGGCGCGGTGTCGCCGCGGTGTATGGTCCAGGCACGCACTTCCTTGGGGCCGGCCGTGAAGTAGGTCTGAAGCCCGAGAAGTTCATAGGCGGCGCGCACCAGGCGGTTCAGCCCCGGCTCGTCGAGCCCGAGGTCCGCCAGGAACGCCGCGCGGTCCTCGTCACTCATGTCGGCGATCTCGGCTTCAAGCTTGGCGCAGATCGCTACGACCGGCGCGTGCTCACCGGCCGCATGCACCTTGACGCAGTCGAGCAGAGGATTGTTCCCGAAACCTTGCTCGTCCACATTGGCCACATAGATTGCCGGCTTGTCGGTAAGCAGGCACAACGGCTTCAGCAGCTGCCGCTCCTCGTGTTCGAGCGGCAGTGCCCGCACCGGCTTGCCTTGGTCGAGCTGCGCGCGCGCGCGATCGAGCACGGCCTCGAGCTTTGCTGCTTCCTTGTCACCGGAACGCGTCTTGGGCGCTACGCGCGCCAGCGTGCGTTCTAGTGTCGCGAGATCTGCGAGCGCGAGTTCGGTCTGGATCGTCTCGATGTCGCCAACCGGGCCCACCGCACCGGTCACGTGGACGACGTTTTCATCCGCGAAGCAGCGCACGATGTTGATGATGCCGTCGGTTTCGCGGATGTGCGCCAGAAACTGGTTTCCCAGGCCCTCGCCCTGCGACGCGCCGGCGACAAGTCCGGCGATATCGACAAACTCCACCACCGCGGGCGTCACCTTTTCCGGGCGGGCAATATTGGCGATGCGCACAAGGCGCGCATCAGGCACCGGCACCACGCCGACGTTGGGCTCGATGGTGCAGAAAGGGTAGTTTTCCGCCGGAATCGCCGCTTTGGTGAGGGCGTTGAACAACGTGGACTTGCCAACGTTGGGCAGGCCCACAATGCCGCATTTCAGGCTCATTTCTTGCGCTTCGGGTCCGTGTCAGGCAGGAATTTCTTGAGAAACGCGCCGAGGGCGCCTTTCTTCTCGGCGGCCGTCGCCGGCTCTTTCTTCAGGGCGCCCGCATCCTCCGCGTCGACCGCGGTCTGCGCGGGCTTCCCGGACTCGGCGGCCTTTGCTTTCTCCGGCTGCTCCGTCCTGCCCGTTTTCCCCGGTGGGGGCGGCGGCGTCTTCGTATCCGCCTGCTCCGGGGTGGTCCGCTCGCCCGCGTCTTGCGGCCGCGCGGCGGCCGCCTTTTCATCCGTGTGCAGCTTCAGCATTGCCCCCTGCATGTCGCCACCGAGCAGGAGCGGCAGCACGTCGAGCGCGCGGTCGATCGCGGCGTCGATGGCGGCGCGCTCCTCCTGCGCCGGCTTGTGCAGCACGAAGTCGGTGACGGCGCGCCGCTCGTCGGGATGCCCGATGCCGATGCGTAACCGCCAGTAATCGTGCGAGCCCAGCCGGCCGGAAATGTCCTTGAGGCCGTTGTGTCCGGCGATGCCGCCGCCCTGCTTGACCTTGACCACCCCCGGGGGGAAATCGAGCTCGTCGTGTACGACAAGGACGTCCGCGGGCGCGATCTTGAAGAAGCTCGCCATCATCTGCACCGGCCGGCCGCTCGAGTTCATGTAGCTCTGCGGCAGAACCAGCCAGACGCCGCTTGGCTCGTGCCGCCCGACGAGGGCCTGGAACCTGGCGTCCTTGCGCAGCACCGTGCCGGACCGCGCGGCAAAATGCTCGACGAACCAGAAACCGGCGTTGTGCCGCGTGGCTTCGTATTTCTGCCCGGGATTGCCGAGGCCGACGATCAGCTTCATGGGAGACGGTGATGGGTGATCGGTGATGGGTGACGCGTGATTGTCATAGCTAAGGCACCGTCAACTTTGCACTTTGCACTTTGCACTTTGCACTTTGCACCCAACACTACCGCAAAAAAGCCCGCCACGTCGACCAAACATGGCGGGCCCACGACCAGAAACGACGCAGCGACTATTCCTTCTCTTTCTTGGTGGGCTCCTTCTTCTCGCCGGCTGGCTCCTTTTTCCCGTCCTCGGCTGACGCTGCCTCGGCCTCTTCGCCCTCGGCCGGCACCTCGCCGATGATCTCCGTGACCGGCGCAGCCACTTCCTCTTCGATGACGATTTCCCTCGGCACATGCACTGAGACGACCGCCGGATTGTCCTGCTTCAGCTTGGATAACGGCTCGACGCCCTTCGGCATCACGAGATCGTTGACGTGCAGGAGCTGATTGAGCTCCAGATCCTTGAGATCCACTTCGACGTATTCCGGCAGATCATCGGGCAGACATTGGATACCGATGTCGTTCAGCGAGTGCTGAACGACGCCGCCGCCGGTCTTCACGCCCACGCAGATGTCGGCGTTCGTAAAGTGCAGCGGCACCCGCATGTGAATCTTCCGGTTCTTGTCCACGCGCTGGAAATCCACGTGCAGCACCTGCTGCCGCCACGGATGCATCTGGTAGTCCCGCAGCAGAACCTGCTGTTTCTGCCCGTCGAGCGCGAGGTCGAGAACGGAGGCGTGGAACGTTTCCCGCTTAAGGTGCTGCAGCAACTCCTTCTGGTCGAACTCGACGTTCTCCGCCGGTTTGTCGGCACCGTAAAGGATGCCCGGCACCCGCCCCTTCACGCGCAGTCGACGGCTCGCATCCGATCCCTGCTGCATACGGGGGTAGGCAGTGACTTCGATTTTCATGTCATGCTCCTTAAAGATAGGACGTCCGCGACCAGATCGTCCTAGTCAAACAAGTTTTCCGCCACATTAGTCAGTTCGTTACTCAACGAACAACGAACTGACTGAGTCCTCGTTGCTGATTCGCCTCACCGTCTCCGCGAGCAAGCTCGCCACGGTGAGCACCCGGATCTTCTGGCAGCTCTTCGCATTCTCCCGCAGAGGAATCGTGTCTGTTACCACGATTTCGTCGAGCACGGACTCGCTGATGCGCTCGACAGCCTCGCCCGAGAGCACAGCGTGCGTGCAGTAGGCGAGAACCCGCTCGGCACCGTCTTTCTTGAGCGCGCTCGCCGCCTCGCACAACGTGTTGGCGGTATCCACCAGGTCATCCACGATGACGCAGGTCCTGCCATCGACCTCGCCGATGATGTTCATGACGGTCGCGACATTCGGCCGGGGCCGCCGCTTGTCGATGATGGCAAGGTCAGCCTCCAGCCGTTTCGCGAGACCCCGCGCGCGCACTACGCCGCCCACATCCGGCGACACCACAACCAGATTGCTGAAGCCGCGCTTCCACACATCGCCCAGCAGGATCGGCCCCGCATAGATGTTGTCTACCGGGATGTCGAAAAATCCCTGGATCTGCTCCGAGTGCAAATCCATGGTGAGCACCCGGTCCACGCCACCGCTAGCCATCATATTGGCAACGACCTTGGCGCTGATCGCCACGCGCGCCGAGCTCGGGCGCCGGTCCTGCCGCGCGTAGCCCATATACGGGATCGCGGCGGTAACGCGTCCCGCTGAAGCGCGCTTGAGCGCGTCCACTATCACCAGCAACTCCATCAAGTGGTCATTGGTGGGCGAGCAGATCGACTGCAGCACGAACACGTCGCGGCCGCGAACGTTCTCGAGGATCTCCACCATCACCTCGCCATCGCTGAAGCGGCCGATCTTGGCGCGGCCAAGACGGATGTGAAGATGCCCGACAACATCCTCGGCAAGCCGGGAATTGGCGTTGCCGGCAAATACCATCAAGCGATCTAAACTCACGCTTTCACCTCTGCACGCCTGCAACGTCCCGATCCGGTCGGAACCACCGCGTGGGCAGCGCTAGGCGACGCCACGTCGAACAGTTTGGCTGGGGAGGAAGGATTCGAACCTTCGCATGCCGGAATCAAAATCCGGTGCCTTAACCAGCTTGGCGACTCCCCAACAGCGCTCTATCAGGGCAGACGGTCCGCCTGAACGTCGCCCGCCCGAATCCCGTATCCGCCAAGGAAATTGACGGCCATGCCCCGGCAGATTCCTAGCGAGCCAGGTCTTGCAGCGGGTGCCGTGCCAGACCCTGCGCAATGAATCCCTGCATGCCTGCGGGCGTCCGCCCCCACACCTCGCGCGCCACGCCTTCGGTCTCGAACGCGGCGAATACACATGCCCCGCTGCCCGTCACCCATGCCGGTGCGGCCCGTCTCAGCCAATCCAGATTCTGTGCCACCTCAGGGTATTCCCGGCACACGACCGATTCCAGGTCGTTGCCCGCCAGCTCGACCGAAAAGCGTTGCATTTTAATAGGTTTTGAATCCCGTTTCAATTCGGGATGGGTGAAGATCCGGGCGGTTGGCACGGCCACCGGCGGGGTCAGGACCAGATACCAGGCGGGCGGGAGCGCCAGCGGCTGAAGGCGCTCGCCGATGCCCTCGGCCAGAGCGTTTTCCCCCCGCACGAAGAACGGCACGTCCGCTCCGAGCTCGAGCCCCAGCTCGAGCAACCGGGCACGCGTGAGCCGTGTTTCCCACAGTTGGTTCAACGCGAGCAACACGGTCGCCGCGTCCGAGCTCCCGCCCCCAAGCCCGCCGCCAAACGGCAGTCGCTTCTCGAGTGTGATATCGGCGCCCAACCGCGTGCCCGTCGCGCGCTGGAGCAAAAGCGCCGCGCGCACCGCAAGGTCGTCCGCGGCCGGAATACCGTCGATTTCATTCGCGCGCGCAATCACCGAATCGTCGCGCACCCGGAAACGTAGCGTGTCGCCGTAATCGATGAGACGCAACACCGTCTGCAGCAGGTGATAGCCGTCCGCGCGCCGGCCTACCACGCGCAACATGAGGTTGAGCTTGCCCGGCGCCGGGTAGGCGTGCGAGTCGCTCATGCCGCTAGGAGTTTGCCTCGCATTTGCGGGACAAACTCCTTAGGAAACACGATCCGTCGGAACATGGCATGGATCGGCCCCTCACAACCCAAAATTTCTCCGACTCTCATCCCCGATCGCAAGCGTACAAGGCGGGTTTCGTCAGGATTCATTTAAGGTCGGCCGACGGTTGTTATATGGATTTTGCTGGATGGAGGCCGGCAAAATCCTAGCGCCAGCCGTCGATCACCAGACGGATCACGTGCCTGCCGTCCGCCAGCTCCAGCCGGCGCGGCAGGCGGTCATTTTCGATCAAAGGGTCTGGCACCAGCGTAATGTGCCAGCCGTCCTGGGTAAGCCCGACAAGCCGCGCGCGCTCATCGCGCTCGATGTTCTGCGCCGTTGTGCCCGGTGCGGCTTCGCCCCGCACCCACCAGCCAAGGTGTGTCAGCGGCAATTCCCACCCGAGCCCCTGCCGCGTGAGGCTTTCGACGTCCGCGGCGCTGTATTGGCTGCGATCCGCACCCGTCAGCGTGGCCCCTTCGCCATCGCTGACGATGTGCGCGAGCGTCTGGCCTGCGGGTGTCATCAACCAGAGTTCGTCACGCGCCGAGAGGTGATGCCAGCGCACGTTCGAGGAGAACGCCCGGCCATCGTAGCTCACTGCAACGCGCCCGATTAGATCGAAAGGCACCGGCGTGACGGGCGCGCGGGCCGGCGGCGCAAGCGCCGCGCAACCGGCGATGAGCGTTGCCGCGACCAGCGTGGCGCAAAGCCTGAGCGAGGTCATAAGACGTGTGAACACCCCGGCAGGCGCGCAGCTCCGAGCGGCCGCCGATTTCTTGCTGTCCTCCGGGCCTCTTTAAGGAATCTGTCGTCCAAGGCCCGACAAATTCCTAGGGCAGGAAGCGCTTGACGGCTTTCTGCAGGGCCTCGTTCTTCGGGTGGTCCTTCAGCGCCCCGTCCCAGATGCGGCGAGCTTCCTCGCGCCGCCCCAGCGCCCACAGCACTTCGCCGAGGTGCGCAGCGATTTCCGCATCGGGGCGCTGCCGGTACGCCCTCTGCAAATACTCGAGGCCCTCTTCGCTACGGCCCATTCGGTAGAGCACCCAACCCATGCTGTCCATGATGAATGGGTCATCGGGCGAGAGCTTGAGCGCGGCCCGAATCAGGTCGTGCGCCTCCTCGACACGCTGGTTGCGGTCCGCGAGCGTGTAACCCAGGGCATTGTAGGCATGCGCGTGGTCGGGCTGGATCTTAATGAGCTTGCGCAGGTTGGCCTCGACGACATCGATACGATCGACCTTCTCCGCCGCCATCGCGTAGTCATACAGCAGGTCCGGTGTGTTGGGCATCTTTTCCAGCGCCCGGCCCAAGACATCGAACGCCTCCTGATAGGCGTTCGCCTCGCGCAACAGCTGCGCCTCGGCCTGCGTGAGCTGAACGCGCTCGCGATTGCTGTGCGCGGTCACCTGCTGCAGGTGCTGGCGCGCCTCAGCAAGCTTGCCTTGCTTGGCAAGGACCCCTGCATAGCGGCCCTGGGCGTTGATGTATTGTCCGCCCGGGTTGACGCTCGAGTACCACTTCAGCGCCGCGTCGAAGCGCTGGCGTTCCTCGTTCACCTGGCCAAGGTAGAGCCGCGCGGCATCGGGATCCTTGTAATCGAGCTCGAGCACCCGTTTCAACTGCGCCTCGGCCGCGTCGTAGTCTTTGGCCTGTACCGCAAGCAGCGCGACCGCCATGCTGACTTCCGCATTTTGCGGATACTCCCTTACCAGTACCTCGAATTGCTGGCGCGCCTCTGCATAACGCTTTACGTTGACCAGCAGCCGCACATAGTTAAGGCGCACGTCGCGCGCTTTGGGATACGCTTCGAGATATCCGCCGAGGTACTGAATCGCCTCGTCGTCCGAGCGGCGCTGCAGCACTTGTGCGACGAAGAGCGCAGCAATCTCCCAGTCCGGCCTGAACTTCAGCGCGGCGCGCGCTTCCTTCAGAGCCAATTGCTCGTCTTTCGCGTTCCACGCCGCTTGCGCCACGGCCAGCCGCGCCTCCGGCACGTCCGGATATTGCGCAGCGAGCCCGCGCATGAGCTGCAGCACGCCGGGCTTGTCCTTGTGGCGCGCGAGCAGAACGTTCAGCTGGAGGAAGCTCCGTCCGACGTTTTCGCGATCGGCAGCCAGCCATTCTTCGAGGTGCGGCTGCGCCTCGGCAAGCTTCGCCTGATTCACCAGCAGCGCCGCGATGATCTGGCGCGCCCGTGTCGATTTCGGGTCGACCTGCAGCCAGATGGTGGCCGCCTCAAGCGCCGCGGATTGAAAACGTGCGTTCCATGCCACCTCGGTGGCACGCTGCGCGATCCTCGGATCGCGCGTATCCCGGGCCAGTTCGAGATAGGCCGGTACCGCCACGTGCGGCTGGCCACGCTGCACGGCGATCTCCGCAAGCATTAACTTGTAAAGCAGCTCTTCATTGAGCTCGACGTCCGGAAGGGGCAACTTGCGTGCGTCGGGCTTCGCCGTCACGACCCTTGGCAGCGCCTGCGCGCCATCCGCGCCAGGCGCACCCGCCTCCTCGTGGGGCGGTTGCTGCGCGCACGCAGCCAGTGTTGCGCATAGCGACAAAGCCAGGAAGCGATAAGGGGTCATGAGACGGAGCAGCCCCGCGGCGGGGCGGTCAGTGGCAGAGCGGCGAGGCCGATTGCTTCATAAACCGTGACATATTAGGTATTTTTTGCGCGCGCCACAAGAGATACTCCCGGCGTGTATCATTGAGCGCCACGATGCCGGAACAGGATCCCGCTTACACTATTTCCGCGCGTGGATTGACCCGCAGTTTTGGCGGCCGCGTCGCGGTGAACAACATCACGCTCGAACTTCGACGTGGTGAGGTGCTCGGCTTTCTCGGGCCGAATGGGGCCGGCAAGACCACCACCATGCAGATGCTGACGGGCAATCTCGCCCCCACGCACGGCGCGGTCAGCATCTGCGGCATCGACCTGCTCGAGAAGCCGACCGCCGCCAAGGCGCGTTTCGGCTACCTGCCCGAGGTGCCGCCGTTATATCGGGAATTGACGGTGGACGAGTATCTCCGGCTGGCCGCCCGGCTCCATCGCGTGCCGCGCGCAATGTTGAGTGACGCGGTTGCCCGGGCGCGGCAACGCTGCGGGCTGGCCAAAGTCGGCGCCAAGCTGATCGGCACGCTGTCCAAGGGCTACCAGCAGCGCGTCGGCATCGCGCAGGCGATCGTGCACGCCCCGGACGTCGTGATCCTCGATGAGCCCACCGTTGGCCTTGATCCGAACCAGATCCGTGAAATCCGGGCTCTGATCCGCGAGCTCGGCGGCCGCCACAGCGTGATCCTCTCCACCCATATTCTGCCGGAGGTGGAAATGCTCTGCGACCGGGTCCAGATCATGCACCACGGCAACATCGTTTACAGTGACACCATCGCCGCGCTCAAGCAGCACGAGCGTGGCGCCACGATCGTGCTTGGACTGCGGCGTCCGCCCGCGCTCGTGGAGCTCGCGACCGTGCCGGGCGTCACCGCCGTCGAGCGGGAAGAGGAGACCCTCTTCCGGATCCAGTTCTCCCCGGGCGACGATCCGACCGATCAGCTGGTGAGCCACGCCGCCACCAGCGACTGGCAGCTCTATCGCATCGCGCCAGCGCAAAACAGCCTGGAGGAAGTTTTCGTGAACCTGACCCGCCGCGAAGATGATGCGTAATTATCACCGCAAAGGCGCAAAGACGCAGGGGACTCGCAAAGAGAATCTATACCTAGCATTCTTCACGTTCCCTTTGCGCCTTCGCGTCTTTGCGGTAGGGAGTTTTTGAATGATTCTTACGATTGCGGGGAAAGAGCTCCGGTCGCTGTTCGCCTCGCCGCTGGCGTGGGTCGTGCTCACCGTCACGCAAATCATGGTCGGCTATGTTTTCCTGCGCCGGCTCGACGATTTCCTGCAACTGCAGTCACAGCTCGCGCGGCTCGCGAGCCCGCCGGGCGCGACCGAGCTCGTGGCAGCGCCGGTGTTCGGCACCGCTGCGGGCGTGTTGCTGTTCTCAGTGCCCCTCCTCGCCATGCGCCTCATCGCGGAAGAACGCCGCAACCAGACCATGGTGCTGATCGTTTCGGCACCGGTTTCCATGACCCAGATCGTGCTTGGCAAATTTCTCGGCCTGTTCGTATTTCTGCTGCTGATCGTCGCGCTCACGGCGCTCATGCCGTTGTCGCTCGCCGCGGCGACGAGCATCGACTATGGCCTGCTCGCGGGGCTCGTCGCCGGTCTCGCGCTGCTGGCAGCGAGCTTCGCCGCCGTAAGCCTGTTCATCTCGTGCTTGACGGTGCACCCCGTTGCCGCCGCCGTGGGCTCCTTTGCGGCGCTGCTGGTGATGATGCTGGCGGGCGAGGCTGCGGGTGAGGGCCTGCGCACGCGCGGCTGGTTGCTGGCCGCCAGCCTCGCCCAGGTGCTGTCCCCCATCAAGAACTTCGAACCTTTCGCCAAAGGCGTGCTCGACACCTACGCAGTCGCCTGCTCGCTCCTCGTGGTCGTGTTTTTCCTGGCGCTGGCAGCGCGCCAGCTCGATGCGCAGCGCCTGAGAGGGTAAATGAGCTTTCCGCGCGGGCGCCGTTTGCAGCTGTTCGTCCACGACGGCTTGTTCGCGGTGCTGCTGGTCGCGCTCGTGACGCTCCTCGCCTACCTGGCGCACGAGCACCGCGTCGAGCGTGATCTGACGCAGGCTGGTCGCAATACGCTTTCGGCCACCACCCTGGATGTGCTGGGGCGGCTCGACGCGCCGGTCCGGATTACCGCGTACGCGATGGCCAAGGACACGCGTGGCGACAATGTGCATCGTCGGATCGAGAATTTCCTGCGTCCGTATCAGCGCATCGTGCCCAGTCTGTCGCTAACGCTTGTGGACCCGCGCGAACGTCCCAAGGCCGCGGCGGCCGCCGGCGTGCGTGCGCCGGTCGAGCTCGTGGTGGAATACAAGCGGCGCACCGAGCACCTTACCGAGTTCACCGAGCAGGCGTTCGTCAATCTGCTGATGCGGCTGGCGCGGGGCGCGGAACGGCTGGTGCTCTGGCTCGATGGGCATGGCGAGCGCAAGTTGATTGGCGTTGCCAACCACGATCTGGGCGATTTCGGCCGCCAGCTCGTGCAGAAGGGATTCCGCGTCAACAGCGTCAACCTTGCCACGGCGCAAGAGATGCCGGCCAACGCGGCGCTGCTGCTGATCGCGAGTCCGCAGACGGGGGTAACGGCGGCAGAGGTGCAGAAGATAAGGCGGTACCTGGCGGACGGCGGCAACCTGCTCTGGCTCATCGATCCCGAGCCATTGCGCGGATTTCAACCCGTTGCGGAGGAGCTCGGCCTCGTGCTCATGCCAGGTGTCGTGGTCGACCCCCGGGCGACGGAGGATTTCGGGGCGTCGCCCGCATTCGCGGTCGGAACCACCGCCGGCTACAGTCCGCACGCGGTCACCGCGACCCTCAATCTCAACACGCTGTTCCCGTATTCGCGAGAGATCGGGACCATCGAGAGCGACGAATGGCGCGCCACTCCGTTGGTGGAGGTGGCCCCGCGCGGCTGGGTCGAGACCGGCAGCGTCGACGGCGCCCTGGCCTTCGACAACAACCGCGACATCCCCGGTCCGGTAACGATTGCTGTCGCGCTCGAACGCACGGTCAACGATAAAGCGCAGCGGATTGCGGTGTTCGGAAATGCGAGTTTCCTGTCGAACACCTACGTCGGCAACGGCGGCAACCTCGATCTCGGCGTCAACCTCGCCAACTGGCTCGTGGGCGACGATGACCTCATCACGATCCAGCCGCGAGCGAGCGCCGACAGCCGGCTGGAGATGGGCCAGTTCGCACTCTACCTCATTGCCTTCAGCTTCCTCTTCGTCCTGCCCTTCGCCTTCGTGATCACGGGTGCGGTGATCTGGTGGCGCCGGCGCAAAAGATGAAACAGTCGTTCTGGTTGAACATGGCGCTGCTCCTCGGGGTGGCCATCGTTGGGGCATTCGTGTACCTGCGGCCCCCAGCCGACGCGCCGGGAGAGCACGCCGTGTCCACGCTCACGCCTGCGGCTGCGATGGCGGTGCGCATCGAGCGGCCCGGCGTGGCGACGATCGTGCTCGACAAGAAACAGGGCACCTGGTTCCTCGTTGCCCCATTTGCCGCTCGCGCCGACGAGTTCATGGTGCAGCGCCTGCTCGCGGTCCTGCAGGCACGGACCGCCCATCGGTTTTCGGCGAAGGACCTCGCCCGCTTCAATCTGGAGCGGCCGCAAGCCCGTCTCATCATCGACAGCCAGCCCTTCGACTTCGGCCTTGTCAACGAACTCTCGCACGAACAGTACGTGCTTACCGGCGACGCGGTCTACGCACTTTCGACGCGCTATGGGCTGGCCCTGCCGACCCGGCCCGAGGCGCTGGCGAGCCGGCGCCTGCTCGCCCCGGGCGAAGCGCCGGTCCGCATCGTGCCGCCCGGGTTCACCGTGACGAACGTGCAGGGCCGCTGGGTCCTGGACCCAGCGCCCCAGGACTGGAGCCAGGACGAGATCAACCGCTGGGTGGACGAATGGCGCCTTGCCTCGGCGCTGCGCATCGAGCCGCACCAGCAAGGCGAACCACAGAACGCCGTGCGGCTGGAGCTTCAGAATGGTCAAACGCTGGTGGTGGGCATCCTCAGCCGCAAGCCGGAGCTCGTCCTGCTGCGGTCGGACCAGCGCCTGCAGTACCACTTCGTCGCCGAAGTCGGAAAGCGCCTGCTCTCCCCGCCCGGAGCCGCCCGCAATGAGCGGGTGGACGAGAAGTGATATGCCGGAACTGCCTGAAGTCGAGACGACGCGCCGCGGGCTCGAGCCGCTGCTGGTCGGTCAGCGCATCCGGACAGCAGTCGTTCGCAACCACGCCCTTCGTTTCCGCGTCCCGCGGCGGTTGCCCCGACTCGTGACCGGCACCACCGTCCGGGCGCTCAACCGGCGGGGCAAGTATCTGCTCGTCGATTGCGGCAGCGGAACGCTGATCCTGCACCTGGGCATGTCAGGCCGCCTGTTGATCGTGGACACAGCCGCGCCGGTCATGGCGCATGACCATTTCGACCTGGTCCTGGAAAATGACACGGTGGTCCGGCTGCGCGACCCGCGCCGCTTCGGGCTCGTTTTGTGGCAACCGGGGAACCCGTTGACGCACGCCCTGCTCGCCCGCATCGGACCCGAGCCCTTGTCGCCGGAATTCAATGGCGCATGGCTGCATCGCGTCACACGTAGCCGCGGTGCAGCCATTAAACCTGTCCTCATGGACGGACATGTCGTTGCCGGCGTAGGAAACATTTACGCCAACGAGGCGCTGTTCCGCGCGCGAATCCACCCGGGCACCCGGGCCCGCCGGCTCAGCGCGTCACGTTGCGCGCTGCTCGCGGTGAAAATCCGTGAGACGCTCGAACTCGCCCTGCAGGCGGGAGGCAGCTCGTTGCGCGATTACGTCGCGAGCGACGGGCGGGCCGGCTACTTCCAGGACCAGTTCCTGGTCTACGGCCGGGCCGGTGAACCGTGTTTTGGCTGCGGCACGACCATTAGACAGACCCGCCAGGGACAACGGTCGACTTTCTTCTGCCCCAGATGTCAGCGAAGCTGACATCTGTAAGAACGCGTGACTCGTGACGAGAAACGCGGGAATCCCTAGTCGCGCGACCGCCCTAACGTCACGGGTCACGCTTTCTCGGTCGTCAGTCTGAGAAACTTCGCGTAAAGCTCATCTTTCGTCTCCACGAAGTTCGGATCGAGGGGAATGCAGTCCACCGGACAGACCTTCTGGCATTGGGGCACGTCGAAGTGGCCGACGCATTCCGTACACTTTGCCGGGTCAATGACGTAGATCTCCACGCCCTGCGAGATGGCCTCGTTCGGGCACTCAGGCTCGCAGACGTCGCAGTTGATGCACTCGTCGGTGATGATCAGCGCCATGCGCGCCCCACCTAGCTGGAAGCCCCGTAAAAAAACAAGAAATGGACAGGATTTACAGGATTAACAAGATTAAATCGCCTTCAAGCATGTAAATCCTGTTAATCCTGTCTATTCTGCTCTTTGGTTCTCGGTTTTTAGCGCACGCGCTTTCGTTAATTCCCGCTGAGCTGCTTGATCTTGATCGCCAGCCGCCGCGCGACAATCGGGGGAACGAACTTGCTCACGTCGCCGCCGAGTACGGAGATCTCCCTTACGATGGTCGCGGAAATGAACATGTACTGCTCGCCCGGCGTCAGGAAAAAGGTTTCGACACCGGGATAAAGGCCGCGGTTCATGCCCGCGAGCTGGAACTCGTACTCGAAATCGGACACGGCGCGCAGGCCACGGATCACCACCCGCGCCTTGTGTTCCTGCACAAATTTCATGAGCAGGCCGGAGAAGCCGATCACCTCAACGTTGGCGACGTCCTTCAGGACCTCGCGCGCCATTTCGACGCGCTCGTCGCGGGTGAAAAGCGGCCGTTTCGCGGAGCTATCCGCCACCGCGACGATCAGCCGGTCGAACACGTTCGAGGCACGTCGGATCAGGTCTTCGTGCCCGAGCGTGATCGGGTCGAAGCTGCCGGGATAGACCACTGTGTGGTTCATGGTTGGACCCGTTTCATCAGTTGATATTGGACCCGGCCCGCCCGGCCATGCCTCCAGGTCTCCCAGCCCTCGGGCGCACCCGCGCGCGCCGCGCTTTCGCAATAGACGAGCGCCTCTGGCGCCAGGTGCCGCGGCAGAAGGGCCCACAACCGCGGCAAGTAATCGGCTTTGAACGGGGGATCGAGAAAGACCACGTCATAAAGAGCCGCGTCGGCCCGCAGGAATTCTAGCGCATCCGCTCTCTCGAGTTCCACTGCGTCGGCAGCGAGCGCCGCGCGGCTCGCCTGCAGTGCGCGGAAGGTCGTTGCGTCGCGCTCGACCATCACGACACGCTTCGCCCCGCGCGAAGCCGCCTCGAACCCGAGCGCCCCGCTGCCGGCAAAGAGATCGAGGCAGGCCCGGCCCGTCAGATCCTGCCCCAGCCAGTTGAAAAGCGTCTCTCGCACGCGGTCGGGCGTGGGACGCAGATCTTCGAGTGAGGGAAAAACGATCCAGCGGCTGCCCCACGCTCCGCCGACGATGCGGACCCGGTTCCTCATCGGCAGGACGCCGCGGCCGGCTCAGCGCGCGGCAACTGCCGCCGGCTCAGGACCGACGACGACGGTCACCATCCGCTCGGGATCGACGCGCCGCGCGAAGGCGTCCTTGATGTCGGCGATCGTCACGCGCCCGACGTTGTCGGCAAAGTCCTCGAGATAACTGAGCGGCAGCCGGTAGAATCCGATCAGCGCCAGATACCCGTGGATCTTGCGGTTGCTGTCGATGCGCAGCGGAAAGCTGCCGATGATGTTGCGCTTGGTCGCACTCAACTCGTCCTCGGTCGGACCGTTCGTCACGAACTCGCGTAGCGTGGAATCCACGACGCGCAGCGCTTCGCCCGCTTGCTCCCGCTGCGTCTGCATGCCGATCACGAACGGGCCCGCGCGCTTGAGCGGCGAGAAGTAGCTGTACGCCGAGTAAGCAAGGCCGCGCTTCTGGCGCACCTCCTCGATGATGCGCGAGACGAAGCCGCCGCCGCCGAGCACGTGGTTGCCCACGAACAAGGGAAAGTAGTCGGGATCGCCGCGCCTGATTGCCGGCGCGCCGATCAGGATATGCGCCTGCGACGCCGGGTGCGCGATGAACCGTCTCACGCCGGTATCGAGCCTCGAGACAGGCGGCAGCGGTGGCTCCAATCCATTGCCCTGCGGCAGGTCGCGCGTGACTTCTTCGGCGATTGCCTCGGCCTCACCGCGCGTGATGTCTCCCATCAGCGCAACGACGGCATATCGCCGGTCATAGTGGCGCTGGTAGAAGCTCACGAGATCGTCCCGCGTCAGCTTCTCGACGGTTGCCACTTCGCCTCTCGAGCGCAGGGCATACGGATGGTTGCGATAGACCAGCCGGTAAAAATTGACCGCCACAATCGTACTCGGCTTGGTGTCCGCCTCCTTGAGCGCGCCGATCAGCCGCACCTTCTCGCGCTCGATCACGTCTTGCGGAAACGACGGATTGCGCAAAATGCGCGCGAACGTGTCGAGCGCCTGGCGCCGCTCCCTGGCGCTGGAAAGCGTACGCAGCGACAGCCCCGCGCGGTCGGTCTCCGAACTGGCGCCCAGCTGTGCCCCGATGTCGGCCAACCCGCGCGCGATCTCGTCTTCATTCATGCCGTCCGCACCCAGCCGCAGCAACCCGTTGGTCAGTGAGGCCGCCCCTGATTTCTCCGCGCTGTCGTACGCCGCCCCCGCCGGGAACTCCACGCTCAAATCGAGCATCGGCAGATCATGATTCTCGACAAAGTACACGCGCGCGCCGCCCGCTGTCTGCCAGTGCTGGATCGGCAGGATGGCGGCCGCTGGCCCGGCAAGCGCCAGTACCAACAGGCCGATCAGCCAGCGTTCAACGCCCATGACGCACTCCCGCCGGCGGCGCCACCGGGCGCCGTGTCGACAGCGGCTGGGGGGCGAGCTGGACGATGGTGAGCGCTTCGTCGCGGAAGTATTTGCGCGCCACTTCCCGCACCTGCTCCGGCGTAACTTCGCGCAACTTCTTCAGCTGAACGTCGATCGTATTATGAGGAATGCCCGCCATCTCGAGCGAACCGATTTGCTGCGCCTGGAAGGACATCGAGTCGCGCTGGTAGACCTGCGCAGCAATCGCCTGCGCCTTGACGCGGTTCAACTCCTCTTCGGTCACGCCTTCTTCGATGATCTTTGCCATCTCCCGGCGCAAGGCGCTCTCGACCTCGGCCGCACTGCGACCCCGCGTCGGGATCGCAATGAGGTAGAACAACCCCGGGCCGCGGGCGATGCCATCGTAGCTCGCGCCCACCGAGTTCGCCACACGTTCGCCCCGCACCAGCGTGCGGTTGAGCCGCGCCGCCTCGTTGCCATCCAGTACCGCCGCCAGCATGTCAAGCGCATAGGGCTCCCAATCGCGCTCGGCGTCGCGCAATGGCGGGGCGCGGAAAGCCATTACCACGTACGGCAGCTCCGCGGGCGCCTTGACGGTGGCCCGGCGCGCCCCTCGCTGAACGGGCTCGTTCTGTGGCTTACGCACCGGCAGCGTCCGGGCGGGAATGGGTCCGAAATACTTTTCCACCAGGGCAAACACCTCTCGGGGCTCGACATCGCCCACCACCACCAGCAACGCATTGTTCGGCGCATACCAGCGCCGGTAGAAATCGGCGGCGTCGTTCACCGTCATGTTCTCGAGGTCGCTCATCCAGCCGATCACGGGACGGCGATAGGGATGCGCAGTCAGTGCTGTGGCCTTCAGCGCCTCGAATACGAGCGAGCGCGGCCGGTCTTCCGTGCGCCAGCGCCGCTCTTCCATGACAACCTTGATCTCCTTGGTAAACTCTTCGGGGGAGAGCACCAGGTTGTTCATGCGATCGGCCTCGAGCTTGAGGGCAAGCTCGAGCTGGGATGATTGCAGGGTTTCGAAGTAGCCCGTTGCATCGTGACTGGTAAACGCGTTCTCGCGCCCGCCGGCCGCGGAGATGATGCGCGAGAATTCGCCGGCCTTGATGCTCTCCGTGCCCTTGAACATCATGTGTTCGAGCACGTGCGCCACGCCGGTCACGCCGTTTACCTCATCGACGCTGCCGACTTTGTACCACAGCATCACCACGACGACGGGCGCGCGCCGGTCAGTCTTGACGACCACTCGCATGCCGTTGGCGAGGCGGTTCTCCTCGGTGCTGGCTTGAGTCGCGGGAGACAGCGCAGCGAGCGCTGCCGCGACCAGAAGGCAGGCAGCGCGTATAACGACGTTCGACATGCGGACGTTCACGGGCATCAGGTGACGAGGGCGGGTTTGGGCTAGAATTGTAAGGAATTTGCCGGGCTTGCGCCCGACAAATTCCTGAGATGAAAGCGTATCAGGATTTGCGTCGAATATGCATAAAACGGCTCTTTGCCCATCATTCTTGCCCCCGCGCGGACTGATCAACCCGGAGGCATCGTCGTGCGGTTTTTCGACTTGGTCCCGGCAAAGGAGTTCGGCGGACCCTAGTCCGGCGAACTCCTAGGAGTATGTCGGACTATGTCCCGACACACTCCCTGCGCGAAACCGCCCGCAGGCAAACGGCAGGTTCGGATTCGAAATACCTCAATTGCGCTCTGATCCTGCGTTTCTCAATAGCGAAAACACGTCTAATGACGCGATTCTGTTGCAAATCTGCGGGCGGTCTTGCATTTAGCAGCCCGTTGGAACCTTAAGTCCGACAGGCTGCTAGGGCGTGTTTAGTTTCAAGTCTTCCAGCGAGAAGGGCAGCCGCAGCGGCTGGCTCGAGCGTCTCCGGCAGGGCCTGAGCAAGACCCGGGACACGCTCGGCGGCCGGCTCTCGGCGCTGTTCGGCCCGGGGCGTGCGCTCGATGAATCGTTCTACGAGGATCTTGAAACCGCGCTGATCAGCGCGGACGTCGGGGTGGCGGCGACCGAGAACCTGCTCGATGCGCTTCGCGCCCGCGCGCGGCGCGAGCGCATCGCCGATGCCGGTGCGCTCCGCCAGGCGCTGCACGCGGCGCTGCTCGAGCTGCTCGCCCCCATCGCCGTGCCGCTCGATGTCGATGGCCACAGGCCGTTCGTGATCATGCTCGCAGGCGTAAACGGCAGCGGCAAGACCACCTCGATCGGAAAGCTCGCGCATTATTTACAGGCGCGCGGCAAATCGGTGTTGCTGGCTGCAGGCGACACGTTCCGCGCCGCCGCGCGAGAGCAACTGATCGCCTGGGGTGAGCGCAACAATGTCACCGTCATCACCCAGCAGTCGGGTGACGCCGCCGCGGTCATTTATGACGCGGTCAATGCTGCGGTGGCACGTGGGACTGATGTGGTGCTTGCCGACACCGCCGGGCGGCTGCCGACCCAGCTGCACCTGATGGAGGAAATCAAGAAGGTGAAGCGTGTCATCGACAAGGCGCTGCCGGGTGCGCCCCACGAGGTGCTCTTGGTGCTCGACGCCAACACCGGACAGAACACGCTCGCGCAGGTGCGCGCTTTCGACGCCGCGCTCGGCGTGACGGGGCTCGTGCTGACCAAGCTCGACGGAACCGCGAAGGGCGGCATCATCGCCGCCATCGCGCGCGAGTGTCCCGTTCCGCTCAGGTTCATTGGCGTCGGCGAAGGTCTCGACGATCTGCGGCCCTTCGACGCGGAGGAATTCGTCGCGGCGCTGCTCGATTGACCCCTGAGGCAAGATAAGTAAGCGCTAACACCGGCGTTATTCCGGGAGGCGCTCGCGTCGCAACCATCATCCATAACAAAATGATTTCCTTCAGCAATATATGGAAGCGCTACCCGGGAGGACTGGAGGCGCTGCGCAATATTTCCTTCACGATCGAGGCCGGCGAGATGGTCTTCATCACCGGCCATTCGGGTGCCGGCAAGAGCACCCTCCTCAAGTTGGCCGCGGCAATCGAGCGCCCCTCGGGCGGCAGCATTATCGTCAACGGCCAGAATGTGGGTGCGCTGCGGCCCGGCGCCATACCCTACCTGCGCCGCAACTTCGGGCTCATGTTTCAGGACCACAAGCTGCTCTTCGATCGCAACACGTTCGAGAACGTCATGCTGCCGTTGCACGTCAATGGGTTCGAGCGGCGCGAGGCGGCGCGGCGCGTACGCGCCGCCCTCGACAAGGTCGGGCTGCTGGCAAAGGAGAAGGCCTATCCGATCACGCTCTCCGGGGGCGAGCAGCAGCGCCTCGCCATCGCGCGCGCGATCGTGCACCGTCCAGCGATACTGCTCGCCGATGAACCGACTGGCAATCTCGACGCAGGCTATGCCGCCGATATCGGCGAGCTCTTCCGCTCCTTCAATCAGGTCGGTGTGACGGTGGTCATTGCCACGCATGATGAGGCGCTCGCCGCGCGCCTGAAGCCGCGCGTTGTGGCCCTCAAAGCCGGGGTTGTCGTTTCGTGAACGCCTGGCTCTGGAGTCACGTCGATGCGTTTGTGACGACGCTGGCGCGCCTTGTGCGGACGCCGGTGGCAACGTTGCTCAACGTCGGCGTGCTCGGCATTGCGCTGGCGTTACCGACCGGACTCTACGTCGCCCTGGCCAACGTCCAGGGCCATGCGCAGGCGCTCGCCGCCGATCCCCGGCTGTCCGTGTTCCTTGCGCTCGACGCCGGCCGCACGGAAATCGTCCGGACCGGGACACGACTGCGGGAACACCCCGGCGTGGGCAGCGTGCGCTACGTCTCGCGCGACGAGGCCCTCGGACAGCTGAAGACCCGAACCGGCCTGGCCGACGTGGTGGACAGCCTTGCGGAGAATCCCTTGCCGGACGCGTTCGTCGTGCAGCCGCGCGATGCCGCGCCGCAGGCGCTGGAGCAACTGCGCGACGAGCTGCGCGGCTGGCCCAAGGTGGCCCACGTTCAGCTCGACGCGATGTGGGCGCGCCGGCTTGAGGCCGCACTGAGGCTGGCACGGCTTGCGGTGTGGCTGCTCGCGACGTTGTTTGCGTTTGCGCTGGTGGCGGTGACGTTCAACACCATCCGGCTGCAGATTCTCACCCGGCGCGAAGAGATCGAGGTGGCCAAACTGATCGGTGCGACCGATCCGTTCATCCGGCGGCCCCTGCTCTATTTCGGCGCGGTCCAGGGATTGGCGGGCGGGCTGGCCGCATGGGCTATCGTCGCCATCAGCCTGTACTGGCTGAATGGCGGACTTGCGAACCTGTCGCAGCTGTACGGCACCCCGCTCGAGCTCCAGCAACTGACCCCTGAGGACGGCCTGAGCCTGCTCCTGTTCTCGGCCGTGCTTGGTTGGTTCGGCGCCTGGCTCTCCGTCAACCAGCACCTGGCCCGGCTCGATTTGCGCTGAGCGCGCCAGGCGGTTTCACAAGGCGCTGATTTGGCGCTGGTTTTAGGCCAACCCTTCTGATAGTAAGGCCATGAATCCAAGGAACTTTCCCGGTTTCTGGCACTCTGAGAACTAGAGTGCTAAACTGCGCCGCAAGGAGGATTTCATGACGAGTTTTGCCTTACCCGTACCCGTGCCGGTGGCGAGCAGTCTGGAGAGCTACATCCAGACCGTAAACCGGTTTCCGATCCTGAGCCGGCAGCAGGAAATCGCCTTGGGGCGCCGCTTGCGCGACACGGACGATGTGGAGGCCGCGCGGGAGCTGGTGCTATCACACCTGCGGGTGGTCGTCGCGATCGCCCGGGGCTACATGGGATATGGCCTGCCACAGGCGGACCTGATCCAGGAAGGCAACATCGGCTTGATGAAGGCGGTCAAGCGTTTCGATCCCGAACGCGGTGTGCGGCTCGTGTCATTCGCGGTGCACTGGATCCGCGCCGAGATCCATGAGTTCATCTTGCGCAACTGGCGCATCGTCAAGATCGCGACCACGAAGGCGCAGCGGAAGCTTTTCTTCAACCTGCGCAGCCTGAAGCAAAGCCTTTCGACCCTTGGCCCGGAAGAGGTCACGGCCATCGCCCAGCAGCTCGGCGTCAAGCCGGGCGAAGTCGTCGAGATGGAAAAGCGTTTCGCAGGGCAGGACGTCGCGCTCGAGCCCATGTGCGACGATGAGGGCGAGACTTATGCGCCAATCAGCTACCTCGCGGCCGACGACGCAGAGCCGGGCGGCACTCTGGAGCACGAGGAAAGCGAGCGCTTGCGCCGCGCAGGGCT
>Ga0224497_10000429_pt1 | contig 29483 bp, 29 predicted proteins | sample SF_Jul11_sed_USG_4_FD_167970 | JGI IMG/M metagenome (GOLD analysis project Ga0224497, IMG submission 167970) | Sediment microbial communities from San Francisco Bay, California, United States - SF_Jul11_sed_USGS_13 | ecosystem: Environmental > Aquatic > Marine > Sediment | place: USA...
CTGTTCGCCATTTAAAGTGGTACGCGAGCTGGGTTTAGAACGTCGTGAGACAGTTCGGTCCCTATCTGCCGTGGGCGTTGGAAACTTGAGAAGAGCTGCTCCTAGTACGAGAGGACCGGAGTGGACGTATCTCTGGTGTTCCGGTTGTCACGCCAGTGGCATTGCCGGGTAGCTATATACGGACGGGATAACCGCTGAAAGCATCTAAGCGGGAAGCCCCCTTCAAGATTAGGTTTCTCTGGACCCTAGAGGTCCCTGTAGAGCCCTCGAAGACTACGAGGTTGATAGGCTGGGTGTGGAAGTTCAGTAATGAATGAAGCTAACCAGTACTAATTGCTCGTGAGGCTTGGCCATATAACACCAAAGAATTCTTGCTGGTGTGGCTGGCAACATGTAATGCGACACTGAAAGTCACTCGAGTCATCAAAAACTTATCCAGATTGTTATTTATTCGAAGGAAATGGGGACATTCCTCTTTTCCTGATGGGTAATAGGGACTTGGCGCTATGCGCTAGGAAAAGAGGAATGTCCCCATTTCCCGAACCAGTTTTCCTGGCGGCAATAGCGAGCGGGAACCACCTGATCCCATTCCGAACTCAGAAGTGAAAACGTTCAGCGCCGATGGTAGTGTGGGGTCTCCCCATGTGAGAGTAGGACACCGCCAGGATTCATATTTAAAAAGCCGCTCCCGAAAGAGAGCGGCTTTTTTTTGTGGCCAGATCGAGGCGCCGTAAAAATTCCGTTGCGAATTTGAGGCTATTCAGTGGTGGCGACTAGCGCCCAGGTCTCCGAGCTCACGCCTTCGCGAAGCTGAAGCATCTCGTGCATGGCTTCAAGATCGCGGTCCGGGTGTGCAGACAACATGCTCTCTGCCATCGGAACCGGGCCGAGTTGATTCATGAAATCGACAGTGACGTAGTTGTAAGGAATCGACGTGCCAATTGGAGTGATCAGGGCATAGACACTCCATCCGGCACGATAGCCACCGTCGACCAGGGTCTGATGCCCGGGCTTGAATGTTCTGCTTTCCATCGTCTCATAAGTGTCAGGGTCCTCGGCATGCATCATGTTGACGATCGCATAGCGATGTTTCTTGATTTCCGTGCTGTCAATCGCCAACCACAGCTCGGTTGCGACATGCTGACGCGATGCTGATGTCCTTGTCATGGCCTTGGCAAAATTCCTGTTTTGATGAACGGTCTCGAATACCTTGGCGTATGCCGGGTCCGCGTTGAGTTGGGCTTCTCCGCGGTAACTCGTGACCGTGTAGTAATCGCATTTCGAGCGATCACCGTACTGAACCCAATATAAAGACCAGCTATTTCTCTTGCCATGATTCACCAGTTCTTGGTGCATTGGCTGCCAGATTTCTGTTTCGACACTTACATAGTCTGCGGCTGTTGATTTCATGCAGTCGACAGCAACATACAGCGCCTGAGCTTCCTTTTCCTGTGCCGCTATCAGGGCGGGAAGTACGAGCAAGCCGGCCGTGGTCAGGAGTACGGCACTGAATATTTGTGGTGTTTTCATCAATTCCCCCGAAGTCGGTCAGTGTTTGGCGTATTTGAGCCGAGGATTCGGCGCGAAAGAGCCGGAATACCTTAGCATGATTGCCCCTGGCCTTCTTCGCCGGCCATGCCGCCCGGGATGGCGGCAAGTCCGCAACATCATGCTTGGCCTCGTTTCGCGCAAGCCCCTCGAGGACGCATGAAATATGGGGTATTTCGCCTGAGGGCCCTAAAGATCGGCCGGTATCTACCGATAACCACAACGGTATTTTGTAAAACGGCGGCTGGTGCCGGGCGATGTTGCGAGCATTCAAAAGAGTTTTCGACAAAAATGTACGGGCAGGAATAGCGCTCGATGGGACGCATGCTGGTCTGGCGCGTGTCCGACGCCTGGACGACGGCAGTCTGAGCCTCGCAGCCCGCGTCCTGGATACGGCAGGGGGCGATGAAGCCTGGGCCGATCGGGCCGCGTCGCAGGCCACGGGCATGGACCTGGATCGAACCCCGGTGTCCACGGTGCTGTCCGCCGATGCGTATCACTTGCGGCTTGTCGAAGTGCCGAACGTGCCTGCGGATGAGCGGCTTGCTGCGATTCGCTGGCGAATCAAGGACCTGATCGAATTTCCGCTCGACGATGCGGTTGTCGAGCTGTTTGAGATGCCTCCCCATGCCAATCCGGGCGATTCGCCCATCGCCTATGCGGTGGTGACAAAACGCGACGAGGTACTGCAACAGATCGACCTGATGAAACGGGTCGATCTGCAGTTGGATGTCATCGATATCCCTGAACTGTGCATTCGCAACATTGCTGTGATGCTGCCACAGGACAAAAATGGCGTCGCCTTCCTGCACTTCACCGACGACTGTGGTTTTCTGACGATCACGCGCCAGGGCGTCTTGCACCTGATTCGCCGGCTCAAGATCGGCAGGCGTGCGTTGGTCGACGCCGCAGATGACCAATTCACCTTGCAGGAGCGAGCGGCCGGAATATCGCTCGAAGTGCAGCGTTCGTTGGATTACTACGAGAGTCACTACGATTGTCAGCCAATAACCGAGATCATCCTCGGTCCGGGGACCGATCTCGACGCGTTACCGGCCGCGTTGACCGAGCACCTTGGTCTCTCGGTAAACCGAATCACCTTCGACGAATTGTTTCATCTGGAGAACGACATCTCTTCTGAGGAACAGGCGGGCTGCCTGCTGGCTGTGGGCGCCGCGCTGCGGGCGGATACACAGGTGCAACCTGCGGAGCTGCGATGAATCAGCAGATCAATCTCTACCAGATCCAGTACCGTCCGCAGACGCGCATGTTTCCGGCGGGATTCATGCTGCAGGCAATCGGCGTTCTGTTGTTCGCCATGTTGCTGATATATGCATTTGCTCAGCAACGCGTTGACGGCATCGAGCAGGAACTGGAGATTGTGACCCGGATGGAGTCGGTTGCACATGAGCGGCTGCGGAACATTGGCCCGTTGATCAATGCTGTGACTGGTGAAACAAACTGGGCCGAACAGCTGGACGACAGTTTGCAGATGCTCGCCGAACGTCAGGCGGTCTTGAGTCTGATCCAGGGATCGACGCTCGGTAACACCAAGGGATTCTCCCGCCACCTGCGGGCACTGGCACGTCAGAAAATCGAAGGGGTCTGGCTAACCCACATCGCGCTGTCGGCACTCGGGGACAAGACACGACTGGAAGGCCGCGCCATACGCGCTGAGCTGATCCCGTTGTATGTTCAGGATCTGACCGCTGAAGCACCGTTCGCAAAACAGCGTTTTCATCGCTTCCAGATCGACAACCCGGTCGATGACGACGAAACCGCGCTGCATTTCTCGATGGACAGCAACATCTTGTTGGCCGGTGACCCGGGGAACCAGCCGTGAATTACGTCGACGAAATCCGGACAAAGCTCGAACCGCTGTTATCGAAGATAGATGCGCTGTCACCGCGTGAGCGGCTGCTGGTGCTGGCGACTGGTCTGGTGCTATTCGCGATGTTGTGGCACATGCTACTGATGCAACCGCTCGCGAAACGCGCCAGTGCGTCTCGCGCGGAGCTGACAGCACTCGAAGAAAGTATATCGGTTGCAAACCGCAGCCTGGAAGATCAGATTCTGCAGCTTGCCGGCGGCGGTGAGCAGCAGCGCTCACGCATCGCATCCCTGCGCCAACGAATCGACGAGATCAATGCAACACTGGGCAATCATGCGGCCGAACTGATCGATCCGTCCGAAATGGCCCGGGTGCTCGAAGGCGTTCTCAAAGAGCAATCCAGGCTGACACTGGTGCGTATCCGCAATACGACGCCCGAATTCCTTTCCACGGACGACGACGAGAGCGGCGTCACCTTTTATCGGCACGGTCTCGAAATCGAGGTCGAGGGTAGCTACGTCGCATGCCTCGACTACCTGAATGCTATTGAGTCGCTGCCATGGCGGCTTTACTGGCAACTACTTGAACTCGACGTCATCGACTATCCGCTCAACCGTATCCGCATCGAAGTGAGCACATTGAGCCTGGACGAGGAGTGGATCGGTGCATAGGCAAGTCACGAATCTGGCAATTCTTGTGCTCCTGCTGACGGGCCCGTCCGCCCTGAGCCTCGCGGAGGAGATGCTGCGGGATCCGACACGTCCTTATGTGCCCTATGCACCGGGCATGGCTGATGCGCCCCGCTATGCGGTCAATGCCATCATCGTATCGTCGGAGCGACGCGTTGCGATCGTCAACGGACGACGCGTCGGCGTCGGCGGGTCGGTGGCGGGCGCGACAGTTATCACGATCGAAAAAGATCATCTGATCCTGGAGAAAGACGGCGAGCGCATCACGGTCGGACTAAACGAGAGGCCTTCGCGCCGATGACGATCACTGGAGAACACAACTCATGCTTATGAAAACCCTGACTGTTGGCGCTGCGCTGTTCATGCTTAGCGGATGCGATGCGCTGATGCCAGCACGCGAATCGGCGCCTGCTCGTGGCGACGTAACGCGTGGCAGCATCGAAGCGGTGCTGGAAGATGCCTCCAAAACCCCGCCGCCTGCAGAAGTGGTCGCGCCGCGGGCTGCTGAGCCAGCAACACCGATGCCGGCCAGGCCACCGGAGGAGCGATTCGACCTCAACAGCGAAGATACGCCTGCGCAGGCTTTCTTCATGGCACTCGTCGACCAGACGCAGCACAACATCGTTGTGCATCCCGAAGTCGCCGGCACCATCTCGCTGCAGCTGCAGGACGTGACGGTCGGAGAAGTACTCGAGCTCATTAGTGAAGTCTATGGCTATTCCTTTCGCCACAGCGCTGCCGGCTACGTTATTTTTCCGGCGACGCTGCAGAGTCGAATTTTCCAGATTAACTACCTCAACCTGCAGCGCTCCGGCATATCGCGTACGCGCGTCAGTTCGGGTCAGGTCAGTGAGGCAAGGCAAAGCGGCCGACAAAACAACAGGGCCCTTGCTGGCGGCATGAATAACCAGTCGTTCGGAGATTCCTCACAGGACATGCAGCAGATCAGCGGCTCGGGTATCGAAACCAGTTACGAGGCCGATTTCTGGGCCGAACTGCAGGAAACGCTGGAGCAAATGATCGGCGATGCTGCCGGGCATCAGGTCGTCGTCAATTCTCAGACTGGCGTCATCGTCGTGCGCGCGATGCCTGAGAAGCTTCGCAGCATCAGCGATTACCTCGAGGCGATTCAGGATATTGCACAACGCCAGGTGGTGCTGGAAGCGAAAATCGTCGAGGTTCAGCTCAGCGACGGCTTCCGGTCAGGCATCAACTGGGTTGCCGTTGCGCAGAACAGCGACGGCGAAACCTACACGTTTGGACAAAATGCGCCGCCACCAGGCTATACCGGCGATCCGAGCGATCTTGGCGGCGCACCGATTACGGTGGAGCCAGGTAACCCGGTTTCCGGATTTCTTTCATCGACACTCGGTGGGGCGTTCACGATGGCCTTCGATATCGGCGACTTCAATGCGTTTATAGAATTGTTGGAGCAACAGGGCGACACGCGTGTTCTGTCGAGTCCCCGGGTGTCGACGCTCAATAACCAAAAAGCCGTGATCAAAGCAGGTACCGACGAGTTTTTCGTCACCGATGTATCCAGCAATACGGTCACGGGCACTTCGTCGACCACCTCCAGGGATGTCGAATTGACGCCGTTTTTCTCCGGCATTGCCCTGGACGTAACGCCGCAGATCAGTGCGGATGGCGAAGTGACACTGCATATCCACCCGACAGTCAGCGAGGTTACCGATCAACAGAAGGTCCTGACGGTGTCAGGCGAGACGGATACGCTGCCGCTCGCATTCAGCGAGATTCGCGAGTCCGACAGCATCGTCAAAGCCCGCAGCGGGCAGATCATCGTGATCGGCGGTCTGATGCGAAATTCAATGACCGACGAGAATTTCGGCGTGCCGGGCCTGAGCAAGATCCCGGGTGTTGGCCGGCTTTTCAGGAGCAAGCGTTCGGTGGAAAGAAAGACCGAGCTTGTGATCCTGCTGAAGCCCATCGTTATCAATAGCGACGACACCTGGACGAAGATGGCAGGCGACTCGTTGGAGCGAATTAAAGGCAGTTCCGGAACCTAGTGGCACGAGCAGAACATGAGTAAACCGAGCGCCGTTATATCGAAGATGTCCCGCCGCAAGAAGTTGCGACTCGGAGAACTGTTGCTGGAAGCCGGCGCAATTACGCAGGACCAGCTCCAGCAAGCGCTGACGCTGCAAAAGCAGAGCGGGCACAAGCTCGGTCGAGCGCTTACCGAAGTCGGTGCGATCGAAGAGAACGAGCTTTACAAGTTTCTCGCCAAGCGCCTGGAGATCGACTATCTGGATCTAAGCAGCATCAGGCTGCAGACCGAGACGGTCATGCTGTTACCCGAAGTTCAGGCGCGCCGATTGCGCGCGCTCGTGCTCAAGCAGGAACGAGACGGTTTGCTGGTTGGCATGGCAGATCCCACCGACATTTTTGCGCATGACGAACTGAACCGATTGCTCGGCACGACCGTGAATATTGCGCTCGTTAACGAATCAGAACTGCTGCGCACGATCGATATCATGTACCGGCGCACGGATGAGATTAATGCTCTTGCGGCGGAGGTCAAAGAAGATCTCGGTGAGGCGCGCATTGATATCGACGAGCTGACAGCAGAAGAAGACTCGGCCGAAGCGCCAGTCATCAAACTGCTGCAGTCGATGTTCCGGGACGCGGTGCAGGTCAGCGCATCCGACATTCATATCGAGCCCGACGAATTCGTGCTGCGAATACGACAACGCGTCGATGGCGTGCTGCAGGAACATGTCATCGACGGACGCGGTGTTGCGAGTGCGCTGGTGACTCGCCTGAAGCTTATGAGCGGACTCGACATCTCGGAAAAGAGGCTGCCTCAGGACGGACGCTTCTCTATCCGCGTGCACGAGACCACGCTGGATATTCGCGTATCCACGTTGCCGGTCCAGTTCGGTGAGTCGGTCGTGCTTCGACTGCTGGATCACTCGGCCAATCTTTTGAGTCTGGAAAAGCTCGGCATGCCGGAGGACGTACTGGAGCGTTTCTATCGCATGATCGAGCGGCCATCCGGCATGATTCTTGTGACAGGGCCGACCGGCAGCGGCAAGACCACGACACTGTACTCGGCCTTGAACTACGTCAACAAACCGGCGACAAAAATTATCACGGTCGAAGACCCGGTCGAGTACCGGCTCGAGCGCGTCAATCAGGTCCAGGTGCATGCACGTATCGGTCTGGATTTTGGCCGGGTGCTGCGCACAGCTTTGCGTCAGGATCCGGACATCATTCTGGTTGGCGAAATGCGCGACCGGGAGACTGTCGATATCGGTCTGCGCGCCGCCATGACAGGACACCTGGTCTTCTCGACTCTTCACACGGTCAATGCGATGGCTACCGCAAGTCGCCTGCTGGACATGGGTGCGCCAGGCTACCTGATCGGGGCTGCACTGCAGGGCATCGTCGCGCAAAGACTGGTGCGGCGCGTGTGCGAGAGTTGCGCCGAACCAATCGAGCTCTCGCCCGGGCAAAGCGCCTGGCTGAAGGCACAGGTGCGAGCCAAGCGTTCCGCCAAGCCCGAATTCCAACGCGGACGCGGCTGCAATTACTGTCAGCTCACCGGCTACCGCGGGCGCATCGGCGTTTACGAAATGCTGGAGATGGACAATGGGCTCACCGACGCATTACGCCGTGAAGACCTGGGTGAATTCGCATCGCTGGCAGGCAAGAAACGCAGTTACGTCCCGCTCGTCAACTGTGCCCTGGACTATGCAGTCGCTGGCATAACGTCTCTCGAGGAAGTAATTCGTGTCGCCGGCGGACTTGACGGCGACGACGAGACCGTCGTCGAGGCAGCGGCGGCAGCCACGGGTGCGGCAACTGATGGCTGAATTCGCCTACAAGGGACGCTCGGCCAACGGCGCGCTGATAACCGGCAAGCTGTATGGCAACTCTGCCGATGCGGTCGCCGGACGCCTCGTCAGCATTGGCGTCACGCCGGTCGAGATTCGCGACCTGACCACCACGGGCAGCCTGACCGTGTCGGACCTCGTGACGCGCTTCAGCGGCGGCCAGCCGACGACCAAAGACCTGGTGCTGTTTTGCCGCCAAATGCACACTATTACCCGCACCGGACTACCGCTGCTGCGGGGGCTGACGGGGCTGATGCAGACAACCCACAATCAGATCCTGAAATCCGCGCTGGTCGAAGTCATCGCCAGCCTCGAGTCAGGCCGCGAACTCTCGAAATCACTGCGGGCCCATCCGACGATCTTCTCACCCCTGTTTGTAAATCTGATCGAGATCGGTGAAGCAACCGGCACGCTGGATGTCGCATTTCAACGGCTGTACGAATACCTGAGCATGGACCAGGAGGTGCGCGACCGCGTCAAGTCGGCGATCCGTTACCCGGTCATTGTGTTGATCGCGATTGCGGTCGCACTTTCCATTATTACGGTTTTCGTGATTCCGAATTTCGCGCCGATATTCCGCACCCTGGGCGACAACATCCCGCTACCGACCCGGATCATCATGGGCGTATCGAATTTCGCCATTGACTACTGGATGGTCGTGATTGGCGCCGTCGTCGCTGTAATCGTTGCTGCTTCGATATACGTTAAGTCCGAGGCGGGTCGAATGCGCTGGGACAGGTGGAAACTCAGTATTCCCGTGACCGGAATAATCGTACGTAACGCTGCGCTGTCAAGGATAACGCGTTCATTGGCTGTGTCGCTGAGTGCCGGGCTGCCAATCAACGAAACCCTGCGCACGGTATCGGCGTCGATCGGCAATAACTGGCTAGGCGAGAAGATGTCGCTTCTCAGCAAGGGCATAGAACGTGGCGAGTCGTTGTCGAGCACCGGGGCCAACAGCGGTTTATTCACGCCGCTGATTCTGCAAATGATCGCGCTGGGTGAGGAAACCGGCGCGTTGCCTGAACTCCTGGAAGAATCGTCGGACTTTTACAAGCGTGAAGTGGACTACGGTCTCGACAATCTCAGCGCCGCGATCGAGCCGATACTGATCGTGGCGGTCGGCGCCGTGGTGCTCGTGCTTGCGCTCGGTGTGTTTCTGCCGATGTGGGACATGGTCTCGCAGGCGAGGGCAGGTGGATGATGAGTGAGGGCACATTATTCGTTCGCGATGCCAGGCTGGCATTGACACGCCCCTTTGAATCGGGTTTTTCATTGCTCGAACTCGTCGTGGTGATCGTGATCATCAGCATACTCATGGCCGTCGCGATCAATCGCCTGCTGCCATACATCGACGAGGCGGAACGGGTCGGCGTACTGACCCTAGAAAGCCAGATCAAAAGCACGCTGATGACGTCGGCGGCAAAGCGCATCGCGGGCGGCAGAGCGGCCAGCATCTCCGAACTCGATGGCAGCAATCCCATGCAGCTTATGCTCGAGACGCCGCAGAACTATGTCGGTGAGCTTCGCGGATATGACGAGAGTTCGGTCCCTCGCCGCAATTGGTATTTCGATCTGAATACACGACGGCTCGTGTACCGCATAGGACGGCGATTTGGCTGGCCCGATGACGACGAGTCCATGGATAACCCCGAGTTCGAAGTTCGCGTTGCCTTCGATGATCGCAATGGCAACGGGCGCTTCGAGCCGGGTACAGACGAGCTGTACGGCATACGCCTGCAACGCGAAGCCGGTGCCCAATGGCTTGTCGGAAAGAATTCCGCGGGGCGATGACCGTGTCCATGCATCCGCGGGTGGAGGCGGGTTTACATAACTGTGAAGGGGGTCACAGACCCCCACCTCGACCATGCGGAAAATCCACAGGGATGCGTAAAGCACCACCTGTGATGCGTAACTTATGGTTCTTGAAAGAGTTTTTTAGTGCTCGATTTTAGTCGCCCGAATAAAACGGCGAAATGATATTGGAGGTTTTGAAATGAACAAGGCAACGAAAGGTTTTACGCTCATCGAACTGGTGGTCGTTATTACGATACTCGGAATTCTGGCGGCATTCGCCATTCCGCGTTTCGCCAACCTGGAAACCGAGGCGCGCATCGCCGCAGTGCAAGGGCTGGCCGGCAGTGTTCGCAGTGGCGCCACGCTGGCACACAGCTTGTCGCTGGCCAAGGGCCTCGCACCTGCCGATCCGGTCGATATGGAAGGCACGGCCGTCGCGATGGCGAACCGCTATCCCACGGCCGCGGCCATTCAGGCAACGCTGGTTGACACGACCGGCTTTGATTTCGCAGGGGGCGTGTTCGAGAAACAGGGCGCTACGGACCCCGCCGAATGCAGTGTCACTTATGTTGCACCAGCGGCAGGCGAATCGCCAACGATAACCGTTAACGTCGACCAGTGCTGAGTGCTCGGTCATTTTGAAACCTCCCGAAAATGCGCCCTTCGGGGCGCCTTTTTCTCTGGTGATCGTACTGATCAAAGGACGATTGACATGAAGACAACAGCTCGCAGCGGACAACGCGGGTTTACGCTGATCGAACTGGTGGTCGTGATCACGATCCTCGGTATCCTTGCGGCATTCGCGATCCCGCGTTTTGCTTCGCTCGAAACCGAAGCGCGGATCGCCGCGATTCAGGGTCTGGCTGGCAGCGTACGCAGCTCTGCTGCGCTCGCTCACAGTCTGTCGCTGACGCAAAACAATCCACCCACGGTCAACGTTGAAGGCAACATCATCAACATGACCAACGGCTATCCTGTTGCCCCGGACATCGATGATACGCTCGCCGATTTTACGGGCTATGCGTTTGCCGAGGCAGGCGGCACGGGCACATTCACCCGGCCCGGGTCCCCAACTCCTGCGAATTGCAGCGTTTCGTACACAACAGCTGTCGCCGGATTCTCGCCAGCAATCGTGGTAGATGTGTCGGGGTGCTGAATGCCGTGCCGTTTTCGAACGCACACAATCCGGCCTGGTAACCGACATCGGCAATGTGATGATTTTGGTTCCGACGCTAACGCTGGTTTTACCGTGGTCGAACTCGTCCTTGTCATCGTCATTGTCGGCGTGCTGGGCGCAATAGCGGGACCACGTTTTTTTTCCCATTCCACTTTCGACGAGCGCGCCTACTATGACGAGCTCGTTACCTCCTTACGCTACGCACAGAAAGTCGCTGTGGCTAGCGGCTGTCGTGTCCGCGTGGACATCACGGCAACAACTTACTCACTGACGCAACAATCGCCGCAGGCCGGACACTGCGATTCGACTGACGCAAGCTTTCCGATACCGGTGCGCCTGGCGAGCGGCGAGAATATGAACGGATCGGCGCCGGACGGAATTAGCGCTGCCCCCGCCATTACATTGATTTACGAGCCGCTGGGCAGGACGAATCTCGCGGCCAACCAGATTATCAGCGTCGGCAGCCGTACGCTCACGATTCAGTCCGAAAGCGGGCTCGTGGTGACGCAATGACACCGGCAACTCGACCGCAACGCGGCGTTACGCTCATCGAACTTATCGTATCGATCGTGATCGTTTCGATTGCTGCAAGCGCCGTACTCGGCGTGCTGTCGATGTCGACGGCACACAGCGCCGATCCGATGATCCGTCACCAGGCGACCGCTATTGCCGAATCTTATCTCGAGGAAATAATGCTCAAGCCGCTGACCGATCCCGATGGCGTCGACGGCGAGGCGGCGCGCGCCGACTTCGACGACCTCGATGACTATGACGGTTTGTCGGACGCAGGGGCTCGCGACCAGTTCGGGTCGCCCATGGCCGGCCTAGGAGATTACAACGTTGCCGTGACTGTGACGCCTTCACCGGCGCTGCCCGCCGTTCCGGTTGCGGACGCGCTGCGCGTCGATGTCGTGGTCACGCACACGAACGCCGTCAATTTCGCGTTGAGCGGCTATCGCACGAGGTTTTGAGGCGATGAGCAGCGGACAACGAGGCTTCACGCTGGTCGAACTGGTCATCACCATTACGTTGACCACGATCGTCGTCTCGTTCATGGCCATGTTCATCTCGGGACCTGTGCGCGCATACAACGATCAGGGCCGCCGCGCCGAGCTCGTCGATCTGGCCGAGAATTCCCTGCGCCGTATCACCAGAGACATACATCGAGCGCTGCCGAACAGCGTTCGCTTGAACACGTCGGGCAGTACGGTCGCCCTCGAGCTGCTGAACACGGTGGACGGAGCGCGCTACCGGGATCGGCCGCCGCCCGGCGACCCGACCAAGCGCTTACAGTTTTCGTCGTCCGACGGTGCGTTTAACAGCGTCGGCAGTTTCCGCAATATCACGAAGCCGTTTTCGTCGAACAGTCATTATATTTCCATCTATAACGTCGGCGTACCTGGCGCAAATGCCTATGAACTCGCCAATGTCATCACACCGGCCGGCACGCAGATCGACATCGATGCCGACGCGATCCCGGGTGAAGACAATGTGCGGCTTTCGCCCGCATTCAAATTCGCGTTTGCATCGCCAGGTCAGCGCATGTTCCTGGTCGAAGGAGCCGTAAGCTATTTGTGTGATACCGCCGCGGGTACGCTGATTCGCTATTCGGGCTACGCGATCACGTCCGATCAGACCGCGCGAGACAGCGACGCGGAGCTGCTTGCAGCCGGCGCCGAATCGACGCTGATCACGAATCGCGTCAGCGCCTGCAGCATGGGCTATGCGCCGGGCACGTCGCAGCGCGCCGGGCTCGTATCGATCGCGCTCGCCGTGTCGGATACGGGCGAAACTGTGTCACTGCTGCACCAGGTCCATGTGGACAATGTTCCCTGAGCAATGCGTATGCAAACAAAAGTACAAAAAGGTTTTTCGCTGGTGCCCGCGCTGTTCCTGTTAGTGGTGCTCGCCGCGCTCGGAATCGTCGCTGTGCGCCTTTCGGCCGTGCAGCAACAGACGGTCGTGCTGGCCATGCAGAGCGCGCGCGCTTATGCAGCGGCGCGTTCCGGCGTCGACTGGTCGGCATATCAAGCACTGGTAAACGGCAGCTGCGCCAGCTCGACACTAAGCCTGACCGAAGCCGGGCTGGACGGTTTTTCGGTGGATACCACCTGCAGCAGCACGACGCACGCCGAAGGGCCGAACACGGTAACTGTTTTTGTGATCGACGCGTTTGCCTGGTCGGGCAATTACGGGACGCCCGATTATGTATCGCGGCGTATACGGAGCACGGTGACCGATGCGACGTGATGCAACACTGCTGATAATTGCGTGCCTGATGCTTGCTGCGAAGGGCGTCGGCGCGGCGCAAGTCTGCACGACACAGCAAGTCGGCAACCAGGAGTTTCGAGGTATCTCCGGAGAGTCCGATAGCAACGTGATCGCCGTGGGTAAGAAAGGCGCTATCTATCGCTACGATGGCTCGGGCTGGAATGCCATGACCAACCCAAGCAACGAAGATCTGAACGATGTCGAAGTTGTGGACTCGAACACCGCATTCGCTGTTGGCAGGAAAGGCGAGGTGCTGCAGCTGGCCGGTGGTGTGTGGACATCCATCGGCGGTTTCACCAGTGAGGACCTGTTTGGTGTCTGGGCGGCCTCTGCGACCGAGGTCTACGCCGTCGGCAAGAAAGGGACGCTGTTTCGTTATGACGGCAGTACCTGGACCGATGTAAGTACCGCTGCAGGAACCAACAACAAGGATCTAAAAGATGCCTGGGGAGACGCCGATTCATTCTACGCGGTCGGCGACGATGGTCGGCTGTACCGCTATGACCGAAATGCCGGCAGCTGGCTGCCACCCGATACATCTTGCACCAGCGGTAGCAAGTTCACAGATTTGTGGGGAGATGGTGGCGGCAACGTCTATCTCGTCGGCAAGGACGAAGTATTCCTTTATGACGGAGCCGCCTGTGCCGTCGTTGCGACGGCGAGTGAAGATCTTCTGGGTATTTCCGGCTGGACATATGGCGGTGATGTTCTGGCGGTCGGCAAAAGGGGCACCGTGTTTGAATACGACGGGTCTACATGGATAGAAACGCAGGATGGCGCCGACGATTTCAATGACGACTGGCTATCATCAGCGGGCAATGCCTACTACGCTGGCAAACAAAAGAAATTGACCGTTTGCCAATGCGTCGATTGTCCGATTCTCGGTTTGGCACAGTTCGTCATAACCCACGATACTTATGGCATCCATTGTCTGGATGAAGTCGTGCAGGTGCAGGTGATCGATAGCACCAGCGGCACACCAAAAATCGATTACAACGAGCAGGTCACACTCGACACCCAATCGGGGTTCGGCAGTTGGGGTCCGATTGCGGGCAGTGGTACGTTCAATGACGCCACAGCGAACGATGGTCTTGCAACTTACGACTGGCCACTTGGTGAATCATCGGCGACATTCGCGCTCTCCTATCCCGAGGGCCCGGCAGCAATCGACATTGACGTCTATCAAACGAGCGACACCGGCATACGCGATAATGACGCGGAGGGCGCGATCGGCTTCTCCGCCAGCGGATTCACGCTTACAGCGGCTGCACTTCCTAATCCACCGCCGGCCGTGATCGTTCCTTTCATGGCGCCGCAGACCGCGGGCACGGACTTTCCGCTTCACATCGCGGCCTATGGCGAGACGGCGAACGATCCGGTATGCGGCATCATCGAATCCTACACCGGTCCCATGAATCTCAAGTTCTGGATGGACTACATCAACCCTGGCGGCGGCACGCTGGCCGCGTCCGTTGACACGGTCGGGATCCCGGTTGCCGAGATGGCGGCGACGAACCAGCCGGTCGTGTTCACGAATGGACAGGCGGCCGTTACAGGCAAGTACAAGGACGTTGGACGAATCCGGGTCAACGTCAAGGACGACAGCCTCGCGCATCCGGATCTTCCCGACGGAATTCTCGGCGCAACGGCGGATTTCGTCGTCAAGCCATTCGGATTTATTCTGTCGAACATTGAAGACGGGGCCGGCAACCCGAACCCTGCGGCGGCGGACGCGAGCGGTGCCGCGTTCATTGCGGCCGGCGAAGCGTTTTCCGTCACAGTAACGGCGGTCGACGCCGAGGGCGATATCACGCCGAACTACGGTCAGGAGAATATCCCGGAGACGGTGTTGCTCACGCCAACGCTCGTCGCCCCGGCCGCGGGCGACAATCCGCCGCTGGGCGCCGCCGCCGGTTTTGGATCATTTGTCGCCGGGCAGGCAACCGGCGCGACCTTCAGCTGGCCCGAGGTCGGTATCGTTACGCTAACGCCGTCGATCGGCGACAACGACTATCTCGGCGCTGGGGATGTTAGCGGCATTGCATCTGGCAATGTCGGACGCTTCATTGCGCACCATTTCACGACCGCCTTGAATTCGCCAACGTTCGCAACGAGCTGTGCGGCAGGATCATTCACTTATATCGGTGAGTCGTTCACCTATTCGAACGACCCGGTAATTACGGTTACTGCGAGAGCGCTTGCCGGCGAGATCACGGAAAACTACACCGGTAATTTTTTCAAGATAGACAACGCGAGTCTTCCGGACCCGGTGTATACGGCAGTACCGGCAACGCTCGATACTTCGGGGTTGCCACCGGGGTCCAGCGATCCGGCCGTTGCGTCTCTGGGTGCCGGCGTTGGCACGCTTACGTTTTCGAGCGGCAGCGGCTTACTGTTTACCCACGGCTCAGAGCAGGCGCCGTTTGACGCAGACATACGGCTCAGCATCGATGTACTCGATGCGGACAGCGCCGCGGCAACGGGTAACCCGATCGTGTTTGGCAGCGCCGGCGGAATAATTTTCGATTCGGGCGCGAACATGCGCTACGGTCGCGCTCGACTGCTAAATGGCTACGGGTCAGAACTGGTGGATCTCGCGTTACCGTTCAGGACGGAGTATTTCGTCGATGCCGCTATCGGGTTCGTGCCCAATACAGGCGACAGTTGCACGACTGCCGTTGACCTGTCCCTTGGCGTATTTACCGACAACCTGGCGGACGGGGAAACCTGTGTTCTGGATACTGGCGCGCCCGGTGACAGCAACGAAGGTTGCGTCGCTGCTGGACCATTGGCGCTGCGCTATCGCGAGCCACCGCTAGGGGGTGACTTCAATCTGCACCTGCGCGCTCCAGGCGCCACGAACGACGGCAGCACGACGGCAACGGCGGACGTGCCCGACTGGCTGGAATTTGATTGGAACACCGCAACGCCGGGGCTCGAAGATCCGACGGGTACTGCTGTATTCGGTATTTTTCGCGGACAGGATCGACGCATCTATACCCGCGAGTTGTATTAGCTCAGGCCCCGCGCCATCGCATCAAATCTACTGCTACACTCTGACCTTATCTTCCGGAGTGCTCGAGCGACGTGCAGTTTGCTGAAGTTTTTCTACGATTGGGCTGTAGTCTTGTCGCGTGGATGGTGCTGTATGCGCATTTCCTGTGGCTCGCGGCGCTGTACGCCATGGGTTGCGGACCCGACGGCGACGAAATGCACCGGCTGCTCCTCGGCCTCGCACCATTTACATGCGGCTTTGCCTTTTTGTTACGCGTGACCCGGCCATTCGCGGAAATACACAGCATTCTGCGCTGGCTGGGCGCGCCCCTGTTGCTGCTGCTGCCGTTTGCTGTGCGTAGTGTCTGGCACGTGTTTCAGGCGGTCAACATCAATTCATCGGCCATCTGCACGAGCGACGCTCCGACGACATGGCAATCCCTGTGGGCGCCGGTTCAGCTGACTACGGCGCTGCTGGTTGCCTATATGGTTGTAAGGGTCTGGCGCAGCGTGGCACTCGATGCCAGGGTCGACGCGAATAGCTAAATATCAATCATGAGTTGACAGTTGTTTACAATTGTTTGATTGAAATGGCTGCTCTCGAGTGAGAAGATTCAGCGGTTCAAACAACATAAAAATTGGGGAATCAATATGTCTATGATGTCAGAATTCAAAGACTTCGCCATGAAGGGTAACGTAGTCGATATGGCTGTCGGCATCGTCATCGGTGGAGCTTTCGGCAAAATCGTATCGTCATTCGTCGCCGACGTGCTGATGCCACCAATCGGTATTTTGCTTGGCGGCGTCGACTTTTCGGATCTCGCTGTTACTCTCAAAGCAGCCGCAGAAGGCGCAGAAGCGGTAACGATGCGGTACGGTGTATTCATACAGACCGTTGTCGATTTCGTGATTATCGCATTCGCGATATTCATGGTCGTTAAAGCAATGAACAGCATGAAGAAGAAAGAAGAAGCAGCTCCGGCAGCGCCGCCGGCGCCGAGCAAGGAAGAAGTGCTGCTTACGGAAATCCGGGACGCGCTGCGTTCGAACTGATTTCGCAAGTAGCCCAATCAGTAAACAAAGGGCCCGGCTGGATACAGCCGGGCCCTTTTTCTTCAGGCCTGTCGTAGCGCTACGAGGCCTAGTCCATCGGGATCTTGATCTTCTGCCCGGGATAGATCTTGTTCGGGTCAGGTATCAGTTCTTTATTCGCCTCATGAATGCGCGTGTAGAGCGACGCCTTCCCGTAGAACTTCTTGGCAATGCCACCCAGGGTATCGCCGCTGACAATCTCGTAGAACTCGATTTTCTCTTTCTCTTCTTCAACCGGTTCCGGAAACGTCAGGTCGTCGGCAATGATCCTCTCCACACCTTTCACATCGCCCGCGATCAATAGAGCCGTGCTGCGCGTCGCCTCATTCGGGCAGTCGCCGCATATTGTGGCGACGCCGTCGTCGAACTTGACGTCCAGGTTTTTGATTCCAGAAAGCTTGATTTCAAGATGTTGCTTGATGCTGTCTGCGGCTTCGTCGTCTGTATCGAACAACTGTCGTCCGACGTCTCTTGCGAAATCTAGTAGGCCCATGTCTGCTCCTCGGTTGCTTAGGTCTGGTCGTCGATCGAGGCGCCCGGTGCTGAGCTCGCAACGCTCTTCATGCCGTTGGCACATGCGGACTCGGAGGCATAGCTCTGACTCGTGCCAACTACCTGACCATTGGTCGACTTCAAGTTAAAGCGGAACTTGCCGCTGCTCGTTGTCTTCTTTTCGAAACAATCAGGATTTGAGCAGTTCTTCTGAACCGACGCAATTCCGTTCTTGCAAGAGGCTTTAGTTTTGTAACCCTCACTCGAGAGTATCGTTTCACCGTTGCCTGCTTTCAGCCGAAACCGAAACTCGCCGGCCTTGTCTTTGTAACACTCGAATTTTCCCGCCATCAGTCGTTCCTCATATCTACTAGTTATTGGGGCATTAATCGTCTAAAAGGAAGGTCACCTTCATCGTAACCCTGTATTCTGAGACTTCACCGTTTTTGACAACGATCTTCTGTTCCTTCACCCACGCGCCTTCGACGTGGTTGATGGTCTTGCTGAATCTCTTGATTCCCTTGCGGACGGCATCTTCAAAGCTCTTCTCGGACGATGCGGATATTTCTGTCGTTCTTGCGATGCTCATGTTCGTCTATCTCCAGCTGTCTTAAAATAGCGGAAAACCGACCCGCGGCCATGGCTGCCACCAAGGCAGGATTTGGTTGGGTCAACAGGGATTCCGATTCGTTGCTATTGCTTGTGCCGCAAATTACACACCGCAGAATCAGGAAATGCAATTCGCGACGACATTATTGGCTGGTGATATGGCAATCACAAGCTGTGTTGCGCAAAACATACAGATTAGACGCCCTCGAAATCTTGTTGCACTGGCTTAGAACGCGCTGGAGGGCTATAGTAGCGAGAATGCAACAAAAACTGATCTCTCAGCTGCGAGATCCGCGCGAGACGATCGCTTGTCGCTTTCGGCAAGCCATATCACAAGCCATATCAAAAGGGGTTAATTAAAGATGAAAAACAATTGGCAGCACCTAAGCGTGTTGGGTCTGGTAATCGCCGCCGTCGGCCTGCCGGTGCAATTTGCGATTGCACAAGAGGCCGCCGACGATGAAGACGACCTGATCGAAGTGATTACCACGATCGGTTCTCGAAGCTCCCAGCCACGCTCGGCTTCGGACAAGCCCGTTGCGGTGGACTCGATCGGGTCCGAATCCATGCAAGCGACAGGCCAGACAGAGGTTGGCCGCATGCTTCAGTCTCTGGCGCCGTCCTTTAATTTCTCGAGTTCGAGTATCAGTGACGGAACAGACGCATTGCGTCCCGCTACTTTGCGCGGACTCGGTCCGGATCAGACCCTGGTACTGGTCAACGGCAAGCGCCGGCACCAGGCATCGTTAATTCATATCAATACGTCGGTCGGTCGCGGCACCGCGGGTACCGACATGAACGCGATTCCCGCAGCATCGATCAAGCGTATCGAGGTTTTGCGTGACGGTGCTGCGGCTCAGTATGGTTCTGATGCGATTGCGGGCGTCATTAATATTGTCCTCGACGACGATTCAGAGGGCGGGCACTTTGGTGTATCTGCAGGCGAATATTCCGAAGGTGACGGCCAGACCACGAACGTCGATTTCAGCAAAGGATTTGAACTCGGCGACGCCGGTTTCCTGCACGCGGCATTCAACTTCCGCGATCGCGACTTCACAAATCGCGCCGGACTTCACGGATCGTGTCAGTTTCCCGGATGTGTCGACACCGATGGCAACGGCATTTTAGAGCCCGGGGATCCGCGTGAGGTCACGGCGCCGAGGGATACGTTCCGGATTGGTGATGCCATATCCGAGCAGTTTGCGATGACGTTGAATACTGCGATCGAGCTGGGTGATGGTGAACTCTATGGATTTGTAACCTATTCGAATCGCGACAACGAATCCGCAGCTTTCTTCCGCCACAATGCCAACACTGACGGCAATGCGCCGATGGCCGATGGCGATGCGACCATACCGGCGGGCTTCTTGCCCAAAATCAATTCCGAGAACACGGATCTGTCGTACAACTTCGGTTACAAAGTCGAGTTCAGCAATGACGCTTCACTCGACGTTTCGATTACCGATGGCGGCAATACGATCGACTATGTCACGAGCGATTCGATAAACTCGTCATTCGCGAACGCGCAGCGTTTTACGACGACATTAACGCCGGATGAGATTCGCGCAACCGTACCGCGTGAAGCGGCAGCCTATGGCCTGGAACTCAATTTGCGGACCATCAATCTCGATTTCACGCAAACCTTTGGCGATTTTTTCTTCGCAATGGGCGCGGAATTGCGCACGGATGAATACAAGATCATTGCCGGCGAAGAGTATTCCTACCGTGACTACGACACTGAGAATGGCGTTTCGCTGTTCGCAGAGGACCGCGCCGCCGGCATCCAGGGATTCCCTGGCATCGGGCCGCAATCCGCGGTCGATGAGGAGCGTGACGTATTCTCGGTATACTTGGACGGTGAATACTCTTTTTCCGAGAATCTCCTGGTTAACGGCGCAGTTCGTTACGACGACTATGACGGCTTTGGCGACACGGCAAACTTCAAGCTAGCGGCCAATTTCGGCCTGACCGACAATGTGAGATTGCGCGGTGCGGTCAGCAGCGGCTTCCGCGCACCGTCGATGCAGCAGCTCTATTTCAATAACGTCGGCACGCAGTTCGTACCGGACGTCAACGATGTGGATGGAGATGGCGATGTTACCGAACTCATTGCGGTACAGGTTGGGACTTTCCGTAACGACAGTACCCTGGCGCAGGCGATCGGCATTCCGGCTTTGAAAGAAGAGGAGTCCACCAATTTCAGCGTCGGTATCGCTGCGGACATCACGGATCGATTCAACGTGACGATTGACTACTATTCCATCGACATCGACGATCGCATCGTGATCAGTAATCGTCTTGGCTCGGGCTTGTCCAGCGCCCTCGATGCCGCGCTGATTCAGGCCGGCGCAGGCGCGGGGCAATTCTTCCTGAACGGTGCGGATACCGAAACCGATGGTTTCGATATCGTTGCCGAATACGCAGGTATCGAGCTCGCCGGAGGCGATCTTGATTTGACGCTAGCGGCCAATTTCACGGAAACCGACGTGGTCAAGGTATTCACGCCTTCCGGATCAGGACTCGAGTCTGTCGATGTCGAGGACGTGTTCAACGCACAGGACATCTCGATCATCGAGGAATGGCAGCCGGAAGACCGCATAAGCTTCAATGCGTCGTACATGCGCGATGCTTTAGCCGTGAATCTCGCCTTGAACCGTTACGGCGAATACACGGTAACGGATGGCGGCCGGCAGACGTATGGCGCCGAACTGTTGACCGACATCCATATTGCGTATTCGTTCGAAAACGGCATCACGCTGAACCTGACCGGCAACAACATCTTCGATGTGACGCCGGACAAGAATGAGATCGGTAACTCTCGGGCAGGAGCAATCGAGGACGGCCCGGGCGGTCCGATCATTGTCGACAGCGCCGGCGTATTCCAGTTCTCGCGTCGTTCGGCACCATTCGGCTTTAATGGTGCGTATTTTTCTGCCGGATTCTCCTGGGACTTCTAGTTTCACGGATTTTCTTCGGCAGAACTTGTCGCGGTAGCGAAAGGCCACACCCGACGGGTGTGGCCTTTCTTCATGACAGGCGCATCATGCTGTGGCACATTCAGCGGCTTTCTAAACCATGGCAATAGGGTAGCGTTCACTGTGCAGTGGCAGCATACATTCGCAGCCCTGGTCTCTCTTGGAGCTGCTTTGTCCAACGTCGTGCATGCGGACGACGCGGACGAACAAGAGCTCTCCGAGATCATGGTCACCGCCAGCCGCGTTGCGAACACACGGCCTGCGGGCACGTATTCGTCCGTCGCGACCCTGTTGCGCTTCGATCCGCTGACTGAATTACAGTCGCGCGGCTTGCCCGAGGGCCAGGCCGACGTCACGGCGCGCGGCAGTCTGTTCGAGAATACCGGTTTCCGCGCCGGAGCGGTTACGGTGATGGATCCGCAGACAGGCCATTACGCGGCGGATCTGCCGATCGACCCGGAATTTCTGACGGCCCCCGAGCTCCTGACCGGCATCAGTAATTCGCTGGCCGGATTCAACTCGAACGTCGCAACCATCTCGTATGCGCTTCGCAGGATCGACGACGGTGGGTCTGTGCTGGTCGGCGCAGGAAGCGACTCACTGCAGTTCCAATCGTTGCGGCTGGCAAACGCTGCAACGACGCAAGCCAATGGCGAGCTGGGTGCCGCGATTTCCTTGTCGCGCTCCGAGGGAGATGGCACCGTTACCAACGGCGACCACGAGTTTGAGCGCTACAATCTCCACCTGCAGCGTGGCACGGTGGGCCAACAGACAGACCTGATTCTGAGTTACCAGGACAAGTTCTACGGCTGGCCCGGCGCGTACACGGGTTTCGCGACGCTGCCCGAGACCGATCACACCAAAACGACGCTGCTGTTGCTGAACCATCGTACCGAGGTCGACAGTGGCTGGTGGCAAGTGGGCGCGTTCTACCGCCGGCTCGAAGACGACTACGACTTCGATCGAAGCACCCAGGAGTCGGGGACCCCGGGATCTTTCGATCATGAAACGCGCGTGATTGGCATCGGTTTCGATGGACTGTATCGTCGCGGCATTGTGGACTGGCGCTTTGCGGGGCAGGTAACAGCCGACGAGCTCGTTTTCTCAACCGACCTTACCGAGGGCGATTTCAATTCGCGGAATTACGTGTCGTTGCGCGTCGCGCCCGCGATCGATGTGCTGCGTCGCGGCGATCAAACCATCACGCTGCAGCTCGGCGCCACGCTGGACAAATCGAACCGCGACGATAGCGCCGTATCCCCGCTGCTCGGCGCGACATATCGCAAGATGACGACAAGCGGCAGCCATTACGTTGCCATCGAGTACGCAGGCACGTCGCAGCTGCCTGGTTACACGGTCCTGAATTCGCGGCCGGCCGGGCTGTTCGGTGGCAATCCCGATCTCGGCCGTGAGAAAGCCAGGCAATTGTCGATCTCAGCCGGCAAGGAAACCGCCGACTGGGATGGCAGGCTCACCGTGTTCTATCGTGAGGACGACGACCTGGTCGACTGGACATTTGCTTCCAGCGCACCGTTTGCGCGCCAGGCGAACCCGGTCGACGTCGACGTTTTCGGCGTCGAAGCCTTCTTGCGTCGGCAGTGGGAGTCGTTTGACCTGGTCGGTGGCTACACCTACCTCGATAAGGATGCCGACTACGGGTCAGCCGTCGTTGATGCAAGTTTCTACGCCCTGAATTTCGCAACACATCGGGCAACGCTGGCGGCACGCTACCATTTTGCCGAGCGGCTCGAGCTGCGCTGGGACAATGAGTACCGGCAGCAACGCAAGAACCCGCTGCGCGGCAGTTCCGACAAGGCATTGCATGTGTCGCTGGCACTCGCATGGGAGCCGCGTGCTGATGAAGGTCTCGGCCTGGCCATCACGGCGGACAATCTTACCGATGATGACTACGAGCAGTTTCCGGGCACGCCGGCCGTCGGCCGGCAAATAAGCCTGAGCGCTAGGTACCTGTGGTAGCCGCGATCCAGTTCAGCCAGTCGCCGGTTACTTCATCCCGATTGACCTCGTTCAGCATTTCGTGCCGGCCCCCGGGGTAGATCTTCAATTTGATTCGCTGATGAGAAGTCTGCGCGTAGTGCATGGCGAGCTTCGTCATGCCTTTGTCGCCACCGACGGGATCCGAACCGCCGCCAGAAATCAGAATCGGCAGATCGGACGGGATTCGCATCAAGGCATTGTCGGATGAGATGTAAAAGAGTCCGCCAAGCATATCGAGCCACAGGCGACAACTACTCTGCCCGCCGCACAATGGATCGCGCACATATTTGTCGACCTCCGCGGAATCACGCGACAGCCAGTCGAAGTCGGTTCGCGCCGGAGCGAAAGACTTGTTAAAACTGCCGAAGCCGATCCGGTCAAGCAGCGCACTTTTGCCGCGAACGCCCAGCCGCCAGGCTTCGATCCACGCAATCACGTAAGCGGGCGCGAGCTCCAATCGCGACGGCCATGCGGAACCGCTCAGAATCAGTCCGGATAGTTGCGCGCCGAAGTGCATTGCGAACGTCTGGGCGATGAAGGAACCCATGCTGTGTCCGAGGAGAACCGCGGGTATGCCCGCGAACTGCTCGCGAATGAAAGCATGGACCGCCTCGGTATCAGAATTGACTAGTTGCCAACCTTCGCGATCGGCAAAGTGCCCGGGCTCATCGCCGTGGTTACCATGCCCCCGATGATCATGAATGCACACGGCATAACCGCGCGCGGCAGCCGCTGCTGCAAAGCGGCCGTAGCGGCTGGAATGCTCGGCGAGGCCGTGCACGACCTGGATGACACCTGTCACGTCGCTCTCTGGCCGCCAGAGCTGCACATGAATATCGCGGCCGTCGGCAGCGGCCAGAATCTGCTGATGATGTAACATTGCAGGACATCCTATACTGAACGCACCTGCGATTGCAGCCACAAAATACGAGTATCGGAACCGATGATAGATCTCTACTACTGGCCCACACCGAATGGTCACAAAATATCCATCATGCTCGAAGAATGTGCGCTCGAGTACAACACGATTCCAGTCAATATCAGCGAAGGCGATCAGTTCAAACCAGAGTTTCTGAGAATCAGCCCGAACAATCGGATGCCCGCGATTATCGATAAGGACACCGGCATCTCGGTGTTCGAGGGCGGCGCGATTCTGATCTATCTGGCCGAGAAAAGCGGCAAGTTTCTCCCGGACGGTGACAAGGGCAGGTTTGAAGTACTGCAGTGGCTATTCTGGCAGGCTGGAGGCCTGGGGCCGATGGCCGGCCAGTTGAGTCATTTCGTCAGTTACACCAAAGAGCCGGTGCAATACGCCTATGATCGTTACGCCAACGAATACGATCGGCTGCTCGCGGTGATGGATGTTCGGTTGCGTGACCGAGACTTTCTGGCAGGAGATTATTCGATTGCCGATATGGCCGCGTTCCCGTGGGTGCTGCCGTATAAGCGGCTTGGTAACGACCTCGATCGTTTTGCCAACCTGCGGCGGTGGTTTGACGCGTTAAAGCAGCGGCCGGCCGTGCGTCGTGGCATTGACCTGGGCAAGGACTGGCGGCAAATAGAAACACGTAGCGACAAGGCGCATTCGGTCATGTTTGGCCAGAATTCGGCAACCGTTTTCAAAGCCGCCGAAGCGCTGGAGAAGTGAGTTGAAATTCTATGACTGCAAGACGGCGCCCAGCCCGCGACGCGTGCGCATATTTGCCGCGGAGAAAGGCATGCAGTTGGAAACCGTGCAAGTGGATCTCGCCAACGGCGAGCAGTTCGGCGCAGCGTTTCGTGAAATTAATCCGGACTGCGTGGTACCCGTTCTCGAACTCGATGACGGCAGCCGCATTACCGAGGTTCTCGCGATCTGTCAGTACCTCGAGGAGGTACAGCCGGAACCTGCGTTGATTGGCCGCACGCCAGTCGAACGAGCGATGACCATGAGCTGGGCGATCAAGGTCGAGCAATTCGGCCTGATGTCGATACGCGATGCATTTCGTAATGCCGCGAAAGGGCTGAAAGGGCATGCACTGACCGGCCCGCATAGCTACGAGCAAATACCGGAGCTTGCCGAACGTGGCCGCAAGGGTGCCGTCGCGTTCCTCGAGCGTCTCGAGCAGCACCTCGGGGGCAGTGAATTCGTCGCCGGGGAAATGTACTCAATAGCGGATATCACGGCGATGGTCTTCGTTGACTTTGCCGGCTGGATAAAGATCGGTCGCCCCGACGATGCCGTGCATCTCAGGCGCTGGTACGAAACCGTTGCATCGCGTCCGAGCACAGCGGCATGAAGTCGCGTCGGGTAGAGAAATGACGGCATGTACTGAACCTCAGCTGGCCTCGGCCGTACTGATGATTCGCCCGGTACGCTTCGAGAGCAACCCGCTCACGGCGGCGTCAAATCGATTCCAGGGTCGGTCACGCGCCTCACCAGAGGAACAGCAAGGCGCGGCGATGCGTGAATTCGATGCGCTGGTCGACCTGCTGCGGGATAACGGAGTCACGGTGATCGTCGTTGACGACACTGCTGAACCGCATAAGCCGGACTCGATATTTCCGAATAACTGGGTCAGCTTCCATGCCGACGGACGTGTCGTTCTGTACCCGATGGAAGCCGAAAACCGGCGCACGGAGCGCCGTGTGGATATCGTCGAGAAACTCGACCTGCAGTTTGGCTACACGGTTCGCGAGATCATCGACCTGTCGCATCATGAGCAGGCGGGGCACTATCTCGAAGGCACTGGCAGCATGGTTCTCGACAGGGCAAATCGCGTTGCCTACGCCTGTCTGTCATCGCGGACGCACCTGGACGCGCTGGGCGATTTCGCGCAGCGCATGGGATACGACGTCGTCGCGTTCGACGCTGTCGATCGGGACGGTGTGGCTATCTATCACACCAACGTGCTGATGAACGTTGGCGAAAAGCTGGCGGTAATTTGTGATGAAGCCATCAGGCGCGACGATCAGCGGGCGGCTGTCATGAAGCGGCTACGCGACACGGGACACGAAACAATTTCACTCACTTACGACCAGCTCGAATCTTTTGCAGGAAATATGCTGGAATTGCGCACCGAAGACGGCGAGAGGTTGGTAGCGATGTCGCGGCAAGCAATCGATTCGCTGACGTCGCGGCAGCGATCGGTACTCGAGAAAAACGGCAAGGTTATCGCTGCCGCAATTGACACTATCGAAGCGTCGGCAGGGGGCAGTGTCCGATGCATGCTGGCGGAAATTCATCTGCCACAGAGCTAACAGGCAATCTTTAAATTCTTGAACTCGCCCATATATCGACAATAGTTTATGGGCTCAAAAAACCAGGAGAATACCCATGGCCAGAACTGAAGCCCCACGAGGCATGGTGGCTATTGTCGGGATCGTTGTCGTTTGCTCTCTTGTCTGGTTTTTCTTCGTCAAGACCGTGCCGCCCGGCCGGGTCGGCGTAGCGACACTGTTTGGTAACGTGGTTCCGGAGGGCTACACGCAGGGTATTCATGTCCCGGTCAACCCGCTCTATTCCTGGACGATGTTTGATGCGCGGGAAAAGACGCATCTCGAGACAGCCAATGTGCCGAGCCAGGACCAGCTGCAGACGCGCCTCGATGTCAGCGTGCAGTATCGCATCGACGGTGTCATGGCGCCGCGGATCCTCGAGGAAACCGGCGATGCTGAATCAGCCGTGCGGGTACATCTGATTCCGAAACTTCGGTCGCTCTTGCGCGAGCAGGGCAAGAGCATCCAGCGTGCCGAGGACTTCTTCCTTGAAGAGACGCAGGATACGTTGCAAAGGGCGCTGACCGAAGGACTGAAGGATTATCTGGCGCCCAAAGGCATTACGGTTACGGCCGTGTTGATACGTGACATCACGTTGCCGCCGTTCATCGTCGAGGCGATCGAACGCAAGAAAGAGCGTGAGCAGGCTGTGGAGAGAGAGCGCGCCGAACTCGAGCGCGTGCGGACCGAGCTGCAGCAGCAGGTCGCCCGTGCCGAAGCCGGCCGTCAGGCCGCTGAGGAGGAGGCCGCCCGCAAGCGAATCCTCGCGGACGCGCAGGCTTATGAAATCACGCAGATCAACAATGCGATCGCGAAGAATCCGGCGTATATTCAGTTGCAGTCACTAGAGGCGCTCAAGGCGATCTCCAAGGACCCGGCCAGCAAGATGTACTTCATGGACGGATCGAGTCCGAACCCGCTGCCGCTGATGCACCTTGGCGATACGCAGACACTGCAGCGCTAAGTCAGCCGCAGAGCAATGACGCGACGGGAGCCGGAGTGACCGGCTCCCGTCTTTTCAATAAGAAGAACAGATGAGCAAATCGCAAGACAAAATTCTTATGTGTCCGCCCGACTACTTCACGGTGGACTACGTGATCAACCCCTGGATGGCGGGCCACGAGGACTCGCTCAGCCTCGAGCGCGCCACCGAGCAGTGGCAACAGCTTCGCGATACGGTTAGCGAGTTTGCGGAAATCGTCACGATCGACCCTGATCCTGCACTGCCCGACATGGTATTCACGGCCAACGCCGGTGTCGTCTACGGCGACAAAGCGATCGCGAGTCATTTCATGCCCATGGAGCGACGCCCGGAAGAGCCCATATTCAAAAAGTGGTTCCGCGATAACGGTTTCGAGCTCTTTGAGCTTGACGAAAAAATCGGCTTCGAGGGCGCAGGTGATTGTCTGCTCGATCGCCGCGGGCCGTGGTTGTGGACCGGCTACGGATTTCGCACCGAGATCGAGGCGCATGCCGAAATTCAAGAGTTTTTCGACATTGAGCTCGTCTCGATTCGGCTAACGGATGAGCGCTTTTACCACATTGACACGTGCTTCTGCCCGCTGACGGACGGATTCCTGATGTATCACCCGCCCGCATTCGATTACGACTCGCGTATCGCGATCGAAAGCCGTATTCCGCCGCACAAGCGCATCATTGTCGACACCTTCGATGCCGGCAATTTTGCCTGCAATGCGATCAATATCGACGATCGTGTGTTCCTGCACCGGGCCTCTGATCCACTCAAAGCGCGATTGATGCTGGCCGGATTCAAGGTGCACCAAGTCGAGCTGACCGAATTCCTCAAAGCGGGAGGTTCGGCGAAGTGTCTGAGCCTGAAGCTAACCGAGCCGGTACGCTAGAGATGGCCGCGGCGCTTCGGTATAGCATTCGACCGAAGGACCCGGCCGCGCATCTCTATGAAGTCAAACTGACCGTCGAGAAGCCGGACCCGCATGGCCAGGTCTTCGCCATGCCGGCATGGATTCCTGGCAGCTACATGATTCGCGACTACGCCAAACATGTCGTTTCGATCTGTGCCGAGTCCGACGGTCTCGCGGTTGAACTCAGCAAACTCGACAAAAGCCGCTGGCAGGCGGCGCCGACGCAGCGCCCGCTGACCGTAACGGCCGAAATATATGGCTACGATCCGAGCGTGCGGGGAGCGCACGTAGACACAAGCCATGCTTACTTCAACGGGCCATGCGTATTTTTGAGCGTGGCTGGCCAGGAGGACACGCCTTGCGAGCTGGAGATTTTGCCGCCGACGGCGGCGTATGCCAGGGACTGGCGAGTAGCGACGGCGATGCGGCGCAAGGATGCCGAGCTTTATGGCTTTGGGAAGTATGAGGCGGACGACTATGCCGAACTGATCGACCACCCCGTCGAGATCGGCCATTTGTTGATCGGCGAATTTGATGTAAACGACATTCCTCACACGATTGCCATCCGGGGACACACTCGGGTCGACATCGCGCGCGTATGTCACGATCTGCAGCGCGTCTGCGCGCAGCAAATGAAGCTACTGGGCGTGCCCGAAGATCTTGACCGATATCTGTTTTTGCTGCACGCGCCTGGCAAGGCCTACGGCGGACTCGAGCATCGCTGGTCATCGAGTCTCGTTTGCGCGAGAGAGAACCTGCCGCTGCGCCGAGACTCTGACATTAGCGACGGTTACCGAAAGTTTCTCGGTCTCGTCAGCCATGAATACTTTCATCTGTGGAATGTGAAACGCATGAAGCCCGCTGCGTTTACGCCATATGATTTGACTAAGGAAATCCACACGGGGCTCTTGTGGGTGTTTGAGGGAATTACGTCCTACTACGACGATCTTGCGCTCGTGCGTTCCGGCCTGATTTCGCCGCAGAGCTATCTGGAGTTACTCGGGCAGACGAT
>Ga0224497_10000432_pt1 | contig 29424 bp, 22 predicted proteins | sample SF_Jul11_sed_USG_4_FD_167970 | JGI IMG/M metagenome (GOLD analysis project Ga0224497, IMG submission 167970) | Sediment microbial communities from San Francisco Bay, California, United States - SF_Jul11_sed_USGS_13 | ecosystem: Environmental > Aquatic > Marine > Sediment | place: USA...
CGCGAACGACGGCAGGCTCTGGGTCGCCTCCAACGAGGGGCTGGTCGAGCTCGATCCCGACGGCGACGAGCTCGTCCCGACGTCCCTCGTGGATCCAGCGCGCTGCCTCATCGAGAGCGGCGGCGCCGTCTACGTGGGCACCCTCAAGGGACTCTTCGTGCTGACCGACGGCGGCTTCGAAGAGCTGCTGACCTCCGCCGGGGAGAGCCTCGGCTACGTGTACACCCTGGCGCGCGGCCCGGCCGGCCGGATCTGGGCCGGGACGCTCGGCAACGGGCTGTGGGTGCTGGAGCCGCCCGGCGCGCCGCGGCGCAGCGAGCTGCCGGGCCTGGCGGCGACGGCCAACGTCTACAGCGTCGCGTTCCACGCCGACGGCGCCGTCGCGGTGTCCGAAGACAGTGCCGTCCTCCTCTTCGACCCCGACGGCGGCGCGCCGCCGCTGCGGGTCGCGACGGACTCCCCCTCGTGGGTCCTGGCGTTCGACGCCGCCGGGCGCCTGCTGCGCGGCAGCTCCGAGGGTCTGGCCATCCTCGACCGCCGCACCGGGGTCACCGTGAGCAGCATCGGAACGGGCACCGGGCTCGCCGGCGGCGAGCTCACGACCAGCCGCAGCCTCTATCAGCGGCCCGACGGAAGCGTCGTCTGCGGCATGGACGGGGGCGCCAGCCTGGTCGACCTCGCGGCCTTGCAGGCGGCTCCCCCGCTCCCGGCGCCGGTGACGCTGCGCGTCGCGGGCGAGTCGTTCCGGGTCGTCGGCGGCCAGCGCCAGCTGACGAGCGGCGCCTGGAGCCTGGACATCTTCCCGGGCGTACCCTGGTTTCTCGACGAGCGCGGCCTCGCGATTCGCTACCGCATGCCGGGCTTCGTCGACGAGTGGACGGACCTGCCGAGGGACTCGGCGTCGATCCGCTTCACGTCCCTGCCGGTCGGCCGCTACGCGCTCGAGGCGCAGGCCGTCTCCTCGCTCACGGCCCCGGGCCCGGCGGCGACCCTCCTGGAGTTCGAGGTCGTGCGCCCCTGGTGGTGGCTACCGGTGGTCGCTCTCGGCCTCCTGGCGGCGGCCGGCCTCGGGGGGCTCGTGCCGTGGCTGCGGGCGCGCGCCCTCGCCCGCCGCGGAGCGATGCTCGAGCGTCTCGTCGAGGATCGGACGGAGGAGCTGGCCCTCACCCTCGCGGAGATGGAGCGCATCGCGATGGAGGACCGGTTGACCGGGCTGGCGAACCGCCGGCGGCTGCACCAGGAGCTGGCCCGCCTCGAGTCCCGCGCCCAGAGAACGGGCCAGGACTTCGTGATGGTCGTCCTCGATCTCGATTCTCTCAAGAAGATCAACGACCGCTGGGGCCACGACGCCGGCGACGCCGTCCTGCGGCAGACGGCCGCGCGACTCGTGGCGGCCGCGCGGCAGACGGACATGGTCGCCCGCTACGGCGGCGACGAGTTCGTCACCGTCGGCTGGGACAACGAGGTCCAGACGGGAACCCTCGCCGAGCGCCAGCACGCGGCCCTGGCCGGCGCGCCGATGACGCTGCCCGACGGCAGCACCGTCGCCGTCGACGGCAGCTTCGGAGTCTGCTCCTGGATGACCGCCGGCTGCGACGCGGATCGGCTCTTCAAGCGCGCGGACCGGGCTCTCTACGCCGCCAAGCGCACCGGCCGCCGCGTCACCGTCTGGAGCGCGGCGCTGGAGGAGGAGGACGAGGAGCAGGAGGGCACGCTCGCCGCCGAGTGAGCGTTTCGCCTATCCTTGTCCGATGTCCAGACACGGCAGGAAGAGGTCCCGACGGCAGCACCGGCGCAAGGCGGCGGGCGCCGCTCCGGGGACCCTGCACCTCGAGCCGGACGCACCGCGGCCCGTGATCCGGGTCATCGCGTACGGACCCGAAGGAATGATCGAGGAAGACGTCCAGCGACCCGCCGAGCTCGCCGCCTACCTCGAGGCCTGGCCCGTGACCTGGATCAACGTCGACGGGCTGGGGGACGAGGCGACCCTGTGGGCGCTGGCCGAGGTCTTCGGCCTCCATCGCCTCGCCCTCGAGGACGTCGTAAGCCCGGGCCAGCGGCCCAAGGTGGAGGCCTACGACGACTGCCTCTTCATCGTCGCGCGGATGCCGGCGGTGAACGGCCACGAGGAGACGGAGCAGCTCGGCCTGTTTCTGGGCAAGTCGTTCGTCCTCACCTTCCAGGAGCGGCCGGGAGACTGCTTCGACGGCGTGCGGGCGCGGATCCGGCAAGGCAGTGCCGTGATCCGGCGCTCGGGCCCCGACTACCTGGCCTACGCCCTCGTCGACGCCGTCATCGACGCCTACTTCCCGGTCCTCGAGCAGGTTCACGACGAGCTCGAGCTGCTCGACGAAGAGGTGCTCGAGAGCCCGCAGCGCGACACGGTCTCGAAGATCCACGAGGCCAAGCACCGGCTGCAGGCCCTGCGCCGGGCCATCGGCCCGCACCGCGAGGCGATCAACTCGCTGCTGCGCGACTCGGCGGACTTCGTCCGGCCCGAGACGTCGATCTACCTGCGGGACTGCTACGACCACCTGATCCGGCTCTCCGAGCGGGTCGAGGTCTACCGCGAGCAATGCGCCGACCTCTTGAGCATCTATCTCACGATCGTGTCGAATCGCATGAACGAGGTGATGAAGGTGCTCACGATCATCGCCACGATCTTCATCCCCCTGAGCTTCATCGCCGGCCTCTACGGGATGAACTTCAACCCCGAGATCTCGCGGTGGAACATGCCCGAGCTCAACTGGGTGCTCGGCTACCCTTTCGCGCTCGCCGTGATGGCCGGGACGGCCGGCGTCCTGGTCTTCTACTTCTGGCGCAAGGGTTGGTTCGACTAGCCCCGATGGCCGCGACCGTTCCGCAGCCCGCCGGAGGCTCCGTGTCGACGATCGGCAGGACCTCGTGAGCGAGCCCGAGGAGGGGCTCGGCCGGTCGCTGGGGCTGTGGGGCGCCACGGGCATCGGGGTCGGCGCCATCGTCGGCGGCGGCATCCTGGCGCTGGCCGGCGTGGCGTTCGCGGCCACGGGCCCGGGCGCCATGGCGGCGTTCGCGCTCAACGGGCTCATCGCCGCGCTCACGGCGCTGAGCTTCGCCGAGCTGGCGTCGGCGTTTCCCGAGTCGGGCGGCACCTACACCTTCGCCAAGAAGACGCTCTCCGGCGAGGCCGCCTTCATGGTCGGCTGGGTCGTCTGGCTGGCCTCGATCGTGGCCGCCGTGCTCTACGCCCTGGGCTTCGCCTCCTATGCGTCCTTCGCCGCCGTCCAGCTCTGGCCGCTGACCGGGAGCGCCGCGCCGGCCTGGATCGAGAGCCGCGGCGCGCTGCTCGCGCTGGCGATCCTCGCCACCGCCGCGTACGCGCTCCTGCTCTTCCGCAAGGCCGCCGGCGGCGGGATGTGGGCGACGGTCGGCAAGGTCGTCCTCTTCGTCGTGCTCATCGCCGGCGGCTTCTGGGCGCTCGCCGGCGAGACCCCGGCGAGCGTCGGCGGGCGGCTGACGCCCTTCTTCCCGGGCGGCTCGATCGGCCTCTTCCAGGCCATGGGCTATACCTTCATCGCGCTCCAGGGGTTCGACCTCATCGCCGCCGTGGGCGGGGAGGTCCGCGACCCGCGGCGGACGATCCCGCGGGCGATGTTCCTCTCGCTGGCGGCGGCGATGGCGATCTACCTGCCGTTCCTCTTCGTCGTCGCCACGGTGGGCGTCGAGCCGGGAGACTCGATCACCGCCCTCAGCGCGGCGGACCCGGCGACCGTCGTGGCGTCGGCGGTCCGCGCCTACCTGGGCCCCTTCGGCTTCTGGCTCGTGATCGTGGCCGCCATCCTCTCCATGCTGTCGGCCCTGCACGCCAACCTGCTGGCGGCGTCGCGGGTGGCGCTGACCATGGCTCGCGACCGCAGCCTGCCGCACGCGCTCGGCGACCTCCACCGCAACCGGGGCACGCCGGCGATCGCCATCCTCGTGACCTGCCTGATGGCCGTCGTCATTCTCGTCCTCGTTCCCGACGTGCCGGTCGCCGGCGCCGTGGCGAGCCTCATCTTCCTCGTCTCGTTCGCCCTGGCGCACGGCATCGACATCCTGATGCGCAGGCGGGGCGGGGCCGCGAAGGACGCCTTCCGGGTGCCGGGCTTCCCGCTCGTGCCGCTGGCCGGGGGGGCCGCCTGCGTGGGGCTCGCCCTCTACCAGGGTTTCGCCGTGCCCAGCGCCGGGCTCATCGCCCTGCTCTGGCTGGGCTTCGGCTTCGGCCTCTACTTCTTCCTCTTCTCCGAGCGGGCCGTCGTCGTCGCCGCCTCGGCGGAGGGCCTCGACCCGGACCTGGTCCGCCTGCGGGGCAGGGCGCCCCTGGTGCTCGTGCCGATCGCCAAGCCGGCGAGCACGCCGGCCATGGTCGAGCTGGCCCACGCGCTGACCCCGCCGAAGATCGGCCGGGTGCTCCTCCACACCGTCGTCCAGCCGCCCGGGCAGTGGGAGCGCGGCGATCTCGCGCAACAGCTCGTCGACGTCGAGGCGATCCTCAATCAGTCGCTGTCCCTGTCCCTGTCACTCCCCTCCGGGTCGACGCCGGAGTGGCTCACGACCGTCGCCGGCGACCCCTGGGCCGAGATCGCCCGGGTGGCGAAGGTCCACCGCTGCGAGAGCCTCCTCGTCGGCCTCGGCCGGCTCTCCCGCGAGATGATGAGCAACCGGGTCGAGGACCTGATCAACGCCGTCCAGTCGGATGTCGTCATCCTGCGCTGCCCGGAGGGGTGGACGCCGACCGTGGCCGGGAAGCTCCTCGTCCCGGTCGGCGGCCGGCGCGATCAGAGCGTGCTGCGGGCTCGCCTGCTGGCCAACCTGGCCCGCAACCGGCCGCGGCACGTGACTTTCCTGCGGGTGCTTCCGGCCAGCGCCTCGGAGCGGGAGCACCGGGCGGCCGAGAAGGGACTCGCGCGGCTGGCTCACGACGAGGCCTCGGGGGACGTGGAGGCGCTGCTCGTCCGCGCCGACGACACCTTGGGGGCGCTCGTCGAGGCCTCGCGCCAGGCCGACCTCGTCGTTCTCGGCCTGCAGCGCCTCGCGCAACGGCGCCGGACCTTCGGCGAGCTGACCCTGCGGCTGGCGACCGAGACCTCGTGTCCTCTAATCTTGATCAGCCGGCGTTAGGAGGCGGCCGGCGGTAGTCTCCCCATACGAAGCGGGAACACGATGCCCGAGAACGAAGACCAGACGGCGCCACCGGCGCCCGCGACGAGCGAGAAGTTCGGCACCTTCCTGGGGGTCTACACCCCCAGCGTCCTGACCATCCTCGGGCTCATCATGTACCTGCGGTTCGGCTGGGTGGTGGGCAACGTAGGCCTGCCGCTGACCGTCCTCATCGTCCTTCTCGCCAGCTCCGTGACCCTGATCACGGCGCTGAGCGCTTCCGCCATCGCCACCAACATGAGAGTTGGCGTCGGCGGCGAGTACTACATGGTCGCCCACAGCCTGGGACTCGAGTTCGGGGGTGCCATCGGCATTCCGCTCTATCTGTGCCGCACGTTGAGCATCACGTTCTACAGCTACGGCCTGGCCGAGTCGATCGTCAACCTGCTGCCGGCCGGCTGGGGGCCCGGTACCGAGCGCACGGTTCAGATCGTGGCGGCTCTCACCGTCGTGAGCATCACCGCGGTGGCCGGCAAGAGCGCCGGCCTGGCGCTGCGGCTCCAGATCCCGATCATGGCGGCCGTCGGGCTGTCGCTGGTCGCCCTCCTCATCGGAGTCGCGACGGGCGAGCAGCGCGCCCCGGAGCTCGTGGCGACCTACCGCACCGCGCCAGCGAGCTTCTGGTTCGTCTTCGCCGTCTTCTTCCCGGCGGTCACCGGCTTCACGGCCGGCATCGGGCTCAGCGGCGACCTCGAGAACCCGCGGCATTCCATCCCCCGCGGCACGCTCGCCGCCGTCGGCACGGGAGCCGCCATCTACCTGCTGATCCCCATCCTGCTCTCCGTGACCGGTCGCATCGACGTCGCCGAGCTGGCGCAACCGGGGCTTCTCGCCTGGACCGGGGTGGCGTTCCTTGGCGCCTGGCTCGTGTATCCGGGGATGTGGGGAGCCATCCTCGCCTCGGGCTTCGGCAGCGCGCTGGGCGGGCCGCGGGTCCTCCAGGCGCTCGCCAAGGACGGGCTGGCGCCGGCCTTCCTGGCGCGGATCTCGAGCACCGGGCAGCCGGTGATCGCGACCTGGGCCAGCGCGGCGATCGCTCTGGCCGCCGTGGCCCTCGGCGGTCTGGATGCCGTGGCGCGGTTCGTCACGATCCTCTTCCTCACCCTCTACGTGGCGATCAACCTGAGCGCCGCCGCCGAGCGCTGGGGCGGCGATCCCTCCTTCCGGCCGACGATCCACGTGCCGTGGCTGGTCTCGCTCGCGGGATCGCTGGCCGCCGTGATCGTCATGTTCCTCATCAGCCCCGTGGCGTGCATCGTCGCGATCGGCCTGGAGCTCGTGCTCTACGGCTACCTCCGGCAGCGGGCGCTGCAGCGCCGCTGGGGCGACGCCTGGGCCGGCGTCTGGATGTCGCTCGCGCGCCTCGCTCTCTTGCGCTTGAAGGAGCACCGCGACGATCCCCGCAACTGGCGGCCGAACATCCTCGTCTTCGTGGGCGACCCCGAGAAGCGCATCGGCCTCGTGCGGATCGCCAACTGGTTCAGCCAGGGGCGCGGGATCGTCACCGCCGCGCAGCTCATCGAAGGCGACCTCACGCGGGACGAGCTGGACGTCCATGGCCTGCGGCGAGAGATGGACCGGGCGCTCGCCGAGGACGGACTCGTCGCCTTCGGGGAGGTCAACGTCGTGCCGGACTTCGAGGGCGGCGTCGTGAGCGCCGCGCAGGCCAACGGGATCGCCGGCCTGCAGTCCAACACGGTGCTGGCGGGCTGGCCGAAGAAGGCCGGCCGTCTGACGGCCTGGCTGCGGATCATGCGGGCGCTCTCGCGAGTCCACAAGAGCACGCTGATCACCCGCCTCAACTGGGTCCACGAGCCGGGCCAGCAGCGACGGATCGTCATCTGGTGGGGCGGCCTCGAGAACAACGGCGACATGATGCTGCTGCTCGCCCACCTCCTGAAGCTCAATCCCGAGTGGAGCGACGCGCAGATCGTCGTGCGCTCGATCGCCCGCAGCGACGAGGAGCGGGACTTCCAGGAGAAGGGTCTCCAAGCCCTGCTCGAGGAGGTCCGGATCCAGGCCGACGCGCACGTCATCACGCAGCCCGAGTCGCAGTCGATCGCCGAGGTCATCCACGCCCAGAGCGCCGGCGCCAGCCTCGTCTTCCTCGGCATGCAGGATCCGCCGCCGGGAACCGAGGAAGACTACGCCGGGCGCCTGGAAAAGCTGGCGTCGGGCCTGCCGACGACGGTCTTCGTCCGCAACGCCGGGGAGTTCGCCGGCCGGCTCATCTGAGCCGGCGACCCGGAGGAGCGATGGCTCGCGACCCGAGCGGCGACTCCACCGGGGCCAGGGGGCCGCTGGCGGGCTACCGCTTCGTCGAGCTCGCCGGCCTCGGCCCCACCCAGCTGGCCGGCATGCTGCTGGCCGACATGGGGGCCGACGTCGTCCGCGTCGAGCCGCCGGGCGGCGACGGCGCGGGCATCGCTCTTCCCAGGCGGTTCGACCTCATGAGCCGCGGCCGGCGCTCCGTCGCCGTCGATCTCAAGCACGCGCAGGGGCCGGGCGTCGTGCTGCGCCTGGTCGCCGGCGCCGACGCGATCTTCGAGGGCTTCCGCCCCGGCGTGGCGGAGCGCCTGGGGCTCGGGCCGGCGGTCTGTCTCGCGCGCAACCCGCGGCTCGTCTACGGCCGCATGACGGGCTGGGGCCAGGACGGTCCGCTCGCCGGCGCCGTGGGGCACGATCCCAACTTCATCGCCCTGGCCGGCGCCCTCCACGCCATGGGCCCGCCGGACGGGCCGCCCGTCCCGCCCCTCAACCTCGTCGGCGACTTCGGCGGCGGCGCCCTCTACCTCGTCGCCGGCCTCCTCGCCGCCCTCCTCGAGGTCTCGCGCTCCGGCCGCGGCCAGGTCGTCGACGCGGCCATGGTCGACGGCGCCGCCTCGATGATGACGGTCTTCCACGGCCTGGCCGCCGCCGGCCTGTGGAACGGCCCGCGCGGCCGCAACCTGCTCGACGGCGGCGCCTACTTCCACCGCGCCTACGAGACCCGCGACGGCAAGTTCGTCGCGGTCGGCGCCCTCGAGCGCCGCTTCCACGACGCCCTGCTGCGCGCGCTCGGCATCGAGGCCGATCCGGGTGCAGGCTCGCACGTCGGGGCTCCCGAGCGCTGGCCGGTCTACGAGAAGCGGCTGGCGGCGGCCTTCAAGACGAAGACCCGCGACGAGTGGTGCGCGCTGCTCGAGGGCACCGCGGCCTGCGTCTCTCCCGCCCTGGCCCTCGACGAGGCCCCGCGCCATCCCCACAACGAGGCCCGCGGGACCTACCTCACCATCGACGGCATCACCCAGCCGGCTCCGGCGCCCCGCTTCGACCGCACGCCCGGCGCCGTCCGCAACCCGCCGCCCGCGCGCGGCCGGGACACCCGGGCCGTGCTGGCCGAGGCGGGCTTCTCGGAGGAGGAGATCGGGGAGCTGCTGGAGCAGGACGCCATCGTCCAGGACGAGACCGGCGCCGAGCCGCGGCGAGGCTAGCGGCGACCCCTCGCCCGGGGCCCGGAGGGCCCCTGCTTCAGCAGCTCCTCGTTCGGCCGCCGGGGGACCCGCAGGCGGCTCAGGAACTTCAGCAGCCGTTCCCGGGCGGACTCCGGCAGCGCCAGGAATGCGTCCCGTGCCGCCTGCGCCTCGCCGCCGTGGAGCTCGATGGCCTCGAAGAGCGTCGTCGCCCGGCCGTCGTGCAGGTAGGGCGCCGTGTCGGCGACGCCCCACAGCCGGGCGGTCGTGAACTCGTCCTGCTCGAGATCCGCGCGCTCGAAGCTCTCGGCCAGGCGGGGACCCATGCGATGCCGCTTCAAGTCGGCAAAGAGCGGCACGAAGACGCCGCCCCCGGGGGCCGGCTCGAAGCCCACCGCGACGAGGTCGATCTCGAGGTAGACGTTGGCGCTCGGATCCGTCGCCACCTCGGGGTGGGCCAGCGGGATCTCGCGGGCTCGCGTCTCGAGGAACGGTCGGTGACAGGACGCGCAGCCGATCTCGAGGAAGTGCTGCAGGCCGGCCTGCGAGTTGCCGTTCAGCGGCAGGGTTCTCGGAACGGGATTGGTGACGTCGAAGACGTGCAGCGCGCTCATCTCGAGCACGCCGATCTCGTCGGCCACCCCGTCGCCGTCCTCGTCGACGCCGCCGATGCCGTCCGGATCGACCACCTCGACCGGCTGGATGCCGAAGTGGAACTGCATGGCCGTGCGGTCGAAATCGCGCATCGAGAAGTTGTCCCCCTTGCGTCCGAAGGGGCGCACGACGAGGACCTCCGCGGGCTCGACGCCTGTCGGGTCTTTCGGACCCACGCCCTCGACTCCCGAGAGGTCCACGTCGCCGCCGCCCAGCGCCAGCAACGTGCCGAAGTGGACGTCGTGGGTGTCGAGCGGGACGACGGTCCCGGCCGGCGACGCGGAGGCGAGGTCCAGGAGCTCCTGCAGATCGGCCGTCATCTCCTTGGCGAGCAGCTCGACGCCGCCGCCGCCGAACAGGAACGGCGGGTTGGCGAAGCGGCCGTTGAAGTCGGCCGCGCCGTCCGCCTCCAGCACGAGATCGGGATCGTGCCCCGGCTGATGGGAGACCCGGTCGTCGGCCGCGTCCGCGACGTCGATCAGGCTCGGCATGATGATCGCGTTCTGCACCATGCCGCCGACCCCACCGATGCCGAGCTGGGGCGGGTTCGTCCGGTGGCTGACGATCGAATGGCATTCGTTGCAGCTCTGCGCGTCCAGCCCGTTCACGCGCAGCAGCTGACCGTTCCCCTGCAGGGTCGGGCGATGTCCGAACGCGACGGGGTCCTCGAGCCACTCGGCGGGATCGAAAGGACCGTCGCCGTAGCCGTCTTCGCGGGTGAAGCGTCCGGTGAACACCTCGAGGCCCGCCCGCCGGACCTCCTCGAGGCCCGCGGCGCCGCGATCGATCGCCTCCGCAATGTCGGCCGGATGCTTCCAGCCCGGGTACGAGGCCCCCCATTCCCCCTCCTGCCCGAAGACCCCCACGGCCACAAGGCCAGGCGTCAGAGCGGCCAACCCGAGAACCGCATGCTTCCTTCTCATCAGATTCCTCCTCTGTTCCGGCGTCTCCCGAACCTCCATGGGGCATCGCCGCCGTCGCTGACGGACGCCGTACGAAGGCACGGCGCCACGACCGAAGCGGCCCCTCGCGGGACGGTGCTGGACCACCGCGACGGATCGCCGCCCTCGGAGATCACCCAATGCGGCGGGCCGCGCGGAAACGTCCAGAAGCCCCCGGGCGAGCCGTCGAAGTCCTGACGGGCGCATCGTCTTGGCTCCTTGCCTCCGAGGTCCCGCCGGCCAGCGTTCTCGGTGCCATGCTTGCCGATGCCGCCGGGCTCCCCTATGAAAGCGGCAACACGGGAGTCCTGGCCGACCGCCACGGCCGCGGCCCTCCGGGCTCCCGACTGATAGCCTCGGGGGGGAGGCCACGGCTATGAGAGGCCCGCTGCTCATCACGCTTCCGATCGCCATGCTGGCCACGGCCCTGGCGGCGCAGGACTTCGAGGGCCAGCGCAGGAAGCTGCTCGACGAGGTCCGCGAGGACGTGCGCTTCACGAGCGGCTACCTGGACCGCGACGAGCTCGCCCCGGCGGTGCTGGCCGCCCTGGGGAAGGTGCCGCGGCACGAGTTCGTGCCCCCCGACCTGCGGCGCCACGCCTACGAGAACCGGCCGCTGCCGATCGGCTACGGCCAGACCATCTCGCAGCCCTACATCGTCGCCATCATGACGGACCTCCTGGAGCTCGAGGCCGGCGACGCGGTGCTCGAGGTCGGCACCGGCTCGGGCTACCAGGCGGCGATCCTCGCCGAGCTCGTGGCCCAGGTGTACTCGATCGAGATCATCCCCGAGCTCGGCAGAGAGGTGCGCCAGCGGCTCACCCGGCTGGGCTACGACAAGGTCGCGACCCGGATCGGCGACGGCTACCACGGCTGGCCGGAGCACGCCCCCTTCGACGCCATCATCGTCACCGCCGCCGGCAGCCACGTGCCGCCGCCGCTGCTGGCCCAGCTGCGCCCCGGCGGCCGCATGGTGCTCCCGGTCGGCGGCCCGTTCTCGACCCAGCAGCTCGTGCTCCTCACCAAGACGGCGGACGGCGAGGTTCAAAGCCGCCAGGTGCTGCCCGTAGCCTTCGTCCCCCTGACCGGCGAGCACTGAGCCTTGCGCCTCGCGATCGGCCTCGTCTCGGGCGCCGCCATCGCCTACCAGCTGCTGCTGATGCGGCTCTTCTCGATCGTCCAGTGGCACCACTTCGCCTACCTCGTGATCAGCCTGGCGCTCCTGGGCTACGGCGCGAGCGGCGCGCTGCTCACCCTCCTGCGGCGGCCCCTGCTCGCCCGCTTCACTCCGGCTCTGGCCGGCCTCATGGTCCTCTTCGGACTGCTCGCGCCGCTCTCCTTCGCCGCCGCCCAGCGCCTGCGCCTCAACCCCCTCGAGCTCCTGTGGGACCCGCGCCAGCTCGCCGCGCTGGGGGCCGTCTACCTGCTGCTGGCCCTCCCCTTCGTCTGCGCGGGCGCCGCCGTCGGCCTGGCGCTGGCCCGCTACGAGGACGCCGCGCACCGGATCTACCAGGCCGATCTCCTCGGCGCCGCGGCCGGCGCAGTGGCCATCCTCGCGGCGCTCTACCAGCTGGCGCCGGGGACCTGCCTGCGCCTCGTCGGCGCGGCCGGAGGCCTGGCGGCGGCGGTCGCGCTGGTGGCGGGAAGCGGGTCGCTCAGCCCGCGATGGCGGCGTGCGGCGGCGGCTCTCTGCGCCGTCGCCGTCGCCGCGCCGTTCGGCTGGCCCGCAGACTGGCTCACGCCCCGCCTCTCCGAGTACAAGGCGCAATCGAAGGCTCTCGCGGTGCCGGGGGCCGAGATCGTCGCCCGCCGCTCGAGCCCGCTGGGAACCCTGGCCGCGGTCCGCTCGCCGCGGATCCCCTTTCGCATCGCGCCGGGCGCCAGCTTCGCGTTCACGGGCGAGATCCCCGAGCAGATCGTGCTCTTCGCCGACGGCGAAGTCGCCGGCGTCGTCGATCGCGGGAGCGCGAACGGCGGCGGCGACGCCGGCGCCTACCTCGACTTCCTGCCGGCCGCGCTGCCCTTCCTGCTCGCCGGCGACGGCGCCCGGGTGGCGCTCCTCGGCAACGGCCCCGGCGCCACCCTCGCCCTGGCGCTGCGCCACGGCGCCGCCGCCGTCGAGGTCGTCGAGGTCGACCCCCTGCTGCCGGAGCTGGTCGTCACGGAGCTGGCGGACTTCACGGCGGGGCTCTACCGCGACCCCCGCGTCCGCCTCCACGCCGTCGATCCGCGCGGCTTCCTCGCCGCCCGGCGCGGCCCCTTCGACCTCGTCGTGCTGCCGTCCGCCGAGAGCGGCGGCGCGCCCGGCGCCAGAGCCCTCGAGGAATCCTACGTCCACACCGTCGCGGCCTTCGAGCTCGCCTTGGCCCGCCTGGGGACGGGCGGCATCCTCGCCGCCGAGGCCGAGCTCGCGGCGCCGCCCGTGGCCAGCGTCAAGCTCGTCGCCACCGCCGTCGCGGCGCTCGAGCGCTCCGCCCTCGCCGCCCCCGAGCGCCTGGCCGCCATCCGCAGCTGGGGCCGCTTCCTCCTCCTCGTCAAGCCGGCCGGCCTCACCCCCGGCGACGTCGCCGCCATCCGCGCCTTCTGCGCCGACCGCTCCTTCGACCTCGTCTACTACCCGGGGATGCCCGCGACCGAAGCGAACCGCCGCAACCTCCTCGACCGCCCGGCGCTCTACGAGGCGACGAGGGCGCTCTTGGGAGCGGGCCGCGATGACTTCCTCCGCGGCTACAAGCTCTACGCCGTCCCCGCCACCGACGACCGCCCCTACTTCTTCCGCACCTTCCGCTGGCGCTCGCTCCCCGAGCTGCTGCGCCTGCGCACCCGCGGCGGCGCGGCTCTCGTCGAGTGGAGCTACCTGCTGCTCGCCGCCACCCTCGCGCAGGCGGTGCTCGCCGGCCTCCTGCTCATCCTCCTGCCCCTGTGGTGGCTCCGCCGCCGGCCGCCGGCGAGCCACCGGCCAGGTGGGACGGCTGCCGGACGTCGGGCGCCGGGCGAGGCCGGCGCGCCTGCCGCTCGGCAAGCGAGCGCTCGGGCCAGCCTGGCGGCGACCGCCGGCGCCGGCCGCGTAGGCCTCTACTTCCTCTGCCTCGGTCTCGCCTTCCTCTTCCTGGAGATCGCGTTCATCCAGCACCTGACGCTCTTCCTGGCCCACCCCCTGCTGGCGGCCGCGGTGGTGCTCGCCGGCTTCCTCCTCTTCGCCGGCCTCGGCAGCGGCGCCTCCCGCCGCTTCGAGCGCGCGCTGGAGCGCCGCCGGCCGGGCGCCGTCATCCCGACGGCCGTCGCCGCCATCCTCCTCGCCGTGCTCTCGAGCCTCACCCTCGCGGCCGCCCTGGTCGCCCGCTGCGCCGGCTGGCCCTCCTGGCTCAAGGTGCCCCTGGCCCTGCTGGCCATCGCCCCGCTCGCCTTCTTCCTCGGCATGCCCTTTCCCCTCGCCCTGCGCCGCGTCGCGGCCGCCCGCCCCGACCTCGTCCCCTGGGCCTGGGGCGTCAACGGCTGGGCCTCCGTCCTCGCCGCCGTCCTCGCCACCCTGCTCGCCGTCCACCTCGGCTTCACCGCGGTGGTCGGCGCCGCCTGCGCGCTCTACGTCGTCGCCGGCCTGGCGGCGCCCCGCGCGGCCGCGTGATCGCCGGGAGTCCCGCTCGAGTCAATCCCGGGCTCGGCCGAGGAGCGCCTGCTTCGCGTCCCCGAGCTCTTCCATGCGCCGCAGGCGGCGGGCGAGGAAGACCTCCAGCCCCCCCGGGTGGCGCTCGGCGACGATCCGGAGCGTAGAGTGGACGGCGGATCACCAGTGATGAGCCTCGGTATCCACGCCTTCGTCAGCTACGCGCGCGAGGATTCCGAGCTCGTCGACCAGCTGGTCGACGAGCTCTCCTCCGAGGGCCTCCAGCTGTGGGTGGACCGTCGAGAGATCGAGGCCGGACAGCCGTGGGAGGCAACGATCGAGCGGGCCCTCGCCAGCTGCGATCAGCTTCTGGTCTGCTTGACGCCGGAGGCGGTGGCTTCGAAGGAGGTCCTGAAGGAGACCGCGTTCGCGCTGGACGAGGGCAAGACGGTGTTCCCGGTGATCCTGCGGGAGTGCAGCGTACCGAGTCGCCTGCAACGGCTTCAGCACATCGATCTGAGCGCCGGCCGGGGCGACGCCCTGGGGCGGCTCGTGGACGAGATGCAGCGGGCCGCTCTTCTGGAGGACGCGCGGGTCGGCAAACCTCCGCCTGAGCGGCCGCAGCGGAACCGGCTCGACTGGGGCGGCCCGATCGCCCTCGGGCGAGTGATGGTCGCCGAGGCTCGCCGGCTCATCTCCCAGGGAGTGGAGCCGGACCTGCTCTGCCGAGGCATTCGACGAGCGGCGGACCGTGCGGCCGAGGCGGTTCTGGAGATGGCCCGGGTGGCCGACTCGGAGCAGCTCGCGGCGGTCGCCGCCACCGCCTCGGGGGACTCCGACCTGGGCTCTCTGATCGCGGAGGCCCTGGAGGGGTGCGGCGCCGGCGGGATCATCACCGTCGAGGAGGAGGAGACCGAGCACGAGGCCACCGGGGATTACCTCCTCGTGCGCAACGAGTGCGCGGTGCTGGCCCATGGCTACCCTTCGCCACGCTTCGTCACCGACCCCGATCGCCTGGAGACCGTCCTCGAGAACCCTCGCGTGCTCGTCTGCGACCAGGCGATCTCCGGCGCAGCGGAATTGGAGCCGATCGTCGCCACGGTTGTAGACGCCGGCGAGCAGGCCCTGGCGGTCTTCGCCCCGAAGATCGAAACGGCAGCTCTGGCCGCACTCGTGATGAGCAAGGTCAGCGGCCGTCTGCCCACCGTCGCGATCGGCGTTTCGGGTCCGGACTCGAGCGGGATTCTGGAGGACGTCGCCGTTCAGACGGGCAGCACCATGATCACGGCGGAGCTGGGGCGGACCCCGGCGAGCGTCGAGCTCGGGGATCTGGGTCGCGCCGAGAAGGTGATCGTGGACGCCACCGAGACGACGCTTTGCGGTGGCGGCGGGAACCCGGAGGAGATCCGAGCCCGAGAGCAGGTGCTCTACCGGCAGGAGAGCCGGGCGCGCTCGGCGGACGAGAGGTCCGCGCTGCTCGGTCGAATCGCGAACCTGAGGGAGTCGTCGACCGTGATCCGGGTCGAAGGGCACACGAAGATCGAGCGCAGGGAACGGATGAGGAGGGTCCGCCAGGCGCTCGAGGCCGCCGCAAAGTGCGTCGAGATGGGCTCCGTCCCGGGCGGTGGGGTCGCCCTGCTGAAGGCGCGGAAGGCGCTGGACAGGACGCGGTTCGAGACCGAGGAGGAGAAACGAGGGGGCGACGTCGTGCGGGCGGCACTGGGGGCCCCGCTCAGAGTCGTCGCCGCTCACGCCGGGCCGGACGCCGACGCCGTCGGCGAGGAAGTCGACGCTCTGCACCGCGGCAGCGAGCCCAGCGACACCGGCTACGACCCGCGGAGTGGTCGGCTGGTCGACATGGTCGAAGCCGGGATTCTCGAGCCGGCGACCGCGGTCAAAGCAGCTCTGGAGCGCGCCGCGATCCTGGCCTGCCGGGTGCTGACCGCGGGCGAGACGGATCGCCCCGGCCGCTGACCGGGCTCGGGCCGGCCGGGCGGCGGCGGATCCCGTTGCGCCGAGCTGCGGTCCGCGGAGCGGCGAGTCAGGAGGGCCCGGCTGCTCGCGGGTCTCTCGGGTGCGGGTCCGTCGGGCGCCAGGCGAGGGAGCCGTCGGGCTCCGCTTCGACGCGCGCGCCGAGCGCGCTGCTCTCGCGGTCGAGGGTGGCGCGCAGCCAGGCGGCGTCCTCGACCGTGGGGCGCTCGAGGCGCAGGCGGCGGCTCTGGAAGGGCACGGCCGCGAGGCGCAGCAGCCGGCCGCTGGCGGGGTCGAGGGTCAGGAACCAGGCCAGCACCAGGTCGGCCCGGTACCGTTCGTGGCCACCGATGCCCTCGTAGTCGTTGATGAAGTCGCCGCAGCCGTAGAGGATCGGGCGGCCGCGGTAGATCTCGACCCCTAGCGGGTGGTGCGACGAGTGGCCGTGGACGACGTCGACGGCGGCCGTGTCGATCAGCAGGCGGGCGAAGCGCTGGTGCTCGTCCGGGATCGCATGGCCCCAGTTGCCGCCCCAATGGATGGACACGACGACGACGTCGCCTTGCTTCTCGAGCCCGGCGATCCGGCTCGCGATGCTCTCTGCCGCCGCCTCGGAAAGGTCGGGCAGGAAGCTCACGCCCGGGCGCTCCGCCGCCGCCGCCCAGGCCGCGGGGATGCCGCTCGTCGGCAAGCCGTAGGCAAACACGACCACCCGCCCCTTGCCGGCGACCTCGAGGATCGCCGGCGCCGTGGCCTGCGCCAGGTCGCCGCCGGCGCCGACCGTCGCCAGGCCGGCCCCGCGCAGGGCCGGCACCGTCTCGGCGAGGCCGGCGTAGCCCCAATCGAGGACGTGGTTGTTGGCCAGGACGCAGCAGTCGATCGCGGCGGCGGTCAGGCAGCCGACGTTGGCCGGGTGCATCCGGTAGTGGATCCCCTTTCGCGGCCAGGGGTCGGAGCTCGTGGTGACGGCGGTCTCCAGGTTCACGATCCGCGCGTCCGGCCGGCGCCGGTCGAGCTCCGCCAGAGCCTCGCCCCAGACGTAGGACGGGTCCACGGGACGCGCGATGGGGCCGCTCACCGCCGCCGCCAGCTCGACGTAGCGGCGGGCGTCGCGAACGTAGGACTCGAAGAGCGTAGGCTCGCTGGGCCGCGCCAGCAGCTGGTCGATGCCGCGGCCGGTCATCACGTCGCCGCACAGGAAGAGCGTGATGGCCGAGGAGCCTGCCTCCCTGGCGGCCGACGCACCTTCGAGCGCCGGCAGCCCCAGCATCCCGGCCGCACCCAGCAGAAACTCCCGGCGCTCCATGTCGGCCTCCTCGGCGCCTCCGCGCGCCCCGCAGCGAGCCTGGGCGCGTGCACGGACTCATTCTACCCGCCGAGGAAGACGGCGACACGAGGCGAGCCGGTCCGTCACCGGCTCGTCCTCGCCGCGCCTACTTGAGGAAGGTCCCGGCCCGGAACTCGGCGAAGGCCTGGCGCAGCTCGTCCTGGGTGTTCATGACGATCGGGCCGTACCAGGCGACCGGCTCCTCGATCGGCTTGCCCGAGACGAGCAGGAAGCGGATGCCGTCCTCCCCCGCCTCGACCGTCACTTCGTCGCCGCGGTCGAAGAGCACGAGCGACCGGTTGTCCGCCTCTTCGGCCAGCGAGGTGTCGGCCCACCCCACCCCCTCGGTGGGCACCGCCAGCGGCGCCGAGGCGTTGCAGAACTTCCCGGAGCCGGCGAAGACGTAGGCGAAGGCGTGGCGGGTCGTCGCGACGGGGATGCTACGGCGGCGGCGCGGCGGCACGGACACGTCGAGGTAGCTGGGCTCGGCGGCGATGCCGTCGACCGGGCCGGTGGCGCCCCACATGGAGCCGCAGATGACGCGTACCCTGGTGCCGTCGTCCTCCGCGACCTCGGGGATGTCGGCCGCGCTCACGTCCTGGTAGCGGGGCGCCGTCATCTTGAGCGCCGAGGGCAGGTTGGCCCACAGCTGGAAGCCGTGCATCCTGCCGTCGCGGTCGCCGCGCGGCATCTCCTGGTGGATGATGCCGCTGCCGGCCGTCATCCATTGCACGTCGCCGGCCCCCAGCGCGCCGTGGTTGCCCAGGCTGTCGCCGTGCTCGACCTCGCCGGCGAGCACGTAGGTGATCGTCTCGATGCCCCGGTGCGGGTGCCAGGGGAACCCGGCCAGGTAGTCGGCGGGCTCGTCGTTGCGGAAGTCGTCGAGCAGCAGGAACGGGTCGAAATCCTCCGTCGCTCCGAACCCGAACGCCCGGCGCAGCTGCACCCCGGCGCCTTCGACGGTCGGCTTCGCCTTGAGAATCCGCTTGACGGGTCGTATCGACATCGGGTGCCCCCTTTTCCGCACGGACGATAGCACTCAACCCCCGGCGCGCCCGGCGCCCAGCAGCCGCGTGAGCTCCGCGCCGAAGAGAAAGGCGAGTGCGGAGTAGTAGATCCACAACAGCGTCAGGACGAGCGATCCCGCGGCGCCGTAGGCCGTCGCCAGCTGCGTGTGGCGCAGATACAAGCCGATCAGCTCGTTGCCGCAGACAAAGAGCGACGCCGTGGCGAGAGAACCGAGCCACACGTCGCGGAACGAGACCTCGGCGTCCGGGACGTAGCGGAAGACGAGGCTGAACACCACCGCGATCACCACCAGGGAGATGAGGAAGCCGCCCACTCTGGACGCGACCAGCGGAAACGGCAGGGCCATGATCAACCGGTCGCCGAATCCTCGCGTCACCGCGCTTGCCAGAGTGAGCACGAGGAGAACGAAACCCGACGCGGCCACCATCACGAAGGACAGGAAACGGGAGCGCACGAAGCTCCAGAGCTCGAAGCGGCCGGTGGGAACCCGCCAGATCTCGTTCAGCGCTTCCTGGAGCTCGACGAAGAAGGCCGTCGCGCCGAAGACCACCGATGCCAGGCCGAAGAGGTGGGCGCCGCCCCACGTCAGCCCGCTCGCCGTCTCGAGGGCCTCGCCCAGGGTCACGGCCATCCGATCTCCGGCGAGGGCGCGCAGGACGGCCACGACCTCGGAGCGCGCGATCTCGCCGCCGACGAGCTTCGCGGCTCCGGACACGACGAAGATCGGCACCGGAAGGAGCACGAACAGCGCATAGAAAGCCAGCGCCGCTCCGTGCGTCGCGCAGCCGTCCCTCGAGTAGGCCGCCAGGGCGCGCTTGAGCAGGCTTCTCATCGAGGGTCGGGCTGACGGGGCGCGTGGCGCCACTGGACCGGGAAACCGGTCGCGCGGGGCCGCTCAGTTTCCCGCGGCCGCCGGCTGGAACAGGTGCACGTCCCGCTGCGGGAAGGGTATCGTGAGACCGTTCTTCTCGAGCTCGAGCTTGATCGACCGGTTGAGGTCGAAGTAGACCGGCCAGTAGTCGGCCGTCTCGACCCACGGCCTGACGGCCAGGTCGACCGACGAATCGGCCATCGCGAGCACCTCCACGAGGGGGACGGGGTCCGCGAGCACCTTGGGATGGGCGGCGAGAACCGCGTGCAGGACGTCCCTAGCCTGCTCGATGTCGTCCCCGTAACCGATGCTCGCCACGAGGTCGACCCGGCGGGTCGGGAAGGCGTTCACGTTGACGATCTTGTCGTTCATCAGGGCGCCGTTGGGGAGGATGACCTTCTGGTTGTCCTGCGTGGCGAGCGTCGTCGCCAGGATGCCGATCTCCAGCACCTTGCCCCGCGAGCCGGAGGACTCCACCACGTCGCCGACCCGGAACGGCCGGAACAGGAGAATCAGCACGCCGGCCGCGAAGTTGGACAGCGATCCCTGCAGCGCCAGGCCCACGGCGAGACCGGCGGCGCCGATGACGGCGACGAAGGACGTCGTCTGCACGCCGAACTTCGACAGCGCGGCGATCACGGCGAAGGCGATGATCGCCCCCTTGGCGAAGGCGCCGCCAAAGCCGACGAGGGATGGGTCGACCTTGGCGCGCGTCAGGCCGCGCCGGATCATGCCGCCGGCGAGGCCCGCGACGATCCTTCCCGCGACGAGGATGCCGATCGCGCCCAGGACTTGCAGGCCGTAGCTCGTCAGCACGGGGATGATCTGGTCGACGACGGTCTGGGCAGTTTGTGCGTCCATGGAGTCCTCCCGATTTGGAGTCAGCGAAGAAAGGCGAAAGAAGAACCGGGTCGAGAAGATCTGGCCAGAGGAGCCGGCTGCAACCGGGCCTGCGAGCCGGAGCCGCCCAGCCCGCGCGCCGGAATCGGAATCGCTACCCGAGCCCCCACCCGATGTGACCCGGCCGATCCTACCGGCACCGGGCCCGGGCGTGGGCGATACACTCCCGAGACCCGGTGCCGGCGCGCAGCGCGGCCCGGCGGAGGTGCCGTTGGCGAACAAGCATTCCGAGGGACACAGGATCGGCATCGGCGGCTGGCTGCGGGCGGCCGTGCTCGGCGCCAACGACGGCGTCGTCTCGATCGCCAGTCTCGTCGTCGGGGTGGCCGCCGCGGACGCCTCTTCGGCGGCGATCCTCACCGCCGGCCTGGCCGGGCTCGTCGGCGGGGCTCTGTCGATGGCGGTCGGCGAGTACGTCTCCGTGAGCTCGCAGCGCGACGTCGAAGAGGCCGACCTCGAGCGCGAGCGGCGGGAGCTGCGCGACAAGCCCGATCGCGAGCTGGCCGAGCTGACGGCCCTCTTGCGGGCCAAGGGGTTGACCGCCGAGACGGCGCGCGTCGCGGCGCGCGAGCTGACGGCCCACGACGCGCTGGCCGCCCACGCCGCCGAGGAGCTCGGCCTGCAGCTCGACGGGCTCGCCCGCCCCCTGCAGGCGGCCTCGGTGTCGGCGCTCGCCTTCGCCCTCGGCGCTTCGCTGCCGCTGCTGGCGATCGGGATCTCACCGGTCGCCACCCGCTCCTGGATCACCGCCGCCGCCACCCTGATCGCGCTCGCCGGGCTCGGCGCCTGGAGCGGACGGCTCGGCGGCGCCCCCGTACCGCGGGCCATCCTGCGCGTGGTCGTCGGCGGCGCCCTGGCGATGGGGCTCACCGCCGCTTTAGGCGGTCTCTTCGGCGGACTCATCGGATGAGCCGAGAGTGACGCGGCCTACCGCCGGCGCCGCCCGGCGCTCGGCGCCGTGGCCGGCTTCCTGCTCGGCCTCGTCGGGCAGATGCTCGCGAGCGGCTGAGGGCGCGAGCGAGGGGACCGGGCGGCGGCCGGCCACGCTCAGCCAATCACCGAAGAAAGGAGTCGAGAAGATGCGCAAATCGAGCACCGTGTGGCTGATCCTGCTGGTCGCCGGCGCCGTCGCGGGCCGGAGCCAGGATCCCCATCAACATGGCGAGCATCACTCGCCCTACGCCGACCAGGAGGCGAGCGGCATCGCCGCGCTGTCGGCGCGGGAGGTCGAGAATCTCGAGAGCGGGGCCGGCATGGGGCTGGCCCGCGCGGCCGAGCTCAACCACTACCCCGGCCCCAAGCACGTGCTGGAGCTGGCCGCGAGCCTGAGCCTGTCCGCCGGGCAGAGCGCCGAGGTAGAGGAGATCCGGCTGGCCATGCTCGCCGAGGCCCGGCGCCTCGGGGCGGCGATCCTCGAGAAAGAGAGCCTCCTCGACCGCCGCTTCGCGCACCGCCACATCGACGAGGCGGCCCTGCGCCGGCTCACCGGCGAGATCGGCGCCCTCCAGGGCGAGCTGCGCTTCGTCCACCTCGTCGCCCACCTCCGGGTGGCGTCGATCCTGACCCGCGAGCAGATCGACGCCTACGATGCCCTGCGGGGCTACAAGGAATAGTCCGCGGCCTCGTGCGAGAGGACTCCGGAACGGGCGGGAGAGCCTGAACCCTGGCCGGCGGGCGGCGAGCCGGGTGTAGACTGGCGCGTCTTTTCCGCGGCTCAGATCCCGCGGCTCAGATCCCGTACCTCAGATCCCGTAGCTTCGATCCCGTAGCTTCGATCCCGTAGCTTCGATCCCGTGGCTCCGAACCCGTAGCTGCGTAGCTCCGAACCCATAGTCCGCCGGAGGCCCACCGATGCAACAGCTTCTCGACTCGATCGACGTCTCACAGCTCATGACCCAGCTCATCGCCTTCGTTCCCAGGCTGGTCGCGGCGCTGGTGCTCCTGGTCTTCTTCTGGGTGCTGGCGCGCGTGCTGGGCCGGGTCCTGCGCCGCTTGATGCGGGGGGCGGGCATGGAGGAAGCCCTCGTCGGCCTGCTGGTCGACAAGCTCTTCTACTACGGGCTGATGGTCTTCGGCGTGGTGATGGCGGCCGCCCAGCTCGGCGTCGACGTCGGGGCCGCGCTCGCCGGCCTCGGCGTGGCCGGTATCGCCGTCGGATTCGCGGCCCAGGATTCCGTCGCCAACGTGATCTCCGGCATCATCATCTTCTGGGACAAGCCTTTCGTCGTCGGCGATTGGATCAAGGTCGAGGACCAGTTCGGCACGGTCAGCAAGATCACTTTGCGCTCGACGCGCATCCGCACGCCGCTCAACACGTTCGTCGTGATTCCGAACAAATCGATCATCGACGCCGTGCTCGAGAACCTCAGCGCGCACGGTGAGCTGCGCGTCGACCTCGCCCTCGGCATCGCCTACAAGGAAGACACCCGGGCCGCGCGGCGCGTCCTGCTCGCCGCGGTGCGCGGAATCGACACCGTCAAGAGCGAGCCGGCGCCCGACGTGGTGGTCGAAGAGCTGGGCGATTCGAGCGTCAATCTGCAGCTGCGGGTATGGATCGACGACGCCAAGGACCGGCAGGCGACCTACTTCGCCGTCATGGAGGCGGCGAAGCTGGCGCTCGACGAGGCCGGGATCCAGATCCCGTTCCCGCACCTCCAGCTGTTCGTGGACGACGTCGAAGACCGCGTGTGGGAAAGGGCCGGCGCGCTGCGCTCCGTGGGCGGAGGGCCCTCGCCGGCTAGCTGAGCGGTCGGCCCGAGCCGCGCGCGGATCGGCCGTTCAGCGCCGCGGCGGGCGGCCTCCGAGCCAGCCCCGGGAGTAGAACAGCGCGACGATCGTCACGACGACGCTGAGCATGGCACCGAGCAGCACGAAGTAGCCGTTGCGGTATCCGAGCTCGGGGATGAACTCGAAGTTCATGCCGTAGATGCCCGCCATGAAGGTGATCGGAACGAAGATCACCGTAACGATGGTCAGCGTCTGCATGATCCGGTTCAGGCGGTGGGCGGAGAGGGACAGGTAGCCGTTCATCAGGTCGTCCGTGAGCTCGTAGTACAGGCGAGCGAGGCTCAGTAGGCGGTCGAGCTGCTCCTGCACGTCCGTCAGCTCGTGATCGTGCCCCGCGAGCTGGGCGGGCGTCTGCGAGCGGGCGGACGAGAAGACCTGCGCGTGGTACTGGAGGATGCGCAGCACCCTCTTGAGATCGCCCTTCTGGCGCACCAGCTCCGCGAGCAGCTCGTCGCTCGGCTTCTCGAGCATCTCCGTCTCCATCGCCTCGAGGCGCTTCTCGACGGCCAGCAGCAGCGGCAGGAATCGGTCGGCCACCGCGCGACAGAGGAGCAGCGCCAAGGCGGCCGGCGAGATGTCCGGTGGGATGGAGCCCGACGTGAGCTCCGAGAAGACCCGCTCGCTGCTCAGCGAGCGCCCGGAGCTGCGCGTGACCAGAAAACGCTCGCCCACGAACAGCGAGAGCTGGATCGTTCCGAAATCGAGCGACTCCGAGGTGGCGTCGAGCCCCTTGAGCAGGATGAACGTATTCTCCTCGAACGGCTCGATCTTCGGCGGATGACGGTCGCGCAGGGCGTCGCGGATCGCCAGCTGGTGGATCCCGAAACGGCGCGACAGCAGGTCCGATTCGACCTCGGCCGACTCGTCCTCCAGAGCGACCCAGATCGTCGTCGCGGCGTCCCGACCCCACTCGGCCAGCAGCTCCGCTCCGCCCTGGCGCAATTTTCTGCTTGCTGGATCGTAAAGCACGGCGCGCATCGATGAAGCCCTCCTCGGATCGACTACGGGGCGCCTGGGCTCAGGCGGTGCTTCGACCCTACAGCAAACTCGCCGCGGGCGTCGCAATCGGAGATCGCTCGCCCGATCGATGGCGCGAACGGCTTCCGATCAAGGTCCCAGCCCCCGGCCACGACTTTGGGAGGCCACCGTAAATGTCTGCTTCGATGACGTTTAGAGGCCAGCTCCGACACCGGAAGAGCTGGTATCACTCTTGCGCTATATTCTGCGTAAGTGAGTGCAGCACCACCCGCGCGCCGAATCCGGCGCAGCCCTCACGACCCGCTCCCCACCGCGCATCGGGGAACCTGCCCCGAGTGGACCGCGGGAGCTTCTCGAACAAAGGAGATGCACCTGATGAAGATCCGTCCGACCCTGGCCGTCGCGCTCGCCCTCTTTCTGGGCCTGACCGCCCTCGCCACCCCTGGTCTCGCCGCCCCCCCGGAGCACGAGGAAATGGCCCCCGCGGCCGACGAGGACACCCCTCTCGCCACCCGCGCCGCCGCCGTGCTCGAGGACCAGCTGGCCGAGGCCTCGAACCGCCGCGTCCCCCGCAACCTGCGGGAGAACGCCCTCTGCGTCGGCGTCTTCCCGTCCGTCGTCAAGGCGGGCTTCATCGTCGCCGCCAAGCGCGGCCACGGCCTGGTGAGCTGTCGCCACGGCGAGACCGGCGCCTGGGGCGCCCCGGCGGTCTTCACCGTGAGCGCCGCCAGCGTCGGCCTGCAGGCCGGCATCCAGTCGGCGAGCGTCGTCCTGCTCTTCATGAATGAAGAGGCCGTGGAGCGGATCGCTACCGGCGAACGCAAGCTCGCGGTGGGCGTGGACCTCGACGTGACCGCAGGTCCGGTGGGCGGCACGGCCACCGTCGACACCCAGCCCGCGATCTTGAGCTACGTGCGGACCAAGGGCCTCTTTGCCGGCCTCAACCTCGAGGGCGCCCGGATGGGCTTCGCCCCGAAGATCAACGCCGAGCACTACGGCGCCGAGCTCAGCGCCCGCGACATCCTCCTCGGCGGCCACGCGGCGCCAGCCGCGCTGGCAGTCTTCCAGGAGACGCTGGCGAAGTACGCGGCCGGGACCGAGCCGGCCCCGGCAGCGGCGCCCGCTCCATAGCGCGGGCAGCGGGCGGCTGGTCCGCCCGCCGCCTCTCCCCAGCCGGCCGCGGCTCTCCCGCGGCCGGCTCGTCTTTCTTCCGCCCACCTCCGGCTGCGCCCGGCTCTCGCCTTGCGGCCGCGCGTCCGGTCCGCGGGCGGCCCGGCACGACGCGCCTGGCCCGTCAGCGCCGGCCTTCGCGGAGCAGCTCGCTCAGCCACTCCGGCTCGCGGGGCTCCTGCCGCGGCTCCATGCCCCTGGCCAGCGCCCAGCGGTGCAGCCAGGAAAGTCCGCGCGGCCCGACGTAGCCGTCCGGGGACCGGTAAGCCTCGTCCCGCAGGGCATCGTCAAGCGTCACGAAGACATACCCGCGGCGCCGCATCATCCCGAGGAGCTCGTCGAGATGGTCGGCGTTGAGCTCGTTGGCGTGGAGCAGGAGAACCTGTGGGATCTCGCGCCCCACGACCTCTCGCGACCACCCCTCGAAGAAGGCGAAGACCTCTTCCATGAAGGGGAGGTAGGCGCTCGCCACGCGCCGCATCGTCTCCCCGTCGCCTCGCTGCTTCGCCCGCGCGTAGACGGCGGCGAAGATCCATTCCTGGTTGTCGATCGTGACGGGAGCCACGATGTAGCCCCGACCTGCCAGGAAGGCGTCGACAGCTTCCTTCCTCGCGCGGTCGGCCCCGGTGTGGAGCAGCGGGTGCCGGAAGTAGCGCAGCGCCCGGCCGCGCTCGGCAAGCAGCCGCCGCAGGGGGGCTTCGCCCCGGATGACGTCGCTCTCGTAGGCCTCGAGCTCCGTGCGGTCGAGGTCGGGATGCGAGAACGTGTGGTTCCCGAGGTCGTGCCCGGCGTCGAGCCACAGCGCCAGCGCCGCGGGGAGCACCGCCCCGCGCAGCTCGTCGCACACGCGGCTCGCGGTCACGAGCCCCGTGGCGGGAGCTTCGAAGCGCGCGAGGTGGGCGAGCAGCCGGCGATTGAGGTCGAGAAGAGTGGCCGCGTCGCAGTCGCCCCCGGCGACCGCCGTGGCCGGCAGGTCGTCGAAGGTCAGGGCGACGGCGCGCCGCGAGCCCGGGTCGGCGGCAGGCCCCGGGCCCACGCGATCGGCCGTCGCCCGCTCGGGCGGACCGGCAGACAGCGCTCCCGGCGCAAGGAGCAGAGCCGCGAAGAGGAGTCCGGCCCACGGGGCACGGCGCGCCGTGCCCCGGGTCGCGGCTCGCGGATCGCCTTCACGCCGCGGCGCGAGGGCGGGGGCGACGTCTACGTCGTCGGCAGCGGCCTCACCCGTCTCACCGAAGACGAGGCGGTGCGGTCCGTGATTCGTCGCCATTCTCAGCCTCTTTCGGTGCCCGGCGGGCACCCGACTCGCCGCTCCGTCGCCGGGCCCCGGGGAGCATATCCTCCGCGCCCGGGCGATCGGCGAGAGAGCGACGCCCGGCGGCGACCACCCGCCGGGGTGGCGTCGAGGGGGCGCCGGCGGCGTTAGCGTGGCAGGGTCGGGCACCGAGGTCTCGTCGCGAGGATCCCCGTCTCGCGGCCTCGGGCCCAGGAAACGGGGAACGGAGATCTGACTATGCCGGTTTACGAGTATTCCTGCGTCAAGTGCGGAAAGGACTTCGAGCGCGTCGAGACGGTGAGCGATCACGGCCACAAGAAGGTGCGCTGCCCCGCCTGCAAGAGCACCCGGATCGAGCGGCGCTGGAGCCGGGTCCACGCCGTGACCTCGAAGAAGAGCTGAGGCGCCCGCCCCCTCCTCGAGCTCTAGTCCTGGTCGCCGACCGATTGCTCGATCCAGAGCTTCAGCAGGGGCTTGGGCAGCGCCCCGACGATCCGATCTGCTTCGACCCCGCCCTGGAACAGGATCATCGTCGGAATCCCCCGGACGCCGTACTTCATCGCCTGCGCCTGATCGTCTTCCGTGTTCACCTTGGCGATCTTCAACCGGCCGGCGTACTCTCGGGCCAGCTCCTCGAGAATCGGTCCCACTTGCCGGCAGGGGCCGCACCACGGCGCCCAGAAATCCACCAGCACGGGGAGATCCGACTGAATGACGGCCGACCCGAAGTCCCGATCCGTCACGGCTACGGTGTGCTCCTGCATGCTCGCTCCTCCACTCTTGCGTCACGTTCACGGCGAGCCGATCCGCGGCGTTCACCGGGAACCGCTCGCCTGACTGGTGGGAGGCATGGAATCGGCCGCAGGTTCCCGCTGGCCACCGCCCCCGTTGACCCGTCATCATCGAAACGAAGGAGGACGCTCATGAGCGAAGACACCGGGTTCTCACTGACCATGAAGCAGGTCGAAGACTTCGAGTTCGAGGTGCGGTTCGACGGCGAGCACCTGCCGGTCATGACACTCGACGAGCCGCAGCCGATCGGCCATGACCGCGGACCCAGCGCCTCCCGCCTGCTGGCCGCCGCCGTGGGCAACTGCCTGTCGGCGAGCCTCCTCTTCTGCCTCCGCAAGTCGAGGGTCGAGGTGGCGGGCATCGAGACCCGCGTCCGCGGCGAGATGCGCCGCAACGACCGGGGGCGGCTGCGGATCGGCCGCCTCGACGTCGAGATCACCCTCGACGCCCCGGCGGCCGATTCGAAGCGGATCACCCGCTGTCTCGACCTCTTCGAAGACTTCTGCGTGGTCACCGCCAGCGTCCGTAAAGGGATCGACGTCGCCGTCACCGTCGTCGACGGCGCCGGCGCAGTGCTCCATCGGGAGCCTCCGGCTGCCGACGAGGAGGCCGGCTAGAACGGCCAGAAGACGGGGATGAGGAGCGAGGCGGCGATCCACAGGAGCAGGTTCAGCGGGACCCCGACCCTGAGGTAGTCGGCGAAGCGGTAGCCGCCCTGGACGTAGACCATCAGGTTGGTGTGGTAGCCGAAGGGCGTGGCGAGCGACGACGAGGCGGCGAAGGTCACCGCCATGACGAAGGGGCGGGGGTCGAGCCCCAGCTCCTGGGCCGCGGCGATGCCGATCGGCACGAGCACCACGGCCGCCGCGTTGTGCGACATCACGGAGGCAAAGAGGGTCGTCAGCAAGTAGAACATCGACAGCACGGCCGCCGGTCCCCAGGTTTGCGTCACGTCCAGCAGCGCCGAGGCGATCAGGTGGGCGGTGCCCGTGTTCTCCATCGCGATCCCCAGCGGAATCACCCCGGCCAGCAGGAAGATGACGAACCAGTCGATCGCGTTGTAGGCCTCCTGCAGGCTGAGGCAGTGGGTCACGACCATGGCGATGCAGCCGACCGTCGCCGCCACGAGGATCGAGGTGACCCCGGTCGCCGCCAGGCCGACGACGGCCGCCAGGATGACCGCCGCGTACGCCGCTTTCCCGAAGCGCACCTCCGGCAGCTCGAGGGTCTGGAGCACGAGCGAATAGGGCTTGTCCGCAAGGTGATCGACCGAGCCCCGCCGGCCCTGCAGGAGCAGGGTGTCGCCGATGTCGAGCCGGATCTTGCCCACCTTGTCGCGGAGGGTCTCGCCGTGCTTGTTGACCGCCAGCGCGAACACCCCGCTCAGGTGGCGGAAGTCGGCCTCCTGCAGCGTGCTGCCGACGAGCGAGGAGGACGGCGAAACGATGCCCTCGAGAAGCACCGTCTCGGCGCTGGTCAGCGACTGATCGGCGTACTTCGCTTCCGCGCGAATCTCGACGTTCTCGTGCCGTTTCATCTCGAGGATCCCGTCGAGGGCGCCGCGCGCCAGGAGGAAGTCTCCCGCCTCGAGCTTCATGTCGCGCAGCCCCGTGTGGATCTGCGTGTGGCCGCGGATGATCTCGAGGATCGTCACGTCGTAGAGCTGGTTGAGCCGCGCTTCGGCCGCGCTCCGGCCGACGAGCGGCGAGTGGGCCGGGATGTCGAGGCCGGTCAGGTAGCGGGCCAGCTCGTACTTGCGCGTCAGGCTCGTCGCGGCCCGGTCGGGAAGCAGGCGCCGCCCGACGAACGTCAGATAGAGCAGCCCGATCGCGAAGAAGACGGCGCCGAGCTTGGTGAGCTCGAACATCGAGAACGGCGCGAGGCCGTGGTCCGTGGCCAGCGAGCTGACGAGGATGTTGGTCGAGGTGCCGATCAGCGTGCAGGTGCCGCCGACGATCGAAGCGAAGGAGAGCGGCATGAGGAGCCGTGACTGGCTCATGCCATGCTCGCGAGCCAGGGCGAGCACGACGGGCAGGAAGATCGCCACCGCGGCCGTGTTGTTGATGAACGCCGACACCACGCCGGCCGTCGCGATGATGACGACGAAGAACCGCGTGTCGCTGCCGCCGGCGACCTCCGTCAGGCGGCGGCTGAGCCAGCCGATCGCGCCCGTCTTCGTCAGGCCGCTGCTCAGGATGAACATGGCGCCGATCGTCAGCGTCGCCTCGTTGCTGAAGCCCGAGAAGGCCTCCTCCGCGCTCAGGAAGCCGACCCGGAACTGGCCGATGACGGCCAGCGTCGCGAGGATCAGCATGGCGACGAGATCCACCCTCACGCGCTCGGAAGCAAAGAGCGCGAAGGCGATGACGATGACCGCGCAGACCAGTCCGATGTCGAGCATTCGTGGCGAGCTTCCCCGGATCTCCGATCGCGCCTGGCGACTCTGGAAGTGGGCCACTCTACCAATTGTGGCTGCCGCACCTACACTTACGACGGC
>Ga0224497_10000437_pt1 | contig 29272 bp, 35 predicted proteins | sample SF_Jul11_sed_USG_4_FD_167970 | JGI IMG/M metagenome (GOLD analysis project Ga0224497, IMG submission 167970) | Sediment microbial communities from San Francisco Bay, California, United States - SF_Jul11_sed_USGS_13 | ecosystem: Environmental > Aquatic > Marine > Sediment | place: USA...
AAAACATTTTGATCATTCAGTAGCAGTACGTTATTCATGTAGACAAGCCACATGTGGTTCATGTGGAATGATAATTAATGGAAAACCTCGATTGGCATGTTTTACAAAAATTAGTGAATTAAACTCAGACGTTGTTACAGTTGAACCAATGAATAATTTTCCAATTATTCGAGATCTTGCAGTAAAGTTTGAACGATTATTTGACACTCATCATAAAATCAAACCATATCTAATCCGAGATGATACTGAACTTGAATCTAACGAAAAAGAATTTTTGCAATCTCCTCAAGAAGTTGAACAATACATCCAATTTGCAAACTGTATAAAATGTGGTCTGTGTAATTCTGCCTGTCCTACCATGGCAACTGATTCTTCTTTTGTTGGACCTCAAGCATTAGCTCAAGCATATCGATATGTTGCTGATAGCAGAGATAAAGGAAAAGACTCAAGACTAAAAATTATTGATGAATCCCATGGAATCTGGAGATGTCACTTTGCTGGTTCTTGTAGTCAAGTATGTCCAAAAGGTGTTGACCCAGCAATGGGTATTCAATTGCTTAGGGGCTATTTACTAGGTTTTAGAGGTTAACCCAACTTCTTTGGTTTTGGGCTGTTATTTACTTGATTGTTAATCTGTTCTGCCATAAAGTGATTTGATACATTAACTTTAACATCGTCAACTCCATCCACTTTCAAGAGATTATCATGAACATCCTGACAAATCTTAAAACCAAATACTGCAGGACAGAATGGACTAGTAAGATGCAAATCAACTTTGACATTACTATTATTGATATCCACATCGTCAATCAATTCCAATTCTACAATCGAAGTGTTAATTTCTGGATCTACAATCTTTGATAACTCATCAAAGATTTTCACCCTAAGCTGTTTGATATCTTGACTCATGTCGGCAAAAGCGTCGATGCTATATATAACCATTCTAGAACCTTAGATGATGTATCGTTCACGTCTTGATACTGATTTGAGCAATATTACATTAGATTATGTTTCATCAATTAACGATGATTCTGAAATTGCATATTATGATATTATTGGAAGTCAAGCTCACACTTTGATGTTATACCAAAATAACATCATAACAAAAAATGATGCAAAAAAGATCTTATCGACACTAGATATTTTGAAAAATGAAAAATTTGATACATCTTCTGGAGCAGAAGACATTCATGAATTAATCGAATCTCTAGTAATCAAAAAAACTGGCATGGCAAGTGGTGGAAAAATGCATACTGCTAGATCTAGAAACGATCAAGTTGCTTTAGACATTAGAATGAAAATTAGAGATGATATTAACATCATTTGTAATTGTCTTTTAGATACTATTGAAGCCCTAGTTTCCGTAGCGAGAAATCATCAAAAAACAATCATGCCCCTTTATACTCATCTCCAACAAGCTCAAGCTGGTTTGTTTTCTCATTACCTTTTAGCTCATGCAGATGTATTATCTAGAGACTTTCAGAGACTCTATGGAACCTTTGAAAGAGTGAACCAAAGTCCACTGGGTGCAGGACCTGTTGGCGGAACAAGTATTCCAATTGACAGACAAAGCACTGCAAAAATGTTAAGCTTTGATGGTATTGTTGAAAATTCGATTGATGCAACAAGTACGCGTGATTTTGTTGCCGAATATGTTGCAATGATTTCAATTTTGATGACCAATCTAAGTAAAATATCTGAAGATTTTGTAATCTGGTCAACGTCTGAATTTTCTTTCATTGAACTTGCTGACGAATTCACATCTCCTTCAAGTGTAATGCCACAAAAGAAAAATCCCGATCTTTTAGAATTAACCCGTGGTAAAACATCTGAAATAATTGGAAACCTTACTGCAATTCTTACAACCATCAAAGGATTAGCAACTGGTTATGGACGTGATTTACAGCAGATTAAATCTTCTATCTGGTCAACATCAAAAATTTCTATCAGTGCGTTATTGATCTTAAAATCTATACTTTTAACTTTAAAAGTAAATGAAAAACAAATGAAAAAAGTTACAGAATCCAGCAATCTTATCGCACTTGATATTGCTGAAAAATTAGTTCAAGAAGGAATTCCTTTCAGAGTAACTCATAAAATTTCAGGAGTTTTAGTCCAATTAGCTTATCAATCAAAAAAACCTATTTCAAAATTAACTTTAGAACAAATAAAAAAATCTGTATCTGATACCAAAGTAGATCCAAAAATTGTATCTAAAATCATTTCTAATACTACTGTTGTTTCTTCTCTTAAGGATAGGAAATCATTTGGGTCATCTGGATATGATGAACAAAAAAGAATGATTTCTGATAGAATTCAAAAGATTAATCAGTATAGAATCGATGTCATTAAAAGAGAAAATAAAATCAGTTCTTCTATTGAAACATTGGAAAAACAAATCGACGAAATCATTAAATGAATAAAAGAAAAGTAGCGGGTCTAAAGGGATTCGGACCCTTGACAACCGGATTAAAAGTCCGGTGCGCTACCTGGCTGCGCCATAGACCCTCATCAAAAATGCTTTTCGTGTATAATTTAGTCTTTTACAAAATTTTTTCTTATGACAGAAACTTTTAATCTAGCAGTTTTGTTCAAACAACTTGTGCCCTTGTAGTATAGCCCGGTCTAGAATTCGGCCCTGTCACGGCTGAGACGCGTGTTCAAATCCCGCCGAGGGCGCTTACACTTTTGATTCAGAACCCTGTTTAAAAATAGGGGTCTTAAATGCAAATCATGGTCTTAAAGATGGTTTGAAGAGCAAAAAAGACAAGAATTATCTCAAAAAAGAAGATAACGATGACATCCATAACTATGCTGGCAAAATAGAGTATCTCAAACGAAAGCTTGCAAAAATACAACAAGGAGATACAGGAATCAAATTTCTTGAAAAATTAAAGCTTTCAGGTCTTTCTGATGGAAGAATTTGCTATTATGGTAACAGACTGTCTTTACTTTTGAATATTTTCAACAGCAACAAGATCAAACTTAACAAGGCAACAAAACATCAATGTGAATTTGTTTTATCTGATATTCTATCTAGGGATTACAAGGGAGAGACAAAAAAAGCATATGCATTGACATTGCTAAAACTAGTTCACTTTGCAAAAAAAGATGAAATTGGTGACAGACAAGAAAAAGGTTACATCAAAGAAATATCTTGGATAAAACCATCTAGATATCTTGATAAAAATCACGAAGAAGGATCAATTAAACCCGAAGATCTTTTGACAATCGATGAACTAAATTTGCTTCTTAGCAAATGTACCAACAAAAGAGACAAGGCAATGTTGTGGGTTATGTTTGAAGGTGCACTAAGACCAGGCGAACTTTTACATCTTAAAGTTGGCGGGATAATTTTTCAGGAAAATTATCTCCTATTAACTACAAGAGGCAAGACTGGCTCAAAAAGGATTGCACTAGTATTGTCTTTTCAGCCATTACTGGACTGGCTTGAAGAACACCCACTCAAAGATGATCCAAATGCATTTTTGTGGTATTCTTATTCTCCTAGAAGCAAAACAAAAAGAGTATCTTACAGATATCTAACTTTCTGTGTCAAAAAATGTGCCAAGGAAGCAGGAATCAAAAAGAGAATATGGAATTATCTAATAAGACATACGCAGCTTACACTACTTGCCAAAAAACTGTCTGACCAAACACTTCGGGCATATGGCAACTGGAAACGAAGTTCTAAAATGCCTGCAAGATATGTCCATCTTTCAGGAAAAGATATCGAGAATGCAATACTAGAACTTCATGGTCTTAAAAATGAAGATGAAAACCACATGGCTGTTGTAAAATTAATATCGTGTCTACGTTGTACTAAGCAGAACACCCCTGATAATAAAAGATGTCTATCTTGTGGATTCATTATTGATCAAAAATTACTGTCTCAAGTTGCTGCTTCTGATGAGACAACACTTCAAAACGTGGTTAAACGACTAGAAAAACTTGAAAGTATTGGAGACAAGGTTGATCATCTTCTAAATGAGATGTTAAAGCAACATGGTTCAAACCTTCTTTGAGACATCAAGGCAAAACATCCAGAGATTCAACGAGAATGCCACTATGTATACTGAATGGCAGAAAAAACTCATAGATTTGTACATGAATAATATACAAAAGGACAAATGACAAAAAAACTCTTTTTAAAAGATCATAGTAGGATATCCGTGCATAATTTGACAAACAAATGTGAAGAATCAACTGATGAAACATTAATCAAACTTCTTACGGAAAAATCAACAAGAAAGATAATATCGTTATTGCAAGACATACCAAAATCCCCCTCAGAGATGATTCAGAAATGTAATTTTTCTATCAATTTGCTACATAGTAGAATTGATGCGTTGGATAACTTTCATCTGTTGTATGTCTCTGAAGAAATAGATAAAAATGGTAAAAGAAAATTTTACTATCAAAGCAAGATAAAATCATTTAATTTGAGATTTGTAGATGGAAAAACCCATCTGGAAATGATCTACAATAGGACTTTACCCAAAAAATAAACAACGAGGATATTGTAATTTTCTATTATATGCAACTAAAGACATTCAAACTCCAATTTGTCTAATCCTCCAGTGTTATCTAACTGATACTGAAATTATAAATTATAACTATTCATTGATACAAAAATATCTTAATTAATGTGTGAAATGTGACAAAATGTCACAATAGATGTACTGAACTGTTGTTGTGATGTGGAATGCAAAACTCACAATTTTTCTGTTTTTGTACCATCAACTTTTTATCCTCTCTGATACCATCAATTTCACAAAAACTTTTTTCAAAGAATTTGTCATCTTTTCTACACCAATAACTAGAATGAATTGTTTCCATGTAATGGTTTTCCCAAATCTTATCTAGTTACAATTTGCAGTTAATTTCGATTAGATGAAAACAAAGATGATACTATCACAGTAATATCTTACTCCATTTACTGACAATATATGATGTTTATTATCACATGACCTAATTTTTTATATATTCAATAATGAATTGCTTGGTTGAATTATTATTATATGAATTACTTCATTTGTCAAGTGGAAGTACTATTAACGTCTAAGGTTAATTCTGTAGTGTGTTACGGTTCCTTAATATCCATGCAAATGGTATTTTGGTCAACATTTGTAATAGAAATTTTTACGGATAAAGAATTGGCCATGACTTCATGAACTATGGCCAGAAATTTTGAGAATTCTTTATTTACTCCGTGATGAATGCAAATCTTTTGTGTTGAATTTTCAGTACTGTGTTTTACCGAACCAAATCTGGATGCATTGATTATCAATACATGCATTAAATTATCAAAATTCAACTCGTCAAATTTAAGAAAAACCAATTCTCTATGTACAATTCCTCCTACATCTTTTGCCATATTTTTGATATATTCATCACTCATGTTGCTAAAAATTTTTTTTACAGCACATTTTGTGAGCGAAATTAGTTCTATATCTTTTGTGTGCCTGTCAATTGTGACATATTTTCCCAGTATATGCTATTTACAAGGGAGTTCATACTAATTCCATTTTTTAAAGATTCTTGTTCAAGTATGGTAAAAATCTCTTTGGTTAGTCTACAAGAAAAATTTATGGATTTATTGTTATTATTATTCAATAGAATTGTATTTTTTATTTTTACATTTAACGATTTTGTATGAATTTATGAGGTACTGGTTGTGGCCTGTTCTTCAAGTATTAAAATAATTATCCTAATATCTTTTGTAAAGATATGATCAACATGTTAGTACAAATGACTACAAGTGAACGCTGCAAAGTTTTATGAATAAAATATCCTACTATTGTATGGCTGTCGAATTTGCACAAATCATAAGCACCTTAGATCAAAGACCAGATACGACAGATCCAGTATCTGTTTTTATGGATCAAAATGACGCAATATCTGGAATTGAGCATTCCATAGATCACCCGGCTGACATTCGAATTACAGAATCAGGCACATATGTTGTAATTGCTGCACCACAAATAGGCAGGAAATCTGGAAATGGCCCAAGCAGTATTGATTTCTGGCTACGAAGAAATAACACAGACATACCAAATTCCAATGTACGTGCAGTTATTGGAACAGATGAGAGCAAAGATGTCATAGTTAATCAGACTATGATGCGATTTATTGCAGGAGATATTCTCAATGTAATGATGGCCATTGAAAAGACAGGGGAAGGATTAGGAATTGAAGCTATTAAAACTCCTGGCAGGCCTCTTATCCCAAGTATTATCTTTTCAATGCACAAGATTAAAGATCAAGTAGATGGACATTGGGTTAGTACACAAAAAGGCACAAAAAAAATCTGGGTAGAAGGCAGCTAATCAATAAATGAAGAAACAATCATGATGGAGGAAATTAATGAATAATAGTGAGATTTCTTCAAAAACAATCAACACTGCAAATATCTCTGCGTCAGACTATATGGTTGCCTTTTCTGGCAATACCGAACACTATTGTGTAGGACTAGTAGACATAGTAAACTCTACAAAGATATCTGCATCTCTTGGTAATGGAAATATCTCACAATACTATGAAATTTTCCTAAATTCCATGTCGAAAATTTTGAGCAGGTTTGGTGGTTTTGTGATAAAAAATGTGGGTGACTGCCTCGTGTATTATTTTCCGGAATCATCAAAATCAAACAGAAAGTTTGGATTCATGTCATGTCTGGAGTGCAGTATTGCAATGACTGAATATCACGATGCCATTTGCAAAAAGATGTATGATAAACAGCTACCGCCCATAGACTATCGGATTAGTGCTGATTATGGCTCTGTGGTTTTGATGCAGTCAAACAATTCTTCCTCAATAGATATGATTGGACCCCCTGTCAACATGTGCTCAAAGATAAACTATGCAGCTGCAACAAACTGTGCTGTTATTGGCGGAGACCTTTATTCTATGGTGAAAAAGTTTGATGATTACAAATTCAATGAAGTGAAGGGATTCTCACTTGGTTTCAAGCACTCATACCCAGTATATGAGATATGTCGGAAATGATTTTTGTGAGAAATATACCCTCTGAACAATGTAAAATTCGCACTGAATATCTCAACAGTCATACAAACAACAAAGGATCAAGTTTATCTAAAATCAAGTGATAGTTAATCCCTGATAAAAAATACCAAGAGTGAAGATATCAACGTTAAGAATAATGACGGAGTTGTTTCATCTGATTTATCATTACATTCGGAGGCGATTAAAGAAAATTTGGCTAATGTAAACATGGAACCTTGGTATTACATCTATGAGAACTATGTAAACCCTGATTTGAAGAAAAGAAAAGATGGTAAGGCAATGACATGACTATAGGTTATTTTCAAAATTTGTGCAATGAAATTAAAACATGATGAAGTTTTTTGAATTGTTCACAATAGTCTAAAATCTTCTTTTATTGTGTTAAGTGCAATGTGTGTTACCGTATTTTCGACATTTGGGGTGGCAGATAGTTTTTTTACAAAACCGCTAAGCAAATCCCTACTTTTGAATTTTCCCACCAGTAAGATATCTGCATGGCCTGTTATGTCATAAACGGCACAAACGTTTTCATTTTCGGCAATCTCGCGTTCTATTTCTAGCATCTTTCCTTTCGTTGTTGTGACTTCGATTATTGCTGTAATGTCATAACCTAACATTTCATGATCGAGACGAGCTGAGTATCCTTTGATAATTTTTCCTTGCTCCAATTTCCGTAATCTAGAAATAATGGTTACTGTTGAGATTCCAAGTTTGTATGCCAACTGTCTTGAGGATTGTCTTGCATCTACAAGCAAATGTTTTAGAATCTTTGTGTTTGTTTCATCCAAATCCATGTCATTTATTATCTAAATGAATATTTAAGAATATTGTATAAATCTTTATGAATGTAAAGTATTTTTATAATCTATGCTATATTCATCTAATTGCAATAAAAATAGATGACTTTATTGTTAATTACTGATCCAGTGTTGGAAAAAATTCAGAAGCATTTTGAAAGTTTGGGATTAAAATCATCAATAGTTGATGAAAAACTAGATTTTGAGATAGACTACAAAGACGTGCATTTTATGGATGGAAAAAATGGAATCGGTACTGCAGGCTCATTGAAACTGGAGAATTCCCCTATTGATTATCTACACATCATCAAGAAACAAGAATATGCAAAATGTGATTTTGCCGTGGGCGGTCATGTTGGAATGGGGGTTCACATTCATTCTTGGTATAAGATGCGATTCTTTCTTTCATTTCCAGAATCAATAAAATTGGGACCATTTGATATGGGAACACTTACAACAATTAAAAAAGGATTACTGCATTCAGAAGTTGAAAGTTTTGTTTGGAACGGTTATCAAAAACTAACTACCCTGCCACCAGGATTGGTGCGAGACAATGTGGCTGATGCGTTGTATTCGGATAAAAAATTGAAAAAATTAATGATGAAATGTTTACTAAAAGAAAGAACTATTACTGTTTCTAGATACTCTCCAATGATACATGTGGAAGTTACAGCAAAACCCACAAGCTCAAAAATCAAAATTGAATCAACATGGAAACTCCAAAAGGATATGTTCATAAATAAAGATACATTGGACATGTATGAAATACTTGCAGGGATTGTTAAATCTACAATAAACACTCTAAAGTATCATTTAAAATAATGTCTCAAACATTGGATAAAACTTTAGACGTAATTAATTTAAGAATAAAATAAATGTCAAGATAAAATCTAGTTTGAACCCATCTTTGCAAGACTAGCTGATGCATAATACATATCAAAAGGTTTGCTGTATACCACCATCTGGTTGTATTCATTTGAATTAATTCCGCTTATCTGGTAATTTTGACTTCCTTTATTTGCCTTTAGTTTTCCAACATCCATGCCGTTTGCAATGTCTCCGAATTTTGTAAGGTAGATATGCTGATCAATTCCAGAAGTTACTGCAAACTCTTCCAATCTCAAATATGTCATGTAACCATTTGAAACTATTGATGCCTTTCCCTGTGCATCATTTCCCTTTATTCCTGAAATTTGGGCAGACTGCAAAAATTTTAAGTCATCTGGGGATTTCATATTGTAAGCGATTTGATTTATGTCTTCATCAATGGTTTTGTCGAATTTTTTTGCCTCATTGAGGACCAGATCTCTGGAATGAGTCGACATTTGAATTAGAATTGCAAGACGGTCATCTTCACTCATGTCAATAAGTTTGGCATATGTAAGGCCTGTCCTAATTCTGGATAATTCTTCTGCTAATTCATTTTGTTGTACTGCAGGAGGAGTATGGTTTGCAACTATTCCATAGAATATGCCCATACTGATGGTACTCACAATTATGACAAGTGTGATGGCAGTCAGTGTCTTTCCTTTATAGAAATAAGGCGTCTTTGTCTCTTGTTCCATGGATAATGTGGCTGTCAACCCCATTATCACTCCAAACAAGACATGGATTATCAATGCCCCTAACACAATGAGGGTCATGTTTTGAATGAGATGGACAGATTCTATGTTGGATATCGTTGCAATCAGACCAAGGTCATTTTGTGTTCCCTGTTCAATTAATGGCTCTATAACTAACAGAGTAATGGGAATAAAAAATATAAAATAAACAACAATTCCAGTGGTTCCTCCAGCAAATATCCCTTTGTTTGTATTGGAAAGTTCTAACTTTTGATGCAATCTCGAGCAAGCGCAAAACACTGCTCCGATTAAAGCTGCTGTAACCATATGAGAGACCATTCCAAACAATGTTGCTGAAATTCCTTCCAACCCCATTGGAAATCCTACCATCTTGTAAAAGGTTCCAGGAATCAGGCCCAGATGAAAATCAATTATGAAAATAACAAAAAAGATTGCAAACCCTCCAACCAATCCAGATACTGCCCCTATACGTGCCCTCCTTGTAATTGATACATACAAGATATTTTTTTGGTTGATGGTATTTGTACTCAAATATAACGTTCTTCTCTTTTTTTAATTAAGATGTCATGTCTTGATGAATGAAGTTCGCAATAGCGTTTGTCTTGAGTGCAAAACAGACAGATGTAATTACAAACATACATTTGTTTTTCATATTCCTTACAAAAATTTTCAAATATCCCACATCCAAATAATTTTAATTCATTATTCATATTCTAGTATCTTATTAGAAAAACATAAACACATCTAACTAATTTGCAAAAAATTGTTCTAGTTATTAACAAAAAATAAACAAATGTTTAGAACCATGTTCTGGAAATATTCCTACACTAATTCATAATGGTGACATAGTTATGGGTTGTGAATTTGATAATATTACTCTCATTTTTTACTAATGATTAATTAAAGTCCATCTAAATTTTAATTCTATTGCTAAGGGTATGCATAGAAAGTGGTTTTGATACCAAATACATGCCTTGAAAACTAAGTTGCTGTATTTGAAAAATTGAATATATGCTATTAGGGTAATTTTTTTGCATATGAATAAAATAATCAAAATGCCTTTTTGGAGAATTTAATTTTATGAAAAACTAACAGTCCATAGGATCCCAATGAATTGGCATCAACTTGCATTTGCAATTCTCTCTTTTGCCGCATTTAGGACAATTACAATCACACAGCAATAATGACATCTTACAACCAATACACCTTGTATATTCCGCATAATCTTCTTTCATCTTTCTTCAAGTATATTAGGTTTAACTAAAAATTAAAGTTGAAAACTATTTTTATTAAAATTTGTTTGAATTTTTATATATTTATTTGAAATTTGTAACTAATTTTTTTGAATCTACTAAAATATGATTTTCTCTAAGACATGCTGTGGCAATAATGATTAAAGAGGTTTTGATATCATGAAAAAGGCATTTGTGCTGATTAGCTGTGATTTAGGAAAAGAAGAAGACACCCTCGTTGCATTAAGAACCATGAATCAGATAAAAGAAGCTCATGGAACCTGGGGGGCATATGACATTATTGCAGAGGTAGAATCTGAAACTGCTGAATCATTGCGCGAGACGATTACATGGAAGATTCGTAAAATGCCAGCAATTAGGGCTACACTCACCCTTATGGCAATAGAGGGACAGGAGTAATAGATAATGTCAGTAGAGCAGACACAAATCAAGGATAAATATACAGACTGTGAAAAGTGCCATAACCCATTACCTCACTGTCATTGTATGTGCCCATATTGTGGAAAAAGAGATGCATGTGAATGTGCATTGTTTGATGCAGCTACTGGAGGGTGACAATGAAGCATGTCATACATTTACCATTCAATGAGGAGTGGATACTAAAAATTGGTTGATTTTACTTGGTTGATTACTGAGGCAACTAATTCTTCCCGCGAAGAATAAAACCAACTATGACTTGGAAAAAGTATCCTGTTCCACTACATTTCTTGCAAGGTGGAATCGGGTTGCTTGTATATGTCATGACAAATCCAATACATCCAACATGAAGGACATGGTTCTTGATTGGATTTTGTTTTTTTTGTGATGACTAGTGACAGTTGAGATTATGGCTACAATAAGAACAATTCCTAAAACTGCTACAATTCCAAGATTATATTCAAACATATTTTTTAGCCAATTTTATCAAATAGATTTCTGGTGCCTGTACAGTGCATAAACCATAATCAATGGAGAGGCAATCCACAAGACATTAGAAAAATCACCAAAACTGTACACCCCTAAAGTCGACGCATAGTTATACAAGACATCGCCAATTGTTCCAATTGTAATTCCAATCAACAAGACAAACCAAGCAGTAAACAATGCCGTCTGTCTGAATAAGGTAAATGCTACAGTTGCAAGACCAAGAACAATTGATGATGCAGTTACAAATGAGAGATAATAGTAAAAATCACCTGGATCCTCAAATGAAGAGCCCATGAGAACCGCTGAGTATCCCAAAAGTATGATTCCCGGAATGATCACAAGCATAATTTTTTGAAAATTTTCTAGTTTTTCAACAAAATATCTGACATTTATTATAATGTGTGCCATCGTAAACGGATATCCTGAAAATATGAGAACATCACCTACAGGCGTATATTCAAGAAAATGAAGCGAGTCCACATAATGAAAAAAGACAAGTTCGCCTGAAAATGTGACCAGATGCCCTAGACCTAATAGAAAATATGACTTGCCAAACACCTTTGAGTGATTATAGTTTTTTGAAATCAAAAAACATGATACTGAAACTGCAACAGGCGCTACTACTATTGCCACTCTTGTAAGCAAAGACAAGTCAAGAGATGGATAAACTATACCTGCAAGATAAATTACTGTGATTGCAGCAAAAATTAACGCTGGAATTTTGTAAGAGTTTTTTAGTTCATTAGAAAAAGTCAGCAAACCCTTCCCTCACAATGAATAGATTGAATTGTATGCAAAGCTGTCTTTGAGAAATCTTGAATTGACATTGGCATTAATTGATATGTTTTCATCTTGAATCTCAAAGACGGTCTTGTTAAATGTGGTAGAATATTCGTTTACTTTTCTGCCATCACTGGCATTGGTAAATCCGACCATGGTCAGTAATCCGTCTCCGATTAATTCCTTTATTCTGTTGTAGGTGGAGGCCTTTGGTAGTTTTGATTTTGCAATGGCTTCAGGAATAGATTTTGATTCATATAGTAGCAAATCCAAGATTGTTTTTTTTGCAGGATCACCATAAGCCTCAAAGACAGTTTTTGCAACCCCGGGATCTTTTATCGTGATAATTGACTCATTCTTTGTGCTTTGTTCAACTGAAAGTATCTTTTTGAAGATTTTGGATTCAATGTTTGATGTATGTTTTCCAAAAAATTTGCGCAGCACTAGGTCCAGTTTTGAAAAATCACTGACTGCTTCTAAAACAGAAATGCCATACACGTCATACACTTCTTTTTCAATTTTCTTGTATGTGGTTTTGCCTAGATCTTCTTCAAGCATAGATCTTACTCCTTTGGCAACAATCCTATCCAAAGCGTTCATTCAATTCTGTAACATAGTCATAAAATATAAAATATGCTTTTATTAGAATTAGTTCATTATTTCCATATTTTAAGAAATAATAAATAATACTAAATGTATCGTATACTATGAATAGAAAATCAGCCTGGATCGTAGGAGTTGCAGTCATATTTGCAATAAGTATGATTGCAGCATCTAGTTCATTTACTGAAGTATCTGGAGAGCCTACACAAAAGCCATCAGCCCCAAGATATTCAGAGACTTGCGCCCATGGACATAACGGATTTGACTGTAAACCATCTCAATACAGAATGGACATTTCAGAATTGCAACAAAGAACTGTGGAATTGGAGAATCGTATTTCTCAGCTAGAAAGACGTTAAATCCAACAATACTTTTTTTAATAATTCAATCTTTTTACTCTTGCAGTCTAAAATATGATCAAACCTTGACAGGTTTGGACTGTATGTATGAATTCCAATAGGTTTGATTGTGTGGATTTTTTCGGGTTTGAACTCGTGTTCACATTCTAGTAATTCTTACCGTAATGGAATCATTTACTCCTCATCTTTACATTGAAGTGACATTTGAGTACCAATGATTTGTACATCAGTACATGTTGTTTCAATGTTACCCACAAATACTCCTTTGACCCCATCACGTGAAATATCTAGTTTATAATGAATATTGCAAGAATCATCAGGAATTATTGTTGCATAATGATACACAGGATCTCCTTCCACAGTACTACTGCTCTGCTTGATAGATGCAGATTCACATTTTTCAAATGCATTTACAAAACAATCTCCATCGGGGTTACCCAAACTATCATTACAAGTTGTTTCTGTTTTTTCATATTCTTTGCCATCTTGGGAAAACTCACATACAGAGACACAAATGGCCAAACAGCCACTTGGTAAAATTGTATTCCAAGGATTATAATCTACTTCTCCACTACATGGAACACATGCAGGTGTGCCTCCAAGATCCGTACATTGCTGTTCATGGCTAATCGATTCATTGCTATTGAATACACATGTGCCATCAATTAAATCCTATGTTCCGTTTAGCGCATCACATTTGTTACTAAAATCACAAGTGTCATGAATCCAATCCCATTTTCCATTTAACACATCACATATTACGTTTGTTTCATATTTGTCAAGATGAAAAATAAGAAAGACTTGTGGAAAAACAAAAGAGATTGGCACAGATGCGATAATTGCAATAATTATTATTTTATAGCTAGTTTTCATTTTAGTTCCTCACTATGAGAATCAAATACAGTATTCCAACAAAAGCAAAAAAGATTCCAACTCCAGATAAAATAGTAAAAACTATTCGAAGTCTATGAGTATTTGTTTTCATCCAAATCAGTATCGGTACAACACCAATCATCACAAATGTTGCAACAAATGCAGGCATTGCATAAGCATCTATGTTTGTAGGACATAACTCATAGTAATTATCACCGTGTATCAGTATAGCATCTCATATAATTTGTAGTTCCCCAAGCAAACACAAGAATTGAAATGCTCAAAATAACAAGTAAAAACAAGAGTCTGCTGTTCATTTTCTAATTCTCCAGACTATGGCTTGCATTAACTAGTTATGTAAAATTTCCAAGAATCACATACATGACTCGATGATTTTTTCTCAATCAAACACTGGTTGTCATAGTACTGACCCCCTTTTATTTCACAATAGGCTTTTGGTACATTATCAAGGTCTACAGAATTTTCTGACAAGTATTTTTTCCCAACAGGCATAGGAATCTCAGTTACATCGTATTTGTGATTATTTCCCAAAAATGCCAACTCAACATAGACAAAACCATTTTCTTCTGGATTCAAGTCTGAGATGATTATCTGCCTGCTTGTCTTGTCAGAATCTACAAAAGGAAACAAGATATTTTGTCTCTGGAATTGTTCCATATGCATGCCAACAGCATTTTTTAACTCAAGTTCATCAGGCAATTCAAAGATCAGTATTGTGTTCTCATCTCCCTTGTATGAAATATCTATGGGCCAAGTGTGTCTGTCAGACGGATCCTGCAATAGGTTTACTACCATCATAGTCAATGCAGAACCATTTATCATCTGATATTTTATCTCATACTCTGATTTTTCATCTTGCCACAAGACTGTCCCCACATCAGGACGTGGTTGTTCATTGGAATAAAATACTGAAGGATCATAGATTAGGCGTTTGTCCAAGTCTGGATTTCATCTTCCAATTATTTGGAATTCATCCATGTTAAATAATGTAAAGTAGTTTCTATTTCGTTTCTCAATATCTATGATGGTGAAGATATCCATGCATACTGGCTTGTTGTCGTATTTGAAGCGTAACACAAGATTTTCTTTGCAAACAATATTTGTTGGATGTGTGTTTTTTATTTGTTTTAGTGGTGGTTCAACTTCTTGAGACATGGCAGTTAGGGGAAGAGACAAAACTGTCACAAACATCATTCCAACTACGACAAATGGTAAAATCACAAAATACTTCATAATATGACTAACAGAATAATACGAAGTTCATAAAGTGTTCTAATCTTTTGTAAATAGATGGTGTGAGGTATGGTCTGGGAATTAGCCTCCAACCTATCTATTGTGATTTGAAATACTCACATTACAATAAAAGCAACACGAATGAATCGTTCATACAAATTCTCAGCGTTTGATAAATACTATTTTGTAAAATCATATTACAATTGGAACTCTCACCAAATACCTAATCGGGGTTGGTCTTAAGATCCGATTCTATGTTTTTGTTATTGAATTTTGGAAGCCGGACTGATTGTCTAATCCTTGGAGTAGGATATCTTGGTCAATAGCCAATCAGATCATATGGAAAATTTACCGTCTAGGTCTAAATGAAATTCCAGCTTCCACCATTGTGATGTTTTTTAACCTAATAAAATTATGGTGCAATACCAATGATGAAAATAATTACAATTTCATTATTGAAAATATATTGATAATTTATAATCAATTATAATACAATTGTAAAATTTTCAACTTTTGATCCTAGTATCAGACATGGTAATTTTGATCATGTGTTTATACGATTTTCACATAACATAATACGGATAATAGCCAACTAGAAAGAAAATGATTTGAGCAATCAGGTCAATGTATGGTCTTCGGATCGTTCTATGTCTGGAAGACTGTTATCTATTTCCTCATACATGTTGGAAAATATAATGCAGTTGAAACTCTCACCAAATAACCTCATTAGGTTTTGGTCTTAAGTTTCAATTAATCTTTGTTTATTCAATATTTTCTCAGTACCATGAATAATGATAATCAATATACAATCATGTGGAAGAGGACCCGCTTTCATTATACCATTACACAATATATTTCCTAGTTGGTATCCGTCACTAAACTAATCTAAACATTATTTTTGGAAATTCTCTGTGAGAACATCTCTAGTTGGGAATAAACCGGTTTTTGTTCTTCTTCATAGACTTTAAGTAATTTCTTCCAAGACTTTTCAAAATCTCCCTTAAATTTACAAAATCCCTTTTGAGACGAAAGTGAAATTTCTTTGTTTGGATTATAATTCACATCATCAATTGATACTGCATGACTTAGAGCATTTCGTACTTCAAATAATCTAGACATATCTCTTGTAAATTCAGGAGAAAAAACTTTCCAATCTAAAAAGATTCGAATTTTTCGATTCAATGGAACCAAATTTAAAACATAAAGCAACTCATCATTGTTTTTCTCCTTAGAGTATCCAACTATGTGCATTCGAATAATCTCATCAAAAAGAAATCCCATTTTAGAAAATGCAGATAATATTTTGTCGCGGTCTTTGGTTATGATGATCTTTGATGAGAATCCAGACCTAAAATGTCCATTATTTATAAAATAATGCTTATTTTTGTATATGAAATAGAATCGAATTTTATCTGAAAAATCTTGTTTTTTTAGTTGAAGAAACTCCAAATCTTTCATCATACAACAGCCAAAAAAATCATTAATTAACAGTATATTTGATTTTCATTAAAAGAATCGTGAATTATTTGAGATTAAATGTGGGTTAAGATTGCACAATTTTTAATTTTTTAGGTGTAATTGAAATTTTTTTTAGAGACAACTTGCTCTGGTAATTTTGTAACAAGTTATCTGAATAAACTAGATAGGTGGAAAGGATATTACAAATTTGATTAGTGGCACAATTTTGTGCTGAAATGTATCCAAAAATAGTCTTAGTATGGAGCAGAATATTCAACCCTAATTTTTGGAAGTGTAATTGTAAAAATTGTGGGAGATAAAGTTACGGAGATCATGCCTCCATGAGATTCAATTATGGATTTTACACTTGCAAGTCCATCCACCACCATGAAAATTGATTCGTTCTCTAACGTCTGGTTTTATCTGATCCAAGTCGGATAATATTGTGAGCAAACCTTTGTTCTGATTTTCTTTTGACATGACCTCACATGCATCATTTAATCCATTTGTGTAATCTTGATGATGTTTTTAATGGTGTATTTCCATTGTTTGTGCATCAATGTAGGGTTCCAATGCCGCCACCCCAATTAATGAAAATATAGCACACGCGGCATCTTTTCTTCCCCTCCGCATAGCAAAGACCGCATCCAGAATTCTTATTCTTTAAGACAAAAAAATCTAGGCATGCACAATTTGCGATCATTTTAAAACAAAAGATTGGAGCAATAACGGCAGTTGTTGCAAAAACAAGGCCAAAAGAAAGATTTATGATTAAGAATACCGTTAAAAAAACAGTTCAGATGGCTGTATCCGCAAAAAACGGACGGGCGCTGAATCAAGACGGCAAGAGCCCGCCGAGGGCACCATTATTTCTTAATTTGGAAATAATTTGCTCAGATCAATTAGAATTTTCATGATTATTATTGAAAAATAAGTAACAATATAATCGTCTACAAGAATATTAAAATTCAGGCAATTTTAGTATAACTTGATGTCTGAAGAGAAAAAAGAATCTGAAGTAAATATAAAATCTACAGAAGATTCATCATCTGAAAAGACATCTATTGAAGAATCTCCTAAAATTGATACTAAAGCAGCTGAAGAAGCAGCTGCAAAAGCTGCTGAAGCCGCAGAAGCTGCAGCAAAAGCAGCTGAAGAAGCTAAAGCAGCTGAAGAAGATAAAACAGCTGAAGAAGCAACTGCAAAGGCAGAGGCAGCTGCAAAAGCTGCTGAAGCCGCAGAAACTGCAGCAGAAGAAGCCCTTGCAAAAGCTCAAGCTGCTAAAGCAGAAGCAGAAGCAGCAGCTGAAGAAGAATACAAAGCAATAGCAGCTGAAGTTAAAGCAGATGCTGCCAAGAAACCTGATTTCACCTTTAAACGACAAGGCGAAGAAATCTTCAGACGAGAAATGGGTGAACCTGAATTTTTCTTAGATAAAAAAGATAGATTCCCACGACCAATACTTTCACAAGAACAACAAGAATCACTAACAAGAAAAGCAGAGATTCCACAAGATCAAACTCCTGTCTATGTTCCTCAACATGTACTTAGTCCAGAATTTGGTGGTGTTTCAAATTATGAACGTAGTGTTGATTCATTTTTAGAAGAAGCAAAACTAAAACTTAAAAAATTAAAAAATGATCAAGACACATCTGAAAAGGAAATACGAGATACTGAAAATGAAATTATTTACTTAGAATCTTTACATGAAAATTTCTATATCGGAATGAATGTTTTTAGAACAGCTAAAGGTGGACGAGATAAAATTAAGGCATAATAGGTGAATGATTTGAGTCAAATATCTTTTGATGTAATTAATGCGAGAGTAACTTTCAAAAATGTTCCTATACATACATTATCAAAATTTACTTTTAAAGATGTCAGTGCAGCTTGTGCAGAATTTAAAAAAATTCCTGGCATTGCGGAATGCGTAATAATTCAATCGGCAACTCGAGTTGAAATCTTTACAGTTAGTAATGTTGAAACTGATGATTCTCCAGATGCAAGAAGACCCGAAGGTAAAGCACTTGTGTTAAATCAAATCAAAGATACTTGGGTATCTTTATCATCATTAGAGCAAATTGATATTGAACATTTTGATCAAACTCTCGAAGTTTACAAATGTGATGATGTGTATCTTAATCTTTTAAGATTAGCTTCGGGATTGGATGCTTTAGTTGTTGGGTGGCAAAATGTTTTTGATCATGTTGTTCAATCATTAGCAACTGCAAAAAGTGCAGGAACATCTGGTCCGATTCTAAATAAATTATTTGAAAGTGTAATTCGGTTATCTACTAGAATGAGAGATACAACCGGAATTTCAAAAGATGTTGTTTCACTTGGCGATGTTGCTGTAAAACTTGTGGATGAAAAATCAGGACTGGATTCTAAGAAAAAAGTATTGGTAATTGGAACTGGCGAGTCTGCTGCAACACTTGTAACAGCTTTGGATAAAAGAGGTATATCATTTGATGTCACGAGTAGAACTCTTGAACGAGCAACTGGTTTTACAACTATACTCGGTGGAACTCCTGTAGATTTTAATGATGTCTTAACAGGATTTGATAAGTATGATATTGTTTTTGTTGCGACCACATCTGATTATTTCTTAATAACGTATGATAGAATTAGACTGGTAATGGAAGAAAAGACAAAGGGTACACTGATTTTAGATTTATCTGATCCAAGAACTGTTGATGAAGGAATTACTGCTCTTCCTGGAATCAAATTATTGTTCAGAGATCAAATAGCAGAAATTTATGAAGAAAGTGTAAGAACTCGAAGCGGTATCATTCCTGCAGTTGAGAAAATTATTGAAAAAGAACTTCCTGTTTTATCTGCTAGAATGAAACGAATAGATGCTTAATTTTCTACAAGCCTTGTTTTCTTAAGAGAAATTGCATTATGGCCTCTTTTGAATAATCTATTCCATGTTCGTCATCAGTATGGGTTCTAAAGTCTTCAATCACTTGCTCCATTTCACCATCTGCTACAAAATCACACTCAAAACCATAATCTCTGCATTTCAGTTGTGTCATGCTTTGATGAAATCCAATCAATATAAAAATCCACAGGTACATAATAATTTAGTAACACTAAGTTTGAGGATTCTGTTCTAACTGATAATTCTTTTTTTGAAAATTCTATCCATAAGACTCGTATTTAATGGCAAAACTACCGTCTGGTTTTTTTTCATGTTCAGTTACGAATCCTTTTGGCCCTAAATACCCTATTACTCCATCTATAGTTCCTTGATAACCACAAATGTAGATAATTGTATTATCTGGAGTTATTTGTTCTCCTACCATCTCTTCTACTGGTGACAATCCCGTTTTTTTATCAGGTTTAAAAAATGACTCAACTCTTCCCACATGACCGTTCCATGATCTATTGAAATATTCTTTTGGCCTACTAATAGCTGCCCCGTATCTAAAATTCCATTGATCCCTTCCTCTTTTTTCACTTTCTAATTCTAAATCAGTTAAGAGACGTTTGTAGCTTAATTCATCAACATAACTTGCACCATGAAGTATGACCACTTCTCGTTTATCATTTGTATCATGGAAATGTTTTGCAAATGCAATAAATGGTGCCAATCCTGTACCTCCTCCAACACAAATTACTCTTCTATTGTCTTTTTGACCGTTAGGTAACTTATCGCTAATCTGCAATGCAGCTCCTGTTGGGTCTCCAAGTGATACTTCGTCACCAACACTTAGATAAAATAATTCAGTAGTTACTCTACCTGGGAGTGGTTTTCTAACCCATCTAATTACAAATTCAAAATAATCTCTATTTTCAGCATGTGATGCAATTGAGTATGCTCTTCTAACCACTTTTTTTTCTGCTGGAATAGGAAGACCTATTGTTAAAAATTGACCTGTCTTGTATTGAGGCATGCCCTTTTCTGGCACCAATCTAATTATTACAAGATCCTCTTTTAGTAACTCTCTATAAACTACCTTTGCTTTCATCTCAGTTACCATACAAGATATTTTTTTGTGACTTTGGATAAAAATATTTCTGTTATAATTTAATTAAAAAATCCCAATATTTTTCTAATTTGTCCAATTATCAGTGAAATTAATCATTATAATTCAATTAATGATAAAATCAATTATTGATCGATTTGTGACATTATCTCATCAAGAATTTTCCTGTTAGCTGCAGCAATGAAAGAAATTCGTGTCTCATAACTAAGATCTGCATCAAGCGGATTCAAATCTGCATCTAATAATAACCCCCCAGCTTCTTTGACAATAAGATAACCTGCCGCAATATCTTGAATTCTAATTTTATCTCTTAAATCAATAAAAATGTCAATTAAACCTCTGGCAAAAAATGCCATTTCAAGAGCATTTGCTCCAAAATGTCTAAGATGATTATGTTTTTCAAAAATTGGAAGAAATCGTCTAATCAAATCCTTTGTTGCACCTGAAATGTTGATTCCTACTATTTTGTAAATTGGATCATTATCGTGAACTTTAATTCGTTGTTTATTGAAAAATGAACCCTTATTTTTTGAAGCCCAATACATTTCTCCATTTGCTAGATTTGTAATTACCCCATCTGTGATTGAACTGAGTTTATTTTCTGTTGCAAATGCTAAGGAACTACAGAAAAAAGGAACTCCTCTTACAGCATTAGCAGAACCATCAATTGCATCCATTATCAAGTATCCTTTAGGATTATCTGATAATTCAACACGTCCACATTCTTCACCTAAAACAATACATGCAAAATTAATTTCTTTAAGATAATCTAAAACAGTTTTTTCAGCAACAATGTCTATGTTTCTTGAAATATCTCCTCCAGCTCCCCTACCAAAGTCTCCAGCTGCATGTTCACTCCCTGCAAGATCCTTTACATTTTCATAAATTCTGTTTGATGCTTCTCGAAGAATTTCTATTACTTCCACAATGAATATTTTCTACTTCGTAATTTAAGTGAAGAAAATTTTTGTTTTGAAAGCATAAATAACAATAAAGAAGCTTATGTTTGTGAGTGGAAAAGATCAATCTGTTGTTAGTAAAGAATCTTTGATGAGTACAAAACCTGGAAAACAAATAATGAAGCAAGCATTATTCAAATCAAAAGGTTTCAAATTATTTAACAAATACAAGGAAGAAACAGAAAATGAATTTCCAAACTTTGTAGAAAGATTTGCACAAGGTCTACTAAATGAAATAAAATCTGATACTAATCCTAATTCTACTCAACAAGCATTTGGTAATGAAGTTGGTTCAACTGAAATCATTTTAAATTCTTCTGAAATTGAGCCTATAAAATCAAAATTAGAGAGTCTTGAAGTAATGCAAGACAGGGTAAATAGAATATTAAATTCCAATTTTGTAAAAATGACATTTCCTGTTTTCAATGGATTGTTTGATGCCGCAGCAGAATTTTCTGGAAGAAACGATCTACAATTAAAACAAGATGTGGTTGAAGGACATATTCTAGCAATTGATTTGAGTGAACCTATGGATAGAATTGTAGATAAAGATGAAGACTTGGAATTTCTTGATGATTATAAACTCATGAATCCCTACATTCTAAAATTAGCTAGAGATAAAATTTCAAAGGGTGGTGAAAAAGTTCTAAAAGAATTTGAGGAGGGATTTAAAGATGCTCGAATTGGACAATACTTAGATGAGAAATTAAAATCAAAACCAACTACAATTACTGAAGAAGAAATGGCTCTCTCTTACAAAAAATATCGTGCAGTAATGGGAACCGCTGGTAGAAATATGGCTTTAGCAGAACGACCTTTGGGAGAAATCTTTTATTTGGGTATGGCACGAGCTGCAGAAGGTGTTGGATGTGGAAATGAGATCGAAGATTCAATAAAAAATGGATTTGTAAAAATTCCTTCTTGGCCACTTTACTATTCTTTGTTGGCAAATGATGTAAAAAAAGGATTTGAAATCACTTTGGAAAAAAGTAATTTGTATTTACAGGATGCTCGGCTTACTCTAGAGTTATTGCCAGAAGAATTCTCGCACAAAGAATTTTTAGAATTTTTATTTTTGACTGTAGAGCATTACAATCAATATTGGTATAATAAATTACAAAAGGCCAACAAATGGTCTGAATTTCAATCTAAACTTCCCAAGTGATAAAATTGATGTGGTCTGAAAAATATCGACCTAAGATTATTTCTGATATGGTAGGAAATGAAGAACCAAGAGCAGCAATAATGGAATGGTTTGCAAAATGGAAAAAAGGTACTAAACCTCTTCTTCTAGTTGGTTCCCCTGGCATTGGAAAAACCACCATTGCTTATCTTGTAGCCAAACAATTTGGATATGATATGATTGGCCTAAATGCCAGTGATGTTAGAAGTAAATCTAGAATAAATGAAATTCTTATGCCTGTTTTGGGCAATGTAAGTATCTTAGGAACTCCAATGATTTTCGTCGATGAAGTTGATGGTATTCATGGACGTGGTGATTATGGTGGTGCTTCCGCACTTGTTGATATTCTAAAAGAACCTACAGTACCAATAATTCTTGCAGCAAATAGTGATGCATCAGATAAAATGAAAAGTATCAAAAAAGTAGTCAAAACAATATCTTTCAAAAGAATTCCTCCTAGATTACTTCGAGTTTATCTTGAAAATATTTTAAAAAAAGAAAATGTAAAACTAAGTCCTGGTTCATTAATCAAAGTGATTGATAAATCCAAAGGAGATATTCGATCAATGATTAATTTCACTCAATCTTTAGTTACTGGATTTAATCCCCAAACAGAAACAACCTTTGAAAATATTAATGTTGAAGATGGCATTAATGCTTTCTTTAAAGCAAATTCAATTGAAGAAGCTAGAATTGTTTTATATTCTATGCAAATTAATCCTCGTGAAAAAATTAATGCGTTCTATTCGAGTATTATTACCAGTAATTTAGATAATACAAGTCTTGCAAAATATTTAGAAACTATGTCTAATGCTGATATGCTTTTTGGAAAGATTATGAAAACTCAGAACTGGAGACTTTTACGTTACCTAAATGATATTTTAATTAAATTATATCAAAATGATGATCGAATTAGATATGCACAATACAACCTCTCATGGCCATTGCTAAATAGAATTCGTTGGGATGGTGCAAAAATCAAATCATTGTCATCTGTAATGGCAAAAAAATTACATGTGTCTTCAAGTGCTTTTGTAACTTTATGTTTGCCCTTTGTTTTACTTTGCATTAAAAATAAAACTCTGGAATTAGAGTTGGAAGAAACTTATGGGGATATTATTGAAAAGGAGATTGAACTAATTCAATGAGTTGGAGAAAAATCCCTATGAAATTCCCTGGAACATGTATAGTTTGTAACGAAAAAATTGAAATTAATGAAATTGGTTTATGGGCAAAAGGATTAGGTGTAAAACATGAAAAATGTGCTCAAATCAATGAATTACAATGCAGTGTCTGTGGAGGTCCAGCTGGTTGTCTTCAATGTGAATTTCAGGAAACTTGTGATATTCCAAATGTGTCTCAATTATGTATTTGTAAGAAATGCAGTGAAGAAAAAGATGCTTTTAACTCTTATCAAAAGTCAACTAACAAGAAATTTCCAATTATTAACTCCTGAAATTCTAAAAAAAAACAGTGATCTGTGAATTTTTATAAAAATTTCATTATATTTTTATTCTTAAAATAAATTAATATATGAAACCATCTCAGACTAAGATCACTTATGCATTCTGAAAAGATTGAGCGATATTCTAAAAATAATAATACCGCATTTCAAGGGGGTGGACAAGACAGAATTAAGGCTCAACATGATAAGGGCAAATTAACTGCTCGTGAAAGAATAGATCTTTTACTTGATGAAGGCACTTTTACTGAAATTGATCCGTTAACCACACATCACTATCATGAATATGATATGCAGAAAAAGAAATTTTTCACTGATGGTGTAGTTGGTGGTTATGGAAATGTAAATGGTAGGCAAATCTTTGTCTTTGCTTATGACTTTACTGTGCTTGGTGGAACACTAAGTCAGATGGGAGCCAAAAAAATTACTAAACTAATGGATCATGCAGTAAAAACTGGTTGTCCAATTATTGGTATTATGGATTCTGGTGGTGCAAGAATTCAAGAAGGAATTATGAGTCTTGATGGGTTTGCAGATATCTTTTATCATAATCAATTAGCTTCAGGAGTTATTCCACAAATCACTGCAAGTATTGGTCCTTCAGCAGGTGGTTCGGTATATTCTCCTGCAATGACTGACTTTGTAATTATGGTAGAAAAAGTTGGAACAATGTTTGTTACGGGACCTGATGTTGTTAAAACAGTTCTGGGTGAAGAAATCACATTTGATGACCTTGGTGGAGCCATGACACATGGCTCTAAAAGCGGTGTTGCACATTTTGTTGCACAAAATGAATACGAGTGTATGGATTACATCAAAAAATTAATCTCTTATCTTCCTCAAAATAATACTGAAGCACCTCCTAAAATCAAAACTGATGATGATCCAAATAGAATGGATCATAATATAATTAACATTATTCCAGAAAATCCTCTGCAACCATATGACATGAAAGAAATAATTAATTCAATTGTAGATAATCATGAATTTTTTGAAGTACATGAACTGTTTGCACCCAATGTTGTAGTAGGTTATGGAAGAATGGATGGTCAAGTTGTAGGAATTGTTGCAAATCAGCCAATACATCTTGCAGGTGCACTTGATATTGATTCATCAAACAAAGCAGCAAGATTTATTCGATTTTGTGATGCATTCAACATTCCAATTATTACTCTAGTTGATACTCCGGGATACATGCCAGGTTCTAATCAAGAACACAATGGAATCATTAGACATGGAAGTAAGCTGCTATATGCATACTGTGAAGCAACTGTTCCAAGAATTACTTTAGTTATTGGAAAAGCATATGGTGGTGCATACATTGCAATGGGAAGTAAAAACCTAAGAACTGATATTAATTATGCATGGCCAACTGCAAGATGTGCAGTTTTGGGAGGTGAAGCTGCTGTTAAAATCATGTATAGAAAAGAAATTGATAGCGCAGATGATCCTGAAGCACTAAAAAAACAATTAATCGATGAATTTACTGAAAAATTTGAAAATCCATATGTTGCTGCATCTCATGGAACTGTTGATAATGTAATTAATCCTGCTGAAACAAGACCTATGCTTATCAAAGCATTACATATGCTTGTAAACAAAAGAGAAAAACAACTTCCAAGAAAACATGGAAACATCAATTTGTGATTGAATATGATTGAAAAAGTACTGATTGCAAATAGAGGAGAAATTGCATTACGTGTAATTAGAACATGTAAGAGACTTGGAATTAAAACAGTTGCAGTTTATTCTGATGAAGATTATGACTCAATGCATGTTAAACAAGCATCTGAGGCTTATCATATTGGAGAAGCTGCTCCTGCAAAATCTTATCTTAATCAAGAAAAAATTCTTGAAACTATTTTGTCTTCAGGAGCTGATGCTATACATCCAGGTTATGGATTTCTTTCAGAAAATTCTGATTTTGCAAATACCTGTGAAAAAAATAACATAAACTTTATCGGACCCTCTGCAAAATCTATGGATCTTTGTGGTGATAAAATGCAATGCAAGTCTGCAATGCTTAAAGCTAAAGTACCAACAGTTCCTGGAAGTCCCGGACTTGTAAAAGATGTTGAAGAGGCATTAAAAATTGCAAATGATATTGATTACCCTGTAATGTTGAAATCTATTTATGGTGGTGGAGGTCGTGGAATTAGAATTGTTACAAATGACAAAGAATTACGTGAGGGTTTTGAAACAGTTACAAGTGAATCTATTTCTGCAGTTGGTAAATCTGCCATCATTGTTGAAAAATTCCTTGAAAAAACAAGACACATTGAATATCAGATGTGTAGAGACAAACATGGTAATGCTGTCCATATTTTTGAAAGGGAATGTTCTATTCAAAGGAGAAATCAAAAACTAATTGAACAAACACCTTCTCCAGTAGTTGATCAAGAAACACGGGATAGAGTAGGTGAATTGGTTGTTAAAGCATCTGAAGCAGTTGATTATACTAACTTGGGAACTGCTGAATTCTTAAGAGCAGATAATGGTGAATTTTACTTTATTGAAATTAATGCTAGATTACAAGTAGAGCATCCAATCTCTGAAATGGTCTCTGGATTAGACTTTGTTAAACTTCAATTAGATATTGCAAATGGCGAACCACTACCATTTAAGCAAAAAGATCTTAAAATGAAAGGTTATGCAATCGAATGTAGAATTAATGCTGAAGACACATTCTTGGATTTTGCTCCATCAACTGGACCAGTTCCTGATGTAACAATTCCTGCAGGACCTAGTGTTAGATGTGATACTTACTTGTATCCCGGATGTACAGTTTCTCCATTTTATGACTCACTCATGGCAAAACTTGTAACATGGGGCCAAACATTTGAAGAATCTAGAACTAGAATGCTTGCTGCATTAAATGATTTTTACATTCAAGGAGTTGAGACATCCATTCCACTATACAAAACTATTCTAAATTCGGATGAATACAAAAATGGAGATCTTTCAACAGATTTCTTAAAACGATATGGAATGATTGATAAATTAGCTGAAGATCTGAAAAAAGAAAAAGTGGAAAAAAGTGAGGCAGTAATTGCTGCTGCAATAGTTCATTCTGAATATTTTAAGAATCGTATACAAAATGATTCTTCCTCAAGCTCTAATTGGAAGTATAAATTGGATTGATGAAAAATGGATTATAAAATACCTGACATTAAAAAATCATTTGATGGAAAGATAGTGAAAAATCTTGGAAATAATGATTACATAATTAAAATAAATGACAATGAACACAACTTGAAAATTATTCGTATGAATTCTGGTGGCATTGAATTTATTTTAGATCAAAAATATCACAAAGCAAAATATCTAGAACAATCAACTAACGAAATGAATATTGTAATTGATAATGTTCCGATTATTATTAATCGACACTCTCACTTTGATGAAGTTGTTTACAAGCACTCAGGAGGTGCTGGTACTGGTAATGCACAGTTATCCCTGAAGAGTCAAATTCCTGGTAAAGTTGTATCAATTTCAGTTGCTGAAGGAGATTCGGTAAGGAAGGGTGATGTAGTTTGTACACTTGAGTCAATGAAGATGCAAGTTTCAGTAAAGGCTCACAAAGATGGAGTTGTGAAATCAATCAAAATTAAAGAAACAGCATCCGTTGCTAAAGGCGACCCTATTGCTGATATAGAATAAAAAAAATTTTTCCTATTTCAGGAAATTTTTAATTTCTTCATAGTTTGGTTCTTTTAAAGGATCTTCTGAAACCCATTTGTAACCAATTTTTCCATCTTCCATAATTATGAACACAGAACGTTTTGCTGCATTGTAGTCTTTGATGTGGAGTAAATCTGCCATCAATATGTCATAGTCACGAATTGTTTTACTTGAATAATCTCCCAATAAAGGAAAATTAAAGTTATTTTTTTCTGCAAATGCTTTATTTGCAAATGGACCATCATTACTGATTGATATTATTTGTGCACCGAGATCTGCAATCTCTTGCCAAGAATCTCTCAAAGTACACAATTCGGCTTCACAAACTGGTGAACTGGCAGCAACTATAAATGATAATACAATTTTTTTGCCCTTAAATTCATCTAAAGTCCGCAATTTCAATTCTGTATCTGGAAGTTCAAAGTTAGGAGCTGTATCTCCAATATTCAATGTCATGATCGCATGTTGTAAATGGTCTATAAAGTACTTTAGAAAATAATTTTTTTTAAAATTTGATCGGAAAAAGAGAAGCATACCTTTTTATACAAAAATTAGGGTCAAAAGCTAAATTGGTCGGGGAATTAGCGGGCAATTATAGTACCGTTGTATTGATGTTTGGCTTTGCTGTAGCAGCAATGGCTCCAGCATTAATAATTTCAAGAATGATTTCTCCAAGAAAACGAAGTAACCCTGTAAAGTTTTTGCCAATGGAATGTGGCCAAGTCCCAACTGGTGAAGGAAGAACTCATTTCATGATGCAGTATTATCCTTACATTCTCATGTTTGTTGTTTTTGATGTAATGGCAATTTTCTTGTATGCATGGGGCAGTGCTCTTTTGGAACTTCCTAAAAGTGCAACATTACCTATGATGGGATTTTTAGCAATTATGTTTGGCGCAATGGCATTTGCATTATATCAATCCGGGAGAAGGAGAATATGGTAGTTTTTTATATAAATTATATTTATGAGGATAGGGGATAAAATTGCTTAAGGATTTAATAACGCCAGAAAACGCAAATGTCTTTATTGGAAAGTTAGGGGACATTTTAGAAAAAGCAATTGATAAACCATTAGGCTATGCCATCAATTGGGGTAGAATTTG